>JACCDR010195159.1_pt1 | contig 10357 bp, 7 predicted proteins | sample 7446431 | NCBI WGS metagenome assembly JACCDR01 (sample SAMN15323443, study PRJNA562643) | freshwater metagenome | isolation source: river surface water | place: USA:Blue River Watershed | collected 2017-08-17 | reverse complement strand
TTTACAACTATTGGTGCTTGGGATGATTGGCATGACTGTGCTACTAAGCCATATTATATGATAGGTGGATGTAGTAAGTCTGAGAGTGACTCGCGTAAAATGTTTCGCCATGTAAAATTCATTCATCAAAACGTTCCTGACTGGCTGAGACCACGATCAACAGCAAGTGATCGAAGGGATTTCATGGAATTTGCATGGTATGAAAAAGATCCTTCTGGTAACAGAATTAAGAAAGGACTTCAAAGCTGGATGAATGTTGTAGCTCCTGTCCCTCAGAACTTTGAAGGTGAAGCACTTTCCAAGTTAAGAGTTGATGAAGCTGGAAAAATAGAATGCCTCCTTGAATTATGGGCTTATTCAGAAGACTGTTTGAAACTAAATACACGTAGGGTTTCTCCAGCAATCATTTTGGGCACGGTAGGGGATATTACAAAAGACGGCAAAGGCTTGATGGAGCTTTACATGAATAATGAAGCTTACGACTTTGATCGCTTTGCTGTTCACGGATATCACGGCCTTATTTTAGGAGAATTTGGCGAAGATATGATCAAAGAAGCGATTCGCTGGATTATATACGAGAGGTATAGAATCAGACAAGCAACTCAGAAGGTTAGAGATGCCTTTGTACAGAAGTATCCGCTTTGTGATAGAGATGCTTTTAACCATGTAACTGAAGGGGGAGTAGGTAACATTCAATTGATCAACAACCAGATTGTAAAGATCATGAGTGAGCCTCCTCTTGCGAGTAAAGGATTTATGAGACGTAAACCTGATGGCGGAGTAGATTTTGTACCCGATCAAAACAACGGTAAGATAATAGTTTATGAGAGACCTCAGTTAATTACTGATGGCTATGTAGCTGGTGCTGACCCAAGTGATCATGATGATGTTAAGAAGAGCAGAGATACCTCTGAACTTGCACTTGCAATTGCGGCCAAGCCTTTCGGAGTAGAATCCCCTCGACTTGTTCTTGAGTATACAGATCGACCCGATAAGCTTGATAAGTTTTTTGAACAATCAGCTATGGCTCTTCAATGGTATAACAATACTAAAGTCCTCATTGAAGATAACCGAGCCCGGATGGTTAATTACTTTAAGGAGAATTACCCCCATTTACTACCGCTGGTTCCTAAGTCAATTGGTACTGCAAAAATAGGCTTTGAAATGAAGTACAGTGTTAAAATGACTGAAGAACGCAAGCAACAAATGATGGGTTTGATGGAAGACTATATTGACAAGTATAGTGAGTTTATTCCATCTATTAAGCTTCTTGAGCAACATAAGGTATTCGGGGATGAACATACTGATGATGACCTTGCGATAGCTTGGGGCTGGTGTTTGGTGTTACTTCAATCAAGCAAGAAACCAGCATCTGCTTTACAGGCAGAGATGAACAAGCCTACCCCTACCTATCAACTAAAAAACGGTATTTTACAAGTTGTAGACCGTCAAGGTCATTCTATAAACAAAGTTAATGTGCCTCGTAATCCTCTCTTTTATAAGAGGTAGGCACGGTTTTTGACAAATATTATCTAATGCTTCCTACCTCAAGTAGTTACCCCCTAATAACCACCCCGGAAAAAGATAAGAACGAAAATTATCACAGGAGTTGGGTTCAGGGAATTTGCAGTTCCACCTTCACAGAATCTTGGGCAAATAACTACCAAGTTCTTGAGATGCTCTATAGATATTTCTTAGAGGGCTCCTCTCCTGATCTTACTGCCTATCTGCAAACAGCTCCTGACGGATCATCTATGCCAGGTGTATGGATGAGCCTCAATTCTGTAAAAGACAAGCTTGAAACTCTTATCGGTGAGATGGAAGAGAGAGGGTATGATATCAAAGTTCGTGCTCTTAACAAAGAGGCTATTTCCCGTAAACTCGAAGAAAAAGAGAGACTTAGGGTAGAACGAAGACTTCAGCCTATTGCCAACTATGTAAAACAGGTAGCTGGAGTACAGGTGCAGAAAGATGAATACATCCCTCAAACAGACAAAGAACTTGATGAGTACATTGATTTGACCTTTAAAGATAAGGCAGAAATCATCATGGAAGCTGCTCTTAAATTTATTGCCAGATTCTCAGAGTGGGATGAAAAACGTAAAGCACTATTTCGAGATGTACTGATTGCTAACAGAGCAATCGTTAAAAACGAAATTATCAGAGGAGTCCCCCAATCCCGGAGAATTGATCCTCTAAAATTCATATTCGATCCTAACTCAACAGATGATATGCTTAGTGATTCTACTTTCTTTGGGGAGGTAGAATATATGCCTATGGCTGCTGCTGCTGAGAGATATGGTCTTACCGTAGAAGAACTTGAGCAAGCAAGATCATCCTACGATGACTTCTTAGGTATGGGGAATCCAGCTGCTGGTGCGGACAGTGCTTTTAACTGCATGCCGGGACAGAGATTAAAATGGTTTAAAGTTATTGATGGAACCCCGAGATGTCTTGTACTCCGGGCTTGTTGGAGAGATTATAAGGTACTAAACCATAAGAGTGAGACTATCGAAAAACACGGAGTAAAAACAACTCATACGCAGGAAGTAGATAAGGTCTCAGAAAAAGAGAAAGATAAAATCATCACTAATAAAATAGAGTGTTGGAGACAAGGTACTCTTATTGGTGGAGTAATATTAAAAGAATGGGGAGAATGCCCTAATCAACCGAGAGATCTTTCATCCTTTGAAAAAACAGAACCCCCATATAAAGTATGGGTTCCTAACTTCCTTATCGGAAGGTCAGTAGGTAAACTCGAACAGCTTGTAGGACTTCAGTTGCTGAAGGATATTTCTATGTATCATGTACAGCTTGCAATGGCAAGAAGCGCAGGCAAGGTATTGATGCTTGATGAAGCCTTCATACCCGATGGCTGGACCAAAGAAGCAGTTGTTTCCCATTTAAAAACTGATGGTATTACGTGGGTTAACTCCAAAGAATATCAAATGGCTCAGGGAAATATCAACCTGATGGAGAGCTTTGACTTAACACTGTCTGAGTCAGTAGGCCAATACTTCACAATAATGCAGTATATTGACTCTCAGATATCTATTATTTCTGGAGTTACTCCCGAAAGACAAGGAGTGGTTCAAGGATCCTCTCAGGCAGTTGGTGTAACCCAAGCCGCACTATTTCAATCAAATCTTGTAACAGCCCCTTATTTTAAAGGATTTGAGAGATTCTGTGGAAGAGTGCTTAATCATCAAGCTAAGATGGTGAAGATTGCGTGGGCTAATAATGAAAAATTTGCTCCAATTATCGGGGACACAGGTATCGACTTTCTTAAGGACAACATTGACTTAGACCTTGATGAATTTGGAGTATTTGTAGAATCACTCCCTCCCGTACTGCTTGATCGTCAGCAACTGGAAAAGACCTTAGATATTTATTTACAAGTCTCCCAAGGAGACCCTCAGATTCTCGCAGATGTCTTAGCAATAAGGCTCGAACCTGATACGAAAGCTGCTATAAGACGTTTTCAGCGCATGGTGTACAAGAGAGCACAAGAAGCTCAGGCACAGGCCCAGCAGCAGATGCAGATGGAGCAACAGCAAGCTAATGATGATAGAGAAGCACAATACCGAGACATCATTGCTAACCTTGAAGGACAACTACAACTCCAGGATAAAAAGAACGAAGGAAGTGAACGTAAGACCCTTATTACCTCTCGTACTAAACTGAATAGTGAGAAACTACGATTACTGAACCGATAGGGTTACATCGTTGGCATACTTTTTGTGCTAAATATCTTAGCAATTTTACTAATAAATTTAGTTTTTAATGTCTTTAGAATCGCAAGAACAAAAACTTGCAGCCATGTTGGAACGTCAACAGGCAGCAGCATCTAATTCCGTAGAGGGACAAACGGCAGTGCCTAAACCCACTGAAGAGCCAATCAAGCCAGAGGCTGTAGAAGCTCCGAAGGAACCTGAGCCTAAAGTAGAAGAGAAACAACCTGAAGTTGAACAAACTCCGGTCTCTACCAAAGCTTGGGATGAAGATGAAGAAACACAGGTATCAACAACACCTACATCAGTTTTCGATTTCAAGAAATTAGGCAGTGCCTTGGACTTGGGAGAGATCAAAGATGAAAATGAGTTGGTAACTAAGGTTTCTGAATTAAAAAGCCTTAAAAAACAACTTGAGGAAAACCAATATCACGGTATTCCAGAGGAGTTCAAAGAGGTTTTAGAAGTCACTAAAAAATCAGGTGACTGGAAGGCGTTCTTAGCAGAGCAGTTAGCAGACTATACGAAAGCTAATCCTCTCGATCTTTATGAAGAGTCTTATTTTCAGGCAGCTGCGCAGCTACCAGAATTTAAGAATCCAGATGGTACAATCAATGAGAAAGCTATCTATGAATCAATAGATGCAATCCCCGCACCTCAACGAATGTTTGAGGGCAACAGGATTAAATCTCAACTTCTTGCTAACCAACAAGCTCGAAAAAGTCAGTTGGCATATCAAGCTCAGGAGAAAGTAGCCCAAGCAGATAAGAATCTGAATCAGGCAACTAAGTCTCTAAATGATTTACTACCATTTGAAAACTATGGAATCAAATTTGAACCTAAGCATTCCGCTGAAATATACGAAGGTCTTACATCTTCTAAGTTGACTAAAAAGCACTTAGGAGTTAGTTATGATGATCTTGTAAGAAGCGGAGCAGATATGAAAGCTGTAACTCGCACAGTAGCAGCGGCTGAATATGCTGAAAAGATGGTGAAGTTCAAAGCTCAAAATTCCAAAGCGGAAGCAAAAAGAGAGATACTCGCTAAAACACAAAACGCTCAAATCCAGACCCCCGGTTCCATAGTGCAACCAGAGAATCCTGAACAAAAAGTACTTAGTCCAGCAGAAAGAATGAAATCTTATCTGGAGAGTCTTAAAAAACAGAATCCTCTGAGATAAACGGAATCAGTAAAAACACAAAAATTAAATAAAAAATGGCTGGACCAGCATATTCGGGAGTACAAGTCCCATCATCTATAACTAACTATCCATCACCGTTCTATAATTCTACGGGGCTTTTAGAAGGGCACCTGTTCAACGTAGGTTTAGAGAAACCAGATGTAATGGAAACAATCATGATCAAGTATCCAGATTACTGGCTTACTTCTCTGATTGATAAACTCAACGCAAGTCAATTTATTGACAACAATACAAAATCATGGAACATTCTTGGTCGTACTCGTAAAGGTGCTACGATCTCATCTGTTGCCAACGGTACTTCAGCAACAGCAACTTTGACTCTGGATACAACTTATGACTCAGCAACTGGTAACCTTGGTTACTTCTTGGTTGGTGATGTTATTCGTGTAGCAGACTCAGGTGAGCTTGGCCGTGTAACAGCAGTAGGTAACTCTGGTGGCACAGTACAAACAATTGATGTTGTTCGTGTACTTGGTGGTAACTGGTCTACATCTCTTGTTCTTGCAGCCATGCAGATCGGACACATTGGATCAATGTATGGTGAAGGTTCAACAGGTGCAGGTGGATACCGCGACTACTTCCCTGATACTGACTGGAACGTTACTACTACTCTCCGTAGAGATTTCAAGATTACTCGTGATGCTATGACATCTAAGAAATGGGTGAATTGGCTCGGAGGTAAGAACTGGTACTTTGCTCAGGAAGATATCGAACAAAAAGAAATTCTTCGTGATGTTGAGGCTACTATTGTATTCGGTAAACGTTTCAAATCATCTGCATTGCAAGGTGCTAACCTTTCTCGTGGATTCATGGAGTATGCAGAAAACTCTGGTCAGCAAGTAACATTCTCATCCGCTGTAGGTGCTCAAGAAGCTGACTGGGCATACCTGATTCAACAATTAAGTGATCAACAAGGTTCTAATGATTTGATTGCCCTTTGCGGTACTCAGATTCTTGCAGATACCCTGCACTCACTGGGAGATCGTTACAGGACATACCCCGACTTGACTCCTACTGCACTGAAGGAAACAGGTATTGATTTCACTTCATTCAAGTTCCTTGGTAAAACAGTTCACTTCGCTAAGTATGAATTGTTCTCTGATACTACTATCACTGGTAACGTAGCTCCGAGCTCTACTGCTAAGAACTTTGCTAACACTGCATTGGTGCTTGACTTCTCTAACACAGAGAATGGTGCTAACATCCAAATGAACTATCGCAATGGTGCGAAGATGATTCAAAAGATGTTACCTGGTATGCCAAGCCCAGGTCTTGAAATTGCAACCAAGTTCGATGGTATTGAAGGCTCATTGCTGACTGAGTTTATGCCAGCATGTTTCCTCCCTAACCGTCTTGGACTTGTGTACGCTAACAGTTAATTAAAAAGTCAGAGGGATGAAAAACTCTCTGACTTCTTCCTCTTTATAATTTTTAAATAATATGAAACCTTTTAACATTAACAAATTCGTTCATTTCGTTCTTTTACCAGAAGTTGTATCAAGGGTAGAAACTGTTGGTCCTAATGCAGGAAGACCTATTCCAACAATAGGATCTCTATCATTCAGAACCTACACAGATACCGCTGGAGTATTTGATACACCTGGGGCTCCTGTTGAATATATCACAACTGTGGATGCCAACGGAAGACCTAAAGGTAAGTGGTTTAAGATGGATCAGTCTCACAATGCCATTATTGTTAACATCAATGATGTTGACGTAAAAGGTAAGAAGATGATTGACTTCATTCGTAATCACCCCGACTGTGAAGGAAGTAAAAACGGAAGATACATTACAGATGGAAATGGTGATACTATTCAAATCAATGTAAAGTTCCGTGAACTTAACACAGAACAAGATGCTCAAACAGCTTTAGCAGCTTCGTTGAGGAGATCAAAAGCACAGCTTAGTGCTGGAGAACTTGACTTCGATACTTTGAAAGAAGTTGCAATTCTTGGAATAGGTATGAGTAGTAACTCAGAAAGTATTCTAAGACATAAAGTAGTAGAGTGGGCTGGGAAGAGGCCACAAGATTATTTTACAATTCTTGATTCAGGTGATCGTCAGATCAGGGCTCAAGTACGTAAGGCAATCACAGATGGTATTTTCACAGAAAGAGGTCCGCTTATCTACTGGGGTAATGAGATCATCGGCTCGAACGAAGATGATGCAGTAAGCAAACTGTTAAATGATGAGGAACTTAGATCAGCTCTTAAAGAAAAGACATCAATTGAATTTAAGAAAACTGAACCTAAGCCTACTAAAAAGAAATAGTTGTTCTTAAACCCTAAGAGTCTTCTGTATAGCCCGTAAGCTTGAGGAAGACTTTTTTATTTATGGATATAAAGACAAGATACAGAAACAACGGTTACACTTTCCACGAAAAGGAAAATCAGGTTAATATTTATGGGATCAGATCAAAGAATTCTATAAGTGATAAGTTTGATGATGTAATTGGTATGTTTGTTGTGATAAATGGAAAAGAGATTCATTTAACTTTTCCTGCTACAACAGACCCTGGTAAAAACTGGCTTCTGACTCCAATGAGGAAAGATGGTTGTGCAATCATGGTACCCGGTCAATATAAAGGACTTTACAAGATAGGCCTGCACAAAGATTACAAAGCTTTACAACAAATAGGTAAAGCACAGTATGTAAGAGATAACGATAAGAATTCAACTATTGATTTTTCACTATACCGTGATCCTGAAAAACGTAAAGCTCATATATTTTTTGATAACATTGCTTCTAACATTCACAGAGCAAGCAAAAATGCTATTGTGCAATATGTAGGATTATATAGTGCAGGGTGCCAAGTATTACAGCGAGATTCTGATTTACAGTCTCTTCTTAGTTATTGTGAAAATCAGGTTGCTAATGGGTGGCCTAACTTATTTGATTATACCTTATTTGAAGAATAAATGCCAAATGTAATTTCCTTATCGGCTTCAATTGCCTCTACAAGAGAGTCTTGGGTGTTAACAGATAATTCTACTTTTGATCCAGTAAGGTCGGACTATAGAGTATATATTGATGCTCAGAAACTTGATTATCAATTAACTCCTACAACTCTCACAGTAGATAGTTATGATCCAGCTACTGTAGATGAATGGAACATAGAGTATACCGTTGATGGCAGTTACCGAGTAAACTATGTGATTATCCCGGAGTATGATGTTGCAACTCAGTACAACCAATACGATGCTGTATGGTATGGAACAACTGTGTATCGTTCATTAGTGAATTCAAACACAGGTAATGATCCTGCTGATACAAACTACTGGGAAGTAATTACTACTCCTGCTGATCTTGCAGCTAATGAAGGAGAATCTAATGAGTCTCTGAATATTGATTCAGTTCAATACCTACGGGTGTTTGCAGCAGACTCTCAATACACCTATGGTAATTTTATTTCAGATTCATCTACTTGTACAGACTGTGATCAGGCTGAGATACTTGCTAAATATGATCTATTTTCTCTGCTATTAAGAGAGCTCGAAGTTTGTGATCAACGCAGTGAACTGATTGATGGGGAGCTGATCGCCCGTAAGATAGAGAGCATTTATATAGACTGTGAATAATGGCGCAAGTTCCACTAACAGAGCAATTTGTTTATTACGCTGCTGAGTCCCGATTGCTTGAAATAGCAGTTGAGATAGCTCAGTCTCGTAGTATTTCAAAGCCATCTATCAAAGCCTTGATTCAAAAAGGTACAAAGATAAGACTTTGGCTTGAGGCTCTTGACTATGGAGAATATCTTGACCGTGATACCAGAGAGCGAATTTGGTATGCACTGGCTGATATTGCTAATGTAATTGATGTTCCTGTAGTAATCCCTACTCAAAATATTCAACCTCCTGATATTCTATTTGGTATCCCAGGTCAAACAGGTCAAACAGGTTCGACTGGAGCTACAGGAGGGGGAGTAGCATTTTCTGCAAGTAATGTTGGAACTGATACGGTTGTTGATTCGTTTGACATAACACTGAGCGGGTCTGCTCAATGGCAGTATGAGGTTTATAGTGGTAGTAATAAACGTGTGGAGACACTTACTGGTACATGGTTATCAGATGGCTCTTCTTTTGCGGATGATGGTGGGTTAACACTTGATCCAGATATTGGAGATACTTCTCCTGTCACATTCGGAGTTAACATTAATGGAACCACAGTTGAACTTATATCCTATGTAGCTTCAGGTACATGGGAAATCAGAGGTACGAGACTTCTTATCCCTGTTAGCGGTAATGGTATAACCTTACCAACTCAATTGGCTAACGGCACAGTATGGATCGGAAATGCAAGCAATCAACCTACTTCTCAAACAATCAGCGGAGATGTCTCTGTTACAAACGCAGGCATTGCTTCAATAGGAACAGGAGTGATTGTGAACTCCGATGTTAGTGGCTCTGCTGCAATAGCTGTTTCAAAACTTGCAGCATTAACTGCATTAAAAGCAGTTGTAACAGATGCAAGCGGATATCTCACCACATCAGCTACTGATGCAAGTAAGGTTGCTTATCTTGCAAATGTCACATCTGACATACAAGCACAGATAGACGCTATTGCAGGGGCTGGTACAATCACTGGAGCAATTACAACCTACGTTACTTCAAATGCTACTTCCTCTCGTGCTATTGTATCGAACCCTGCTGGAAAGTTAACCACCTCATTAACCACTTCAACAGAAATTGGTTACCTGCAAGGACTGACTGCTAATGCCGTTGGAGGCGTGGGGACAACAAATAGTCTCACTAAGTGGACAGGATCGAGAACACTTGGTAATAGTAACATCACTGATAATGGTACAACAGTAACAATTAATAATCTTTCATCTACTACAATTACTGTAGGAAGTACTATTATTAATAATAGCGGAGTTGTATACCCCGGTCAAGTATCCCCAATCTCTATTAATACTTTCGATATCGGGCCTTGGAATCTATACACTGCTGGGGGAGGAATAGCTAACATGACAGCTTCATTCTCTATTACAGGAACGTTTTTAGGAGCACTTGTTTTTATAGTTAGTGATACTGGTCAAGAGTATCAGGTATCTGGATTTGTTGGTGATTCAATATCAACAATGGTACTTCCTCTTGATTATTATATAGCCTCTTCCACTGTATTCTTAAGAAGGAAATCAGGTGGAACGTATGATAATAGTAATTTTCAATCTACGGCATTTAATCGAGGGAGGGTCGTGGTAATTTCTACAACTTAGATGGGAGTAAAGATAAATAAATTCGGCAGTGTAGGGACAGCTCCTTCATCCGGAGCAGGTGACCCGGTATTAACCAGGGATGGAACAACCGGAGAGATTGGAGTTGTAAACAATAATATTGGCTCATTACCATCTGGACAAATATTTGTCGGAAATGTGAGTAATGTTCCTGCCGCAGTAAACATGAGTGGGGATGTCACTATTGAC
>JACCDR012220588.1_pt1 | contig 10364 bp, 8 predicted proteins | sample 7446431 | NCBI WGS metagenome assembly JACCDR01 (sample SAMN15323443, study PRJNA562643) | freshwater metagenome | isolation source: river surface water | place: USA:Blue River Watershed | collected 2017-08-17 | reverse complement strand
GTGCCTGAGACTGAGAAGCAGGGACGTATCCATACATCAACTATCTCGGTCGCAATCTTGCCAATGTATAAGCGTACCAACGTCGTCGTGTCACCAACTGATTTTGAAATTGAATTCTCACGAGCTGGGGGAAAGGGAGGCCAGAACGTGAACAAGGTGGAGTCTGCGGTCCGTATCATCCACAAGCCAACAGGACTTGATGTGCGCTGTACTTCAGAGCGCAGTCAGGCGCAAAACCGTGAGAAGGCGATGCTCCTTTTGATGTCACGATTGCAGGAGAAGAAAGATGAAGAGGAGGCACTTGCACGCTCTGAGCACAGAAAGGCACAGGTCGGAACTGCTGACCGTTCGGAGAAGATTCGTACGTATAACTTCCCGCAAGACCGTATCACGGACCACCGCATCAAGGAATCTTTTTCTGGAATCGAGGGTATCATGGCTGGGAAGCTCGAGAAGCTCCTCCTTGCGGTGCAAAAAATTCCGCAGATTGAATCAGGCGAGCTCGAAGTGGGGGCAGCGGATGATGAATAAAAAACTATGCAGATTTTTCGTTCATTTGCTGATATTCAAAACCTTGAAAAGGGAATGGTATATGCGCTCCCGACCGACACCGTCTATGGGCTTTCGTGCTCGATAGATGACGAAGCCGCAGTTCAGAAAATACGTGAACTCAAAGGTAGAGATGGTGAGAAACCATTGATAGTCTTGGTCGCAACAATGCGTGATGTGGAGCGTTGCGGGGTGCGACTTTCTGAAGAGCATACGACATTTCTCAAACGTGTATGGCCTGGTCCTGTATCCGTCGTGTGTGCGCAGAAGGAACCACTCCTCACTCATATCACGAAGCATCAAACGATAGCGGTACGAATGCCACTGCGTGAGGACTTGCGCGCATTTATCGCACGAGTCGGACCTATCGTCTCAACCTCTGCAAATATATCGGGTGCCGCACCTGCGACAACGCTTACTGCCGTGCAATCGTATTTTCCTGAAGGGGTTTTTGCCACTGTTGATACTGGCGTATGTGATAATCCACCTTCGACTGTGGTGCAGATACTGCGGTAGTCCACAGAAATCATCCAACAATCACTCCTGACTCACTCTTTTCGCGTTAGAATGCATGCATGCATTATCGAACACGCGGCAGACGTACGCACCACCGACCGCACCACTACGATGTGTCAGCACTGAAGGCGATACGTTCCTTTTCATTGCACGCTGGGGGGCTCCTCGTGAATCGGCTCATCCTTAAGATGGCGTTTGGTTTTGTGAACGTGTTTGTACCTATCCTTTTGTACCAACTCTTTGGAACGACAATCCTCGGTATCTATATCCTCATGTCGGTCCTCATCTTTTTTTTAACGCCAATCTCGGCAATGATGCTCGCGCGCTTTGGAGTGCGTGCGCTCATCGCTTTTTCAATACCGTTTGCGGCAATCTCAGTGTGGGCACTGTCCTTGCATGATGTTGCTCCTGGCTTTTCTCCAGCGTGGTCTGCTGCACTCTTCGCCATCTTTTTTGCAATCCATCACTCGCTCTACTGGGTCCCGTATCATGTCGATTTTGTCCAAGCACTTGGGAAGAATCATCGAGGGGCAGTACTTGGCTGGTATGAAGACTTGCTTGAAATAGTCTCTGTCGCAACACCGCTTATCGGAGCAATCTTGATTGTGATGACTGGTTTCTCAGATACGCTTCTGTTCGTGTCATTGCTCTGTCTTATGTCACTCTTTCCTATCTACTATGCACATGACATATACGAGCGCTTTTCATGGGGATACTTCGAGACAATCAAGGCGTTGTTTAGTAAGAAGCATCGCAGTATTTTGATAGGGTATGGGGCAGATGGAGCGCAGCTTGCTGTTGCGACGATACTCTGGCCGGTATTTCTCTTTGAGCTTTTGAGTGAGCGGTATATCGCTGTGGGAATCGTGACGACACTCACGCTGCTTGCGATACTTATCCTCAACATGAGTCTTGGGTATCTCATAGATAAGTTTGGTCCTGATAGGCTCGTGCGCTGGGGTGTCATCCTATCTATGACGGGGTGGTTGCTGAAGTCCTTTGTCGGGAATCCGTTCCAAGTCTTCATGGTTGATACCTACCACAAGTTTGGAGATGCAGTGATGCGACTCTCTCGAAACGTGACAGGGTATTCTTCGGCTGTCGATAGTGGGCACTATGTGGATGAGTACACTGCAATCGCTGAAATGTCATACCAACTCGGGAAAATACTCATGCTCATACTTGCTGGAGTGCTGATTACATACTTTGGCATGCGCGCAGTCTTCTTTGTGACTGGGTTTGCGACACTCTTCTTGATTGTATTTCGTCATCACCTTGCGTTTAGTCATCGCCACTAGGCAATTCGCGCAATTTTGGCTCATTACTTTGTTGCGCAACATAAAAATCTTCTCACCGTACCAGAAGTCACGCCTTGCGTGTTATTCGATGAAGCCACTTGATTGCTGTCTCCAGAGGTTTGCGTAGACACCGTCTTTCTTGATGAGGTCTTCGTGGGTGCCGTCTTCAACAATTGCGCCGCGCTCAAAGACAACAATGCGATCCATCGACTGAATCGTCGAGAGTCGATGGGCGATGACTATCGTCGTCTTGCCCTGCATCAAGTCGTGGAATGCATCTTGGATGTGGCGCTCACTCACTGAGTCGAGTGCTGAGGTTGCTTCATCGAGAATGAGAATCGGCGCATTTTTAATCATCGCACGTGCAATCGCGATGCGCTGGCGCTCGCCACCTGAAAGGCGAATACCACGCTCGCCAACAAGGGTGTCGTATCCTTGTGAGAGGCGCTCGATGAACTCGTGTGCGTGCGCGCGCTTTGCCACCGTCACAATCTCATCATGTGTCGCATCGGGGCGACCGTAGGAGATGTTTTCGGCAATCGAGCGGTGAAAGAGCATCGGGTCTTGGGGGACATAGGCAATCTGTGCGCGGAGATCGTCTTGTTTGATATGTGCAATGTTCTGCCCATCAATCGTGATACTTCCTGAATCGACATCGATAAAGCGCAACAAGAGCTTTGTAATTGTCGTCTTGCCTGAGCCTGAATGACCCACCAGTCCCACCTTTTGTCCCGCAGGAATGGTGAGTGAAAAGTTGGTGAATACTTCTGAACTTTCTGCGTATGAGAAGGTGATATCTTCAATCGCAATTGCACCATTGGTAATACGCACGGGCTCGGGATGTTTCGGGTCTTTCACCGACTCTTCTATCGCAAGAATCTCACACATGGTGTTTGCATCAGCGAGCGCGTTCATCGCGCGGGTCATCTGTCGCGTGATGTTGTAAATCGTTTCAAATGCACTGAAGAGGTAGAGCTGCAAGAGCACAATCGTACCTGCTGAGATACTGCCGTATGACCACAGCCAGAGTGCGACACCGAGCGCGATGATTTCAAAAACTATTGCCATGCCGCGCTGTACGGCACGTGCGTAGTTCTGATATACCCATGAGTCATAGACATAGCCCGTCTCTGTATCAACGGTCTGTTTGAAATAATTTTGCTCTTCTTTGTTGCGTGCGAACATCTTAATGGAGAGGATGTTCGTGAGTGCGTCGGCGAGTACTCCAGTCGTCTTTGACTCTGCGTGTGCGACTTTGTCACGCATCTCTAAGATACGATGGAAGAAAAGGTAGAAGACGGCAAAGTAGATAGCGACCCAGACAAAAAACAGCACACCGAGAATCGGCGCAACGGCACAGAGCACGACGACTGAAAGCACAATACGGATACCTTCGACGTAGACGTTGAACGCGATGAAATCAAAGAGTGTTTCGAAAGAGCGTGTGAGCTTGTTGGAGTAGGAGACGAGTGAGCCGGTGAAGCGATGCGTGAAAAACTCGTACGAGTGTCGGCTCAACTTCTGGAAGGTGCGTACGGCGATGTCTCGCATGACGCGCGTCTGCATGTACACGACGACATAGTCGTAGAATCTCCATGCAACCCAGTTTGTAATGCGACTTCCTGCGATACCGAGAAATGCAATGAACAGTATGGAGCCGATTGCAGGTGTGTAGGGGCCGAGTTCGATGGTGTCGATGATGCGCTTGTAGAGGAGTGGTGCAACAATGACGGAAGCAATCTGCGCAATGGTGCCAAAGAAAAAGCAGCCGATGACGTACCAGCGGTACTCACGCAGGTGCGGCTTATAAGTCTTCCAAACGGAGGTAATAGCGTGCATGGCGATACTATACCACCACTACGATGCATTTTTCAGAAAGGTGAGTGTTATCTGCAGGTATTCGTGTGGGGGGAGCATACGGCGCGAGGGAATGTGTGTCTCCATGTCATCGTGGCAGTCTCTACAGAGTGAGAGCTTGTACTGCATGAAGCGCGTGAAGCGCTTAAAGTGGCGCTGTGGGTAGATGTGATGCCATGACAGATTGTGTACTGTGCCGCACTTGGCGCACGGTGGGCGGCTCACTGTTTTTGGGTGAATGGGGAGTGCGCAGATGTGAACGCCTGCGTGTGCGCAGTGCTCGCTCTCACAGAGGTGCACGCGCCAGAGATCACTGAGCGGGTCTTTGTACGTAACATAGGAAGCGTACTTGCCGCGTTTCAGCATAGAAAAAACCGGAGTATATTCCGGCTTTCGTTCAATGGGTCTATGGAGTGTCGATACAGTACTGCTGGTATAAGTGCTCCGAAGCGGAGCATGCCCCACGGTTCGTCTCATGCATAAATTGTAGCAACGGTGACTTGTTACGCGAGGAGCTTATCCACAATCTGCTTTATGATGGTACCATCCGCGTTTCCTGCAAAATGTTTCACCACTGCACCGATGAGTTTCCCAGCACCTGCCTTGTCGGTGACACCGAGCTCGGCAATCTTTGCTTTCACTGCTGCTTCAATCTCAGCTTCTGATGCTTGTGCAGGAAGGAATACTTCAAGGATGGCGCGCTCAGCGTCTTCTTTTTGTGCGAGCTCAGGACGTCCACCTGTTGTGAATTGTTCGGCTGCATCTTTGCGCTGCTTAATGAGGCGCTTAATAACGGTGAGTGTCTCTGCGTCAGTCAAAGCATCTGTCGGCTTGCGCTTGAGGTTAATGAGCTCGTTCGTGCACGTCGCCATAAGCCCACGGAGGGTATCAGTCGCGAGCGTGTCTTTTGCGCGCATCGCGTCTTTCATCTTGTCTCGTATTGATTGTGTGAGTGACATGTCCCCATTGTATACCAGCACTCGGTAGGTCTCAATCCTCAGTGATATATACTTGAGGCTATGGCGCACCCAAGTACTGAAACTGTAGAGACACTCTGCACGACACTTACTACCTCACCCCTTAACGGACTACACCCTGATAGCGTCGCGGCGAATCGTACGCACTTTGGAGTAAACAACCTTGAAGAGCGCACCGGGTTCTCTCGACTGCAATCGCTCATACGTGAATTAAAAAGTCCGCTCTCGCTCGTCCTCATCGGCGCAGGACTCGTCTCCTTTGCAATCGGGGACATACTCGATGCGCTCGTCATACTCTTTGCACTGTGTATAAATCTTGCAGTGAGTCTCTGGCAAGAAGGGAAGGCGGCGGAAGTCTTTACCATGCTTCAAAAAGAAACACGCCATAGTGCACTCGTCATACGTGGTGGTACTGAACAGAGTATTGCGGCCCCAGAAGTGGTCGTCGGTGATGTTATCGTTTTGACTGGAGGTACTCGTGTCCCTGCTGATGCGCGGGTGCTTGAAGTGCACGGGCTTGCGATAAATGAATCTGCGCTTACTGGTGAATGGACTGCACAAAAGAAAACAGTAGAGACGCTTCCTCTCATGTCTCGCACGCAGGATATGACGAATATGGTGTGGGCGGGTACGTATGTCGCTGAAGGATATGGACGCGCAGTCGTGACAACTGTCGGAGCACAGACGTTGTTTGGATCACTGGCCTTGTCAACGACTGATGTCGTCGAACGTCCGACGCCGCTGCAGGACAAACTCAATGGACTCGCGCGAATCATTCTCTTGTGTGTGGCTGTCGTTGCGGCGGGAATCTTCGCACTCGGTGTCTCGCGAGGTGAGACGATGTTACATATGCTCTTGGTCGCGCTTGCTGTCGGTGTCGCTGCAATGCCTGAAGGGCTGCCCTCAGTCATGACGGTGGTCTTGTCACAAGCGATGCAGCACATCTTGCAGAAAGGTGGACTCGTGAAGCGACTTGTCTCTGCTGAAACGTTTGGCTCGGTCACGACTATCATCACAGATAAAACAGGGACACTCACTACTGGTGCAATGTCGTTTTCGGGTATCGTAACGGCAGATGGTGTCGCTCAGGTAGCCGCGATGACTCCGACTGAACGGGAAGTGCTTGCGTATGCAGTGCGTGCGTCCGATGCATTTATCGAAGAGAAAGAGGGCGCACTCACCTTTACGGGACGCGCTCTTGAGGCGGCGATTGTTGCTGGTGGCTACTCGCATGGAATCGATATTCGCAATCTTGCTACAGAAGGACACGGCCGTATTACGCTCATGCAGTTTGAACCGACGCGCCGTTATGCAATCTCACTCAATACGCACCCTGATGATACAGCGCGCATGTATCTGACCGGTTCTCCTGAGCATATCCTTGCGGTGTCTTCTTCAGTGCTCACGAAATCCGGTGTGGTCCCACTCTCGCCAGAACTCGAACGATTCTTCCTCGATGAACAATCACTCGCGGCGTCTGAAGGGAAGCGCTTTACCGCTGTCGCGTACTGCACCTCACGGGACAAGCTTATACATGAAGATGTGGTACATCCGCAGCATGGTGAGCGGCTCGGTTTTGTCTTCGGGGGATTGCTTTTGTTTGAAGATACAATACGTCCTGATGTTGCTGCAGCACTCACTGACGCGCAGGCTGCAGGTATCCGTGTCGTGATGGCAACGGGAGATCATCCTGGTACGGGTCTCTATGTTGCAGAAAAAGTGGGACTCATTGCTCGAGAGGATAGGGCGGTTGTGACGGGAGACATGATGGAAACGATGACTGATGACGAGCTCGTCACACGACTTGCGACAACGAAAGTCTTTGCGCGAGTGTTGCCGCAGCATAAGATGCGACTTGCGCATGTCTTACAAGCGGAAGGTGAGGTCGTGGCGATGACTGGTGATGGTATCAATGATGCACCTGCACTTGTCGCAGCTGATATCGGGGTCACACTCTCTACGGGAACTGATATCGCAAAAGAGGCGAGTGACTTGGTTTTGATGAAGGATTCCTTTGCGGTCATCCTTGATGCAATACGAGAAGGTCGCCGTGCGATAGCAAATATCCGTACCATCGTCACGTACTTGCTTTCGCTCAGTCTTGCAACGGTCGTCCTTGTCGGTGGTGCGCTCATCATCGGCTTACCGCTGCCACTGTTGCCTGCACAAATACTGTGGGTGAATATCGTTATCGAAGGATTTATGAGCTTCCCGTTTGCGATGAATGCGCTCCGCACAGATGCAATGCAGCAGCAGCCGTATAAGCGCACTGAACCACTCTTTGCGCGCAATCACTTTTTCGGGATTGCTACTATCGCACTTGGAACAGGACTTTCTTTACTTGCACTTGCTGTGTACGTTTTTGGAAATGGGGTTCCTGTCGAGAGTGCGCGCGTCGTCTTCTTCGTCGCGCTTTGCCTTGGAGCGATGGCCGCGTCATTCTCATTCCTTGATATCTACGAGCCGCTCTGGGTATCAGTACGGAAAGCGCATAAAACCTTTTTCGCGGCGCTTGGTGCGAGTGCGACACTCCTGCTGTTTGGCTGCTTTGTGCCACCGTTTACCACGCTCCTTTCGACTGAGGCTGCGACACTCTCGCACTTCGTCTGGGCAGGGCTTTCAGTGGTCGTGTTTGTCAGTATCGTTGAACTTGCAAAGTATATGTTCTTCAGAAAGGCTCGTGCTACACTGTCGTAATGGAAGGAACGAATACACTCATCATCATTCTTGTCATCGCCGCACTCATCAATATAGCGATACTGATTGGACTCTTTTTCTTTTTGAAGCGAAAGCCCGCAGAGGACGGAGCGCTCAAGGAAGGGATATCGTTTTTGCAGCGAGAATTGCAGGATGTACGCCGCTCATTCGATGCGCGTATCGCTGAGGCGTCGCGGGATATCAACTCAACGGTGAAGCACCAACTCACTGAATCGAATAAGCAGTCGTCTGAGTCAAATAAAATCATCCGTGAAGTGACTGAAGGACTCACGAAGCTTGGTGAAACCAATAAGCAGGTGGTGAACTCCATGGAGCAGCTCAAGCAGATACAAGATATCTTGAAGAACCCGAAGCAGCGCGGTGTACTCGGAGAATACTACCTGGAGTCAGTCTTGCAGAATGTGTTGCCACCCGAGAGCTACACGATGCAGTACTCGTTTGAAAATGGGGAGATAGTGGATGCTGCAGTCTTTGTGAAAGATAAAGTCATCCCCGTTGACTCAAAGTTTTCACTTGAAAACTATACGCGCATGATAGAGGCAACTGAGGCGAGTGAGAAAGAGCGCTATGAGAAAGCCTTCGTCAATGACTTGAAGCTGCGTATCCAAGAAACATCAAAATACATCAGACCGAGTGAGGACACGACTGATTTTGCGTTTATGTTTATCCCACACGAGGCAATCTACTATGACCTCTTGGTGAATAAGGTGGGTGCAGGGGATGCGAGTTCTGAAAACTTGATACAGAAAGCTGCAGGAAAGTACCGCGTTATCATTGTCTCGCCGACATCGTTTCTCGCGTACTTGCAGACAGTGATGCAGGGACTCAAAGCAATGCACATCGAAGAATCTGCAAAAAAGATACGCGCGCAAGTCGAGGACTTGGGGCGACATATCGCAAAGTGGGAGGAGTACTATAAGAAACTCGGGGCGACACTCGGTACGACGGTCTCCCACTACAATGCGGGCTACAAAGAACTCGGGAAGATAGATAAGGATGTCATCAAGATAACAGGAAGTGAGGGTGCGATCTCACCGCTTGCGCTTGATAAGCCGCAGGAGGAGTAAGAGTGCTACGCCTTACTGGTGTCTATCATTGCGCGCGTGTCTACGGTAATACCGCTTTGGTACGCTTGCAGTGTTTTTTTGATTGCGTCAAATGATGCGCCGGTGCGTGTGAAATCGTCTGTGACTACTATGTGCTGTGGGAACGCAAATCCTTGAGGGATGTCAGTGACGGTACACGAAGTGCCGTGCCGTGTCACGATGTATCCTGCGACAGTGTCTTTACTCGTCAGAATCACGAAGCTGCCTGCATCTGGAAGTACCTGCGCGAGGTGGCGCACTCCCACAAGTGGTGCATGTGCGAGGAGGGTAACTTGGTTTGGTGCTGGATATGTGCGCGCGATATCTGCAAAGAATGCTTTGAAGTTATCTTGCATGGTGTCGAAGCCATACATGACGAGCTGTGTCAGCTTGTCAGCAGCAACGCGTGTTCCTGATGGGAGTGCTCTGAGTGCCTGCGTAAGGATATCTTTGTATGCGTCTCGGTGTTCGGCGTTCAGGTATGCGGTAAGTAGCTCTTTGTGCTGACTGTGCAATCCTTGTTCGCGCAGCGACTTGAGTATGAGGTATGTAGCTTCAGGGAAAAGTTCTTCACTGACGAGCGAGCCGAGCTCTTCAGTGCCAAGAGACTTGCCCATGCCAAGCTTGAACGCATCGGTTACCGTGTAAGGGAGGTATGCGCTGCGGTGTGCTTCGAGTGTAGTCGGCTCAGGTTTTGCTTCAACTGTTTTCCGCTTCCAAAACCAATCTTTCATCTGACTATTGTACTCCACAGGTGCATTTCAGGGGACTATTGAAAAATAAAATATATGTGGTATAATAGTCCTAGTGCGCGCGTACAACCCAATGGGGAACAACATGCGGTACATTCTCGCGAACGGAATGGTCATCCTCGGCGCAGCCTTGGGCGGCCCACTCCTCGGGATTGTCGTATGGGCAACAACCCAGTAAGTTGCATTCAGTGCGTACAGCCCCGTGATTCGTTTATCGTACCGGGGCTTGTTTTTTGGAGCAAGAATACTACACTCAGGAGATGCCTCGAAAAAATACACCAGTGAAGAAACAAAAAGATTCTGGAAAAGAATCACTTGCATTACATAAAAAATTACATGGGAAAATCGGTATTGCACCGAAAGTGAAACTCACACAGGACCTCCTTCGCCTTGCGTACACTCCTGGAGTGGCAGCGGTCTCTTCGCATGTCGCTCTGAATAAGGCGGATACAAATACCTACACCTGGAGAGGAAACACCGTCGCGGTCGTCTCTGATGGCTCTGCCGTCTTGGGGCTTGGAAATATCGGTCCAGAAGGTGCGCTTCCTGTGATGGAAGGAAAATCATTTCTCTTTAAGTCACTTGCGAATATCGATGCAGTGCCGATAGTCT
>JACCDR010441574.1_pt1 | contig 10364 bp, 10 predicted proteins | sample 7446431 | NCBI WGS metagenome assembly JACCDR01 (sample SAMN15323443, study PRJNA562643) | freshwater metagenome | isolation source: river surface water | place: USA:Blue River Watershed | collected 2017-08-17 | reverse complement strand
GTCGTAACCTGCTTTGGCCATGTAGCCAATTCCATACCTATCGGCTTCAGATTCATGATCGCGAGAATATTTAGATTGCCACGCCGTAGCACCAACGCCTAAGGCACCTACCGCCAATATTCCATATTCAGGTTTTTTGTAGGCTATCGCCATGCCAGCAATGGCCGCGGTTGCACCAACTAAAACACTCTCTGCCTTTTGGCTGGCGCCATGCCTTGCCGCCGCATGCACAATTTCGTGGGAGAGCACTGCAGCCAATTGGGCTTCGTCATCCAAGTACACCAACAAGCCGCGATTGATGGCCAATTTGCCGCCAGGCATAGCCCAGGCGTTGGGAACATCATTATTCAGTACTACGAATTCGTAGGGAAGGTTAGGTACAGCGCTGACCGCAGCGAGCTTTTTGCCAACCGAATTTACGTAAGTCGTAAGCCCTGGGTCTACAACATAGCGACCGCCCTGGGCTTGTTGACTTGGCAGATAATTTTGCTTGCCAATTTCCACATCTTGATCAAAAGAATCAAACATCACCTGCTTTTTGCCTGTCACTGGGTTGACCGTGCAACCAACAAGGCACATCGCTAAAGCACTACAGCTAATCAAACGTACTAAGGGGCTCATGTTTACTCCTAATCATTTTCAATTGACGGTTAGGTAAATACTGCGAATGTATTCGGCTATAATGCCACACTTTTGACAGAGTAATGAGTGTGACCATGAAAGCCTTACAAGTTATTGAGTTGTTTGCGGGTTTAGGCGCAAATGGAAAACCTATTGTGGAAAAATTGCATGTTCGCGAATTAGAATCGGGTGAAATGCAATTGGTAAAGTCTCCGGCGTTTGTAAAAGGTTTGGCCAGCGGCGATGTCATTCGCTGTGATGTGCCCCATCAAGAGTTCGATATTGTACAACGCAGTGGCAATTTAAGTATCCGCGTGTTTAGCAAAGAAGAAATTCAGAGCCTAGCAGACCTGTTAACGCCTGAAATCGAAAAGCTGGGCGGCGATCTCGATGTCGAAACGCCGCGCATGCTGGTTTATTCAATTCACGTAAGCTGCGGCTTTAGCACTATTGAACAATTATTTAATCAACATATAGGTAAAGATGGTAACAGCGCGTGGATGTATGGCAATGTGTACGATCCTGTAGATGGGCAAACTCCTTTGAACTGGTGGCAAGATATTCTCAAACCGGAATAAAGTTATTTCTCTCTCTTTTCCCACTACTCCAATTGCCGATACGATTATGTTAGTTCTGATTTCTCCCGCAAAAACCTTAGATATGGAACAAGCTGCGCCTATCGTTGAATTTTCGCAGCCAGAATTTCTCAGGGAATCCAAACAACTCATTAATGAGTTACGACATCTCGCCCCGCAAGATATTTCCGCGCTCATGAGCATTAGCGATAAACTCGGCGCCTTGAATTTTGATCGTTTCGCGCAGTGGAAAAGTCCTTTCAACCTGCACAATGCGAAGCAGGCACTCTTTGCATTTCAAGGCGATGTCTATACGGGCATGGCTGCGCAGGAGTTTTCAGTTGAAGATATTCATTTTGCACAGCAACATTTACGTATTCTTTCTGGCTTGTACGGTTTGCTGCGCCCGCTTGATTTAATGCAAGCCTATAGGCTCGAAATGGGTACCGGCTTCGTCAATTCCAAGGGTAAAAACCTCTACGAATTCTGGGGCGATAAGATTACCCATGCACTCAACAAACATCTTATCGAAGCGAGTTCTTCCTGCGTTATTAACCTCGCCTCTCAGGAATACTTCAAAGCTGTGGTGCCGAAAAAATTAAATGCTGAGATAATTACCCCCATTTTTAAAGACGAAAAAAATGGCACTTACAAAATTATTAGCTTCTTTGCAAAAAAAGCGCGCGGCATGATGAGCGCCTACATTATCCAACAGGCTATTCGCGAACCCGATGCGATAAAAGATTTCAACCTGGCGGGTTACGGTTTTAACCAAGCGCTATCCAGTCGCAACGAGTGGATATTTACGCGCTCGATTGAGTCTCTTGAAAAGAATCTCTAATAAATCGGTAAAAATGTGCAGATTTTCCCTAAAATATATTTGTTTATGATCAATTGCACTTCATATTCCACAAAACTCAACTAAGCTTGGCCTACTGTAAAAAACAATCTTAAACGCTTGTTGTAATAAAGTTCATAGGCACATACAGTCTGCATTAATTTTAATTGCAGAGATGAACTCCCAGAGTTGTATCTTGTCTGTAGTGAGGTTGTCAACATGGCTATCAAAGTAGGGTTCGTATGACTGTGATCGACGAGTTTCTGCTACATGCAATGGATAAAATGAGTCAGGTTGTCCCTGTATCTTACCGTCGTATTTTTAACGGTTTCGGAATTTACCATCAGGGTGTGCAGTTCGCTATTATTATCAATGATTGTCTCTATTTTCGTGCAGACGATTATTCTCGCGATCTCTATCTTGCAAAACACATGACGGCCTTTCTTCCCTCAAGCATCGGTGTAGTTGAATCTAATTTTTTTCAAGTCCCCGATGAAGTATTAAACCACCCCAGTGAATTAATCTATTGGATGCGTATCGCCGTTGAAGCAGCGCAGGCGAACTTAACCGTTGAGGAAGCCCCGCGCACGTTAAAAGTAAGCCAATAATTCTGCAATTCCCCCAATCTGAGCTAGGCTGAAGGAAAAACCATCAGGACTTTAGTGCATGGCGTTGAAAATTTTGGTAGCGGATGACGCCGCTTTCATTCGCGATATGATAAAAAAGCAATTACGTGATCGCATTCCGGGTCTCGAGTTGTTTGATGCAGCAGACGGCGCGCGGGCACTGGCGCTTTTTAAGCAAAATGAAATAGACATCATTTTGTCTGATTGGGAAATGCCGCTGATGACTGGCGAAGAATTCCTTCGTAATGTCCGTGCAACAGCCAACGGCGCTAAAACTCCCTTCGTAATGATCAGCAGTCGTGGCGACCGCGATCACATCGTAAAAGCTATTCAATCCGGCGTTTCTGACTATCTCACTAAACCCTTCACCCCAGAAGAACTTCTAAAAAAAGTTCACAAACAATTACGCGCGATTGGTAAGGTTCCTGTATCGAGCGCCGCCCGCGCTATGACTCAAGGCATTGCCGCTGCATCTATTGATGTGCTCACTGGTGGCCGAACTGAATCCATAACCACTAAACCGGCGGCCTTGGCAGCTAACAATAATGCATCTTTGTTGATGGGCTCTGCGCCTATGCCCGCACCTAAGCTAGCTCAAGCCACAAGTGCAAAAGCACAGGCACAGTTGCGCTTTGCGGATAATCGCGTCTACGGCTGTATTATCCGTGAAATGTCCCTGCAAGCCCTAAGTTGTACGTTGCAACGAACCGAGTTAATTCCGACATTATTTGAACAGGCCGTCGTAGACATAGACACTGGCACTGCAAATGGTTTGGCTCGTGTGAACGGCTACGTACACAGCATCACTGCAGGTGAAAATCGTCCCGACTCCAACACCTTAAAAATGACGGTCCGCTTTGTGGATAATGACGCCGAAAAATTTGAAGTGCTTTCTAAATTTATTGCGCAACTGTAATTTTTTCGACTACCCCATTTTTAGAAAGATCATTGGCTTTATCAATTCACCCAGTTAGTGCAATCTTTGTACTGTGCGTTTGCTGAAGATTTACTCATCTTTACCTATTCGGATGTTTTATTTTACCCCCTTATAATGCTTAATGCCGTCCGCGATTCCAGCGGAAGAATTGCGCACGGAGAAAACACTCAGTCCTTTTACTACAAGGTAGGTTGATTTTCATTAGGTAGAAAAAGGGCTGAAACTAGCAGAGCTTTTAAAAATTAAAAGGAAACTATTAATGAACATGACCAATTTACTATTTGTCGCGCTTTTGGGTCTATCGACATGCATGGCTAAGGCCACACCCATTTTAAACTCAGTAAGGGCGGATCTTCGCGGAACAGATGCAGATCGAGTGGCTCTGGTATCCGACTCTTCTGTTGAGTTTACTCATACAGATTTCGGCTATGGAAATGATATATGGACTGCTAATTTCTCTACAAACAATATGTTTACACTCTCAGTAGAGACGGTTGCACCCAATGGGAATATTGCTGGCGGTCAGGGTGTCAATTGGTCGTTTTTCGATTTCAACTGGTTCAGTTCTCCACTAGAAAGAATTGTTGCTGTGCGATTAGTTAGCTTTATTGGGACTAGTTTTGCGAATCCTGCAAACCTATCATTTACTAACAACTCTATTACATTTGTTATGGACGGATTGAGCTTGAGTGCGCGAAATCCCGTAACCTTCACGTCAGGAACTTTCCAGATACTTACCTCTTCCACAGAAGTAGAAGTGCCCGAACCACCGCTACTATCCATTTTTATCTTAGGCGCAGTGGGGCTTTTACTCATTCGTAAATGGGAAGGCAGAAATTTCTAAAACAATCTGCAGGCTAGAAAATTGATGCGCCGAGTTACCCCTTCCAAAAATCAAGAGACTTAACTCGCCGCATCAATTTCCTCACTGATCGACAACCAGCTTTCTTCGATTGATTCTAATTCTTGCTGGTTTTTTGCTTGGTCAAGCAAAAGCTGTTGAAGATTAGTTTTGTTTTTATCGTCATAAATACTGCTGTCTCCCAATTGAGCTTCAATGTCACTCAATTTTTTCTGCAGTTTTTCCATTTGAGATTCAAGAGTTTTTAATTTATTCGTGAGCGGTTTCAATTGCTGACGCTGCGCAACTGACTGTTGACGAAGAGCTTTCTTATCAACTTTGCTATCGTTTTCTGTTGCCGCTTTTTCGTCTGTTAAAGATTGGGCTTGTCGCTGTTGCATAAGCCATTTGTAATAGTCTTCTAAATCTCCATCAAACTCACTGACTTTGCCATCAGCGACCAGTAAAAACTCATTCACAGTGTTACGCAGCAAATGGCGATCATGAGAAACAATTATTACAGCGCCTTCAAAATCTTGAAGTGCCATAGTTAAGGCCTGGCGCATTTCTAAATCTAAATGGTTTGTCGGCTCGTCCAGCAATAAAACATTTGGCTTTTCCCAAGCGATGATTGCTAAGGCTAAGCGCGCTTTTTCACCACCCGAAAAATGCGTGATAGGCTCAAAGGCTCGATCACCAAAAAAATCAAAACTGCCCAGAAAATCGCGAATTTCTTGTTCACGGGCCGTCGGTGCTAATCGTTGAATATGCAATGCGGCAGAGGCATTGATATCCAATGCTTCCAATTGATGTTGCGCAAAATATCCTAATTTGAAATGCTCACCATTAGTGCGCTCCCCGCGAAGCAAGGACAAAGAACCCGCTAGCGTTTTCACTAGGCTCGATTTACCTGCACCGTTAGGCCCTAGTAAGCCAATGCGAGTTTCAGCGCGAATCGCCAATTCCACTTTGGTTAAAATGCAGGTTTCATTGCCTTGAGCATCGCTATAACCAATATTGGCACCAGAAATATGCACTAATGGCACGGACATTTTTTCTGAGCATTTAAACGTAAAAGTGAACGGCGAATCCACATGAGCGGCGGAAATTTTTTCCATCCGCTCTAATTCCTTTATGCGGCTTTGCGCTTGACGTGCTTTGGTGGCCTGCGCGCGAAAACGGCGAATATAATTTTCGACGTGCGCAATTCGCTCTTGTTGCTTCTCATAACTCGCTTGTTGTTGCGCTAATTTTTCTGCACGCTGGCGTTCGAATGCGGAATAGTTTCCGCTGTAATTATCTAATTTTTGTCGCTCGATGCAGACAATACGGTCAACAATATTGTCGAGAAAATCGCGATCGTGAGAAATAATAATAAGTGTACCAGCATAGCGCTTCAGCCACTCTTCTAACCACAAAGTCGCATCCAAATCTAAGTGATTTGTGGGTTCATCGAGCAATAATAAATCCGATGGACACATCAATGCTTGGGCCAGATTTAAACGTATACGCCAACCGCCGGAAAAATCAGATACCGGGCGCGCATCATCCCCAGGATTGAAGCCTAAACCATTTAAAAGTGTCTGCGCCCGTGCGGGTGCTGAGTAAGCATGAATATTTTCCATGTCACTATAGAGATGAGCAAGTTTATCGCCGTTGTTACCCGCCGCAATTATGTCTGCTTCAAGGCGACGCAATTCCGCATCACCATCGAGCACATAGTCAAGCGCGCTGCGGCTTGTCTGCCCAACTTCTTGCGCCATGTGCGCCATGCGCCATTGCTTGGGAATATCCAAGGTTCCTGTGTCGCTGGCAAGCTTGCCTAGCAACATTTGAAACAGCGTGGATTTACCGCTGCCATTGGCACCTATCAAGCCAACTTTTTGGCCTGGATAAATAGTGAGATCGGCGGACTCCAATAAAAATTTGGTGCCGCGCTGGAGTGAGATATTTTGTAATTGAATCATGTGCGCATTCTAACAGACAGATCGCAAGCTAAATAGCCAAGTGCAAATTTTACATTCAGTTTCAATTCATTCCTGCAAACATACTATGGAGCCAAGGCTTCCAGCGAGGTGAAATATGAACAGCTTAGTAAAAATAATAACCTTATGTTTCTGTGTCTCACTCACTGCATGCGGTGGTGGAGCTGCAGTTGTCACTCCCGCCCCCATCAATTACACGCCTGATTTACGTTATTTTGATATTGTCGATAGTTACGGCATTGATAGTGCAAAGCAACCTTACACACAATTAACCCTAGACCCATTTAAGGACAGTGGCTTATTTGATGTCTTTTGGGGGGTAAATAGTTTGGAAGACTATCGCGTGAATGTGCGTATCAACGATAGCTCTTATGTCAGTAAATCGTTATTAATCTATTCAGAGGTTTGTGGCCGTAATTTAGCTTGTGATCAAAATGGTGCAGTCATTTGCCAATACACGTCTGATTATTACATGTCATGCGGCGATAGGCGCGAAGCTGATATCAAAGTACTATTTAATCGTGTGCCTCAAAACTTATACATGATTCTTGAGGTGTGCGATATGGATTCTAGCTACTGCACTTATCAATATTTGCCGGTAAGAATGCAATAATGCAGGTGGGTTCGTAGGGTCGCCTAACTAGGATTTATTTGCACAGCACTTGAAAAATGAGTTGTCACTTTCAAGTGCTCTGGTAGGGTTTAACGTTATTATTTGCCGCTGAGTGCACTTGCGAGTCTAAAGCAAAGAATAAATTTCTCAGCTCTATACCCACTTTAAATTGCAATTGAGCCAGAGTCGTCCAAATATTCTGTAGTGAGCCATTCATCGCCAGTGCCTTGTACTTCCAGCCAATGAATAAGCACTTCCCAATCTTTACGATCATTGGCAAATGCGGCTTGTTTGTAGTCCACAATCCCTTTGCCTTCCGCATAGGCTTGCACGTAATTTTGTGTATCACGAATAGTTGCTGGGTAAGGAATGGACAAACTAAATAAAAATTTTTTCAAGCGCAGCCAAGCTCTCGTTTGTTGACTCACGCGGTTGGCGACAACGGCCATGGGGCGACGCTGGCGACGCATGGATTGGCTTTGTAAAACATCGGCGATGAAACGTGCGCTTGCGCGTATATCTAAATCTGACGGCAACACCGGAATTACAATTAAATCGTGGCGGAGAATAAGGTCGTCCAACGCATTGCCAGTTAGTCCCGGCGGAGCATCAGTAATCAACCATCCGGTTGATTTGGGCGCGCGCCATTGAAAGCTGCGTGTTGTACGCATGTTGTCTTCGATCTTGATACCATAGATGGGAGGTAGAACTGTTGCGCGAGAGCGTGTCCAATGATATGCAGCTCCCTGAGGATCTGCGTCAACCAAAGCAACTTTCTCACCTCGGTCGGCAAGCATGCAAGCTATATTGGTGCTTACTGTGGTTTTACCGCAGCCGCCTTTACCGTTGATCACTAAGACACGATTGGCCTTGAGCGATTCGATAGCGATGAGTGGGTCGCCGGGAGAAATTTTATTGCTGTTTGGTTGAAAGGGGCTTGTCACAGTAGATACCTGTTAAGTTATGCTCTTGAAGCTTAGTATATCCTGTGTAATTTTGCGCCAATGTAGTTACCTGTCACATAAATACAATAAAGATGACGTTTTAAAGGCTAAATTTATCGTGTCAACGCACAAATCATTGCTTGATTTCGCATTTTCTTACTATTCAGAAGCGGACATTGCTAACGCCTGCATCCACCTGCAAGACAAGTATAGCGTTAATATTTGCCTGTTGATTGCCATGAGGTGGCTGGATAAGCAAGAGCGGTGGATCAGTGATGAACAAATAAAAGATATTGCAGATTATATAAAGCCTTGGGTGGATGAGGTCATTATTCCAACACGCAGTTTACGGCGTCGGCTTAAACTGCCAATCGAACCATTCACACGCAATGCGGTACAGGAGCAAATGTATCTATCGATTAAACAACTTGAATTAACGGCAGAAAAAGAATTACTAGGTGAGATTGAGCTACGGCTTAAAGACGAGTCGGCTACCGCAAAACATTTTGGAGCTATGGAGAATTTAGAGCGTTACTTAGCGCCCTTAGCACCGAAAGAATTCTGGGAAATTTTGCAACAAGACAAGGTTGAGATCGCTTTAAAACCTTGTCCGGTTTAATGAGGTATTAAGCGTCTGTATTGTGATCTAAATCTTCTACACCTGAAGATTCAACAACTGGCTCAACATTTACGACCGGCATTGTCTCTTCGACTGGATCAGGAATCGGCGCCGCAACGGGGGTAGCTGTTACAGTCTCAACAGCTAGTGGTTCTGGAGCAACCGGAGGAGCCACGGTGATTGGATTTTCGGCAGCGGGTTTCTTATCAACTGGCTTTTTAGCAGCGGTATTTTTTGTTCCTGCTTTTTTAGCCGTTGATTTTGGTTTTTCTAGTGTAGCCGAGGTTAAAGATGTTTGTTCGTCAGTTGATTTTGGAGCAGTTGGTTTTTTATCTAACTTATCCGCCACTTTTTTGAGATTAGCGGTCTCCTCTTTAACGGCTTTTTCTACCGACTTTGCCGCCTTTTTGGCTTCCTTCTTTACCTCCTTTTTAGCTTCCTTTTTTGCGCTCTTAGCCTCTATTTTTTCTTGTTTAGTGGCTTTTATTTTTTTGTTGGGTTTACCTGTGCCAACAATTTTTGCAACTTCTTTTGCAAATTTTTGCGCCGAATCTTTCTCAGCTTTTGCTTCGTTAAATGCGGTAGTTGCAGCGGCAACAATCCCGATCTGCTCATTCAAAGCACTTTGTGCAGCCAACAAACGCGCCTTAGCTGCAGCAGTATCACTTTGTTTAGCGGCAAGCTCATCGACTTTTGCCTTTGCAGCAGCAGCGGTTTTTTTCGCGTCTGTTAAAGATTTTTCAAGCGCGGCGAATTGCGTCGACCGTGCTTTTTCGAGCTCAGCAGTTACTTTGGCAATCTGACTTTCGATCTCTGCAATGGATAAAGGAGCGTTACGAGTTGCGGCCATGATAGATTCCTATAAGTAAAGAAATTAAATAGCGTAAGTTAGCGTGCGAGTGGCTGTAGTGTAATCCGACGCATTCAAAAAGTGAATTACCACGCTGAGAGAATATCTCAAACAAAAACTCCGATGGTGATCCATTAACAATTATCCCTAGCAATCTCGTTAATTTATGCGAACTAAATGAAATTAAAACGGTCGGATCTCGTTCGATAGCGGATATGATGCTGATTTATTCAGCCTATTGCACGAAATATTGGGTAAAATCCCGCACAACATAAATATTTTGGTATACCATTGGCGCCCGTTAGGGCTGTTACACCAGTGGTATTACTGCGGGTGGCCCATCACACGCTTGGCTCATTGTTCAGCTAATAAATAAGCCAAATATTCCATTAAATGTAATCCACTAGGGTGCAAAATGATTAGCAAAAAATTAGTAATTATCGGATTGATGGCTTCTGCAGCATTAGTAGCTGGCTGTAAAAAAGAAGAGCCTAAAGCAGTTGAGCCAAAACTGGAAACTCTAGAACAAAAAGTGAGCTATCTAATCGGTCAAAACATCGGTAACAGTATTAAGCAAAATGGTATTGTTCTGGAGCAAGATTTGTTTATTCTTGCCCTCAATGATGTAAAAGCCGGAACTGCTTCACGTATTCCCGAAGCTGACGCTTCCAAGATCATGGAAGAGTTCCAGAAAAAAATGATGGCTAAGAAAGAAGAAGAGACCAAAAAGCTGAGCGAAACCAACAAAGCTGAAGGCGAGAAATTCTTAACTGAAAACAAAGCCAAAGAAGGCGTTCAAGTAACTGCAAGTGGCCTGCAATATAAAATCATTACCCCTGGCACCGGTGTAAAACCAAAAGCTACTGATACTGTTAAAGTTAACTACATAGGCAAATTGGTTAACGGAACTGAATT
>JACCDR010463818.1_pt1 | contig 10365 bp, 14 predicted proteins | sample 7446431 | NCBI WGS metagenome assembly JACCDR01 (sample SAMN15323443, study PRJNA562643) | freshwater metagenome | isolation source: river surface water | place: USA:Blue River Watershed | collected 2017-08-17 | reverse complement strand
TGTCGTCGCCCCACACTTTCAGATAGAGGGCGTATCCGTTGTCAGACGAATCGCTGAACGACACAACTACTCTGACTGGGAACTCGTTGTACGACGGCAAGTGGCAACTGTACTGCCATTTGTATCCCAGGTTTGCGTTTTCCTCGTGTTCTAGGTTCGCTGGCAAGTGATCGACGCCCATGGCTTTCGCCATTTCGTCCATGAGCTTGCGAGCCCTTATCGTTACTTCTGCGGGTATAGTGCGCATGATAATTCTTTACAGTCTGTTCAGACTTGTAGTAGAGAGTCTATAGCTCCCTTTGACGATATAGTTTGGAGTATGTACAACATGAGTTTACATCACGTTGGTTTGTAATGCGAAAATCGTGAGTTATCGTACTGGAATGACGTAGGGGTGTTTATCCCACATTATCCCACGGTATCCCACATTCGTAGACTCCACAATCTCCAAGTCCACGTTATGCCACGCTTTCGCGCAGTTCCTGATGATACTGGCAGCCAGTATGCGGTGACACCGACCATCGCAGGCTTTCTCTGAGTCGCAGTAGCAGCCAATCGCCACTCCTCTTGTTGCTGCAATGCTGATCATGACGTCGAACTTTCCTGGTTCTTGGATCACTCTGTTCCTGATCAGCTTCACATACTCGTCGGCGAACTGTTCCCACTGGATGACCTTGATCCCCAGCAGTCTACACGTCTCTTTCCACGAATCATCGTACGAGCCCTTCACCCCGTACACCATCTCCCTGGTGGGTGCGAAGAGTTTCCAGTTATTCTGTGAATGGGTGGACACGTTACATGCCAGATGTCCACCCAGGGAGGCTTTACTGTTCAATTTGTACGTGATTAGATATTGCATCCTCGTACTCCTGTAGTAGCCTACGATACTTCCCGGCGCCTTCTGTTTCCCTTACTTGGTTTTGCAGGTATCGTTTGTACGTGTATCGCTTCAGCCTACCGGTGACCTCGTCTCTATAGACGAACTTTACCTTGCCTTCGTGCATGAACAGCTCGAATCCATCGACCACCTCTGGTATGCCTGGTGGCAGGGTTTGCTCTACTGGAGCAGCTGTCTCCGTCACAGGCTCTTCCCCTGGCAGTGGTTTGACCACAATGCGCAGTCGCGGCACAGTGGTGACGATGGTACGAAGGTTTAACAGCACGATGACCACTGCCGAAACAGTGGTGGCGATGGGACGGAACTCATCCCCCAGCACTAACAGGAACATCATCAACGCGATGACCTTGTCTTTAGTGGTCATAGCCGTTCTCCTCTCTTGCCCATTGAATGATCTGTAGCCATGGATACTCGCCTTCTTCTTCGGCGAATTCCATGAGCTGTTCGACGATCTTATCGAAATGCCACTTCGTGCGAATGTCGATCCCGTGCAGCACCAACCCGCCACGCAACATATTGGTGAACACCAGACTGTGTAGCTGGCTCTTTGGCAGGAACATCGCACTGTGGACTGAAGGCACCTTGTGTGTGCCACCGACTTTGAACTGGAAGCTGCGAACTGCATACAGGTCGTTCTCCTTGATGGAGATCAGATCCATAGCAGACATGTCACACGTGCGAGCAAACTGGATCATCCGATCCATTGCCGTCTGCTTGTGTATCGGCATAACTTTCCCCCTTGGGACTCGTTGTTCGATAATCGAGCAAACTTCTCGCAAGAGAAAACCCCTCTCGGGGTTATCCTTGGATGAACGCCTTCCAGTTCTTTACCACGGGCGTGGCGAGAACCGGGGCATTCCACGGATTCGTCTTGAAGACGTAGTCCATGTATTCGAAGCCCAATTCACGAGCTTCACGAAAGTCATAGCGGAACTCACGGATGACACTGTCCCAGTCCTGGGTGTAGTCCGTCTCGGCGAGTTCTACCAACCGCGTGCCAACGCGGATCATATCTTCCAAGGTGAGAACCACCTTGTTCCCAGCGGGCTTGATGCCCATTGCCATTGCAGTGGTGGCGACGATCGTCTCGTAAGTTTGGCCGTCCATGATGAGCCTCTTGATAAGCGTCGGCAAAGTCCGACTACAAAGAAACCCCTCTCGGGGTTACTCTCTGTAGTACTTGCCCTCATCGAAGCGGCGCTGAGCTTGAGACTTCCGATAGGCTTCCATGGTCTCGCCGTAAATCGAGAATTTACCATCCTCGCGCTCGCACTGATCCTTGTACGACTGGCGCAGCATTTGGAGTCGCTCTGCGAAGAACGGGCTGCCAGAGCGGTCGTCTTCGTACGCCTTGCGCCAATCCTTTCCTAGTCTTATGAACTCCGACATCTCCATACTGATCGAGACCCAACCCCCTACGTCCTTGGCATCAAAGACGAGGTCGATCGTGTTGGTCAAGATCATGTTAATGATCGTCGCGTTGTACTGGTTGCCGCCCATGGCGAGATCTCCCTGAGCTATTGAGCACGTTTTGCGCTCGCACAAATAAACCCCCGTTAGGGGGTTTTATGAACTAAGCAATGACCTTGGTCATCAAATCACGGATCACCGCCGCAATCGACTGCGAGTCCGCTTGAGCGGCCTCGATCTCCACGTTGATCGCCGCGAACCGTGACAACGAGGTCTTCGGATTGTTCTTCTCAGCGATCAGCGCAGCAACCTTGGCTTGATTCTCGCGACCGCGAGCCTTGAGCTCCGAGATGCGGTTCTTCGCTGCGTTGGAAGTGATAACGTTCTGCATGATGTGACTCTCCCTGAATTGTTGGGAACCCAATGTTCCCTTCTTCAATGAAACAATTCTGATGAGATGTCGAGACCATGAACACCAACTGTCGTGCGTGAGTCTGTTTCAGTAGCTAAGGGGGTATGTTCACTTTGAGGTCGAAGACTAGCGAAGCTTAGATCGTGCACGTACAATTTTTTTGAAAAACTTTTTGGTGTGCTACAATGGTTAAATCGTATTCTACATTGGAGTAACTTAAATGGCTACAAAGAAGAAAGTTCTCGAGGTAGAGGAGTCTGTCTTGGACACCTTGGACGCCGATCCTGTTGATCATACAGAGGAGATCGCCAAGGAGTTGCTGTCAGACCCGATTCCTCAGGACAAAACCGATACTGCCGAGATCGAACCTGTCTCGGCCACCCAGTATGTCGAAGACCCCGACGTCATTGCCCAGTTGCGCGGCTATCACCGGGCACAGGGTGCTCCTCAGATGATTGTCTTCAACGGATACAAGTATTTCGTGGAAGACCATGGCGATAATGGCGGAATCAAGTTTATCCGCTCGGGGCCGGTAGCCCGAAATCGCTTCGACAAGTACGCCCAATCGTCTTTTGGTAATCAGTAATGACCAAGTCGACCGTCTACAAGCTCACAGACGGCGACAAAGCGATCTTTGCAGCTGCTAAAGACGACCCGAACATCTTCTTGAACTACTACATGAAGAGCAATCGGAGTGGAACATACTGGACTCCGGGCGCAAAACACGCGCGATGGGCTATCGGATACGACAAACTGTTAAAATCTTGGAAGACTTCCGGAAAACCGGGTCAAATCGAGCTCAAAGGCAACCATTACCGAGTCGATTTGGAGCACGACACATCCAGAAAATACCCTGGAATGCCGGTTTTCTTCCACAACCACGGTGTTTTAGCCCTTGATTGGGCTAAAGAGCTGTATTTTGACCGTACTCCGATCAGAACAATCGTCGGCGGGTGGGGTTCTGGTAAGACAATGAACCTTGTCCTCCTTCTTTTGGTCTACGCCGCTACCCTCCCGGGGTTCAGAGCCTTCTGTTTGGGGCCGCAGCACAAGCAAGCGAAAGAAATGTTCCGTATCGCAAGGAACATCATCGCCAATACGCCGTATTTTGACAGATTTGTCTCCTCCATCAAGCAACCACCAGACGGGAAGATCGTGATTTCAAACGATCTGGTCGGTGAATCCAGCATCGAGTTCTACTCGATCCACAATAACCCCGATGTTCTCCTCTCTTTAACCGGCGACTGCGCCATTTTTGACCAGGCCGAACAAGCAGACAACCTCCAACACGTTATTGAGTCCATTGGTTCTCGTCTTCGCGGACGCGAGATGAATTCCGGCCGTCAAATGCTTGGTACGCTCACGTTTATCGCCAACGCTGCGGACAATCCGGAGCTTTGGGACATATTTGACCGCCGAGAAGAAGACCCTGAGAACTATCTCTCGATTCAACCGAGCTCCTACGATAATCCGTACCTGACTGACGCTGACCTTAACCGCCTAGAGTTGTATACCAGTGGCAGCAAGGATAAGCGCGCGCAGAAACTGATGGGTGCCCGGCCTCTCGGCAACGGCAGCGTGTTCTCTCAGCAGTCTCTTGAGCTCATGCAAGACCCGTCAATGGACGTCAAGATGGCAGAAGCCCTTGACCAGGAACTGCCCGGCTACATTTTCAACAAGGCTAGCAAGGTTGGCTGTTATGAGTGGATACTCCCGCCCGAGCCTGGTCGAACTTACCTGGTCGTGTCCGATCCCGGCACCAAGAATCCCCCGCACAGAGACAGCCCTCCCATATTTGTGTGGGACATAACAGACTTCCCTGGCACCGAAGAGGCGCCGATGCCTGCTAAGCTTCAGGCGTTCGTCTGGGTATACGGTAATGGAACCATCAAGAACTGGGCAGACAAGTATGCTGAGCTTGTCGTGAGATACAAAGCCCAAAGCACCAACGCTTTTGATGCCACAGGTTTCCAGTCTGGCTACACCGAATGGATCGCCATCCTCAGCAAATTGTTCCCCGAGCCCATCAACTTATCGGGTGGCAAGAAGGCTTCGGTCATCAACTCCAGCAGAATCTTGTCGTCCAACGGCATGATGAAGATGCCGGCCGCTGTTGATGCTGTATACAATCAGTTGTCTAGGTATGAATTCCCAGAGCCGGACAGCAAACGAATGAAGCAGGACATCACCATCGCGTTTGCAATGAGTTGCTGGTGGCTTCAGAGGCTTTACTTCATAAGTCTTGATGAAGAAGAAGATCGAGAGTACGAAGAGAGTTATGCGCCGAGAAACAAGCGCTCTGCCATGAGCAGGAACAGAAGAGGTTCAAGATGAAGTGGCTGTTTTCAAAGATCAGGTTTGCCCGTGATATTGCCGACGAGTGGTTGAGTCGTCAGCTTGGCAGATTATCCGCCTATATTTACAAGTCCCTGTATGATTACAGGTCTTCTCGAGGCCATGACCCAGTCAAGGCCAAACTCAAAACCGACTCCGTCTCCCAAAGCAGAAACAGTCGGCCGTATGGAAGAAGGTTTCGATGAACGTTTCCCCAACCATCGACAATCGACCGACGCTTTCTGCATCGGAGATTTCGACATACATACCAGTTGATCGACTCCCGAAAGGATGGGAGTATAGCCTCTGGTCTACCCAGCTCAAAAACTACCAGGATCTCTGGTCGTTCTGGTCTGGCGAGCACTTCCTTGAGACGACTGGTGACAGGGATGAGGACGGCGAGGATGTTCTCAAATATCCCATTAAAGTCCCGATCGTCAATCAGATCTGTCAAATCCACAACTCGATTCTCTGGGGCGTCGCCAGGGATCTTGATTACGTTATCCAGCCCCGTGTCCGCCCTGCCAAAAGCATGATGACTGGCGCCCCTGACCCTGCATACAAACGCCTTGCCGACGTTTGCGAAATGATCATGGAGAAGGTGTATGAACAGAGCAACGCCTCTGCTCAATTCACCGATGCAGGTCTGATCAGCCAATTCCTCGGGGGTGTTTATCTCAAGGTTTCGTACGAACCAGACAAGGTAAACAGTGGAGACACTGACTTGCCTGTATACTTGCGAAGCATAAGACCAGACTTCGTCTTCCCAATTCCGGATCCCCAAAATCCATGGGAACTTCTCGAGTGCTTTATCGTCTACAAGATCAACCCCGCAGCTGCAAAAGAGCTGTATGGGGCTGAGCCGAGCAAGAATCCTCCGTACGTAACCATGGTTGAACACTGGAGACGTGAAGACTATTCTATACTCGTAGATGGAAAGCCAATCTCTCTGAAGTACGCCGATGGCAGCGCCCTGCTGCTGGACAAAGCCCCCAATCCTTTCGGCAAAGTCCCTATCGTGTACATCCCGAGAATAAGAGAAGGCACCTTTTACGGAAGCTCTGTGATCCCAAAGATCGCTGGGCTCGTCAAAGAATACAACTCAAGGCTGGCTGACGTTGGCGACCAAGTCGCCCTTGCCTCAAGGCACTACACCTTCGGCAAGAATATGAACCGGGATCCCAAACCCCGGACTTCTGGCGATGTCAAATTCTACGACATCGGTTCCAAAAACCCCTCTCTTCAAGCAGACCCTGATGTGTGGAGCATTCCACAAGCTCAGGTCTCGCAATCTTCGGTCGGATTTGTTTCCACTTTGTTGGCGCAGATCGACCGAGAATCCGCCATTTCCCCAATTGCATACGGCGTTGACGAAGGCAGCCAGCGCTCAGGAGCCACTCTTGAGATTCGCATGTCGCCTACGATCAATTCCGCGCGCCAACAGCGCGTCAACTGGAACACCGGACTCCGCGTTGTTTTCCGGCTGGTCATGGCACTCATCATCAACAAGCAATTACTGCCCGACCTCGCGGGCGAATTGACATCGTTGGCACAGCTTTCAAAAGTCCAAGCTACCCATCGGTGGTCGTCTTACATCCCCAAGGATGAGGGAGATATGGTTAACATGATCACCCAGCTGAAGGGATCCGGCGCAATGTCAACAACACGCGCCGTCCAAATGCAGCCCGACGTCGAGGATGTCGATGCTGAAGTAAAACTCATTGAAAAGGAAAAGGAAAAACCAGATGTCAGACCAGAACAATCCGGCAGTGGACGGCAGCAACCAAGCCCCGACACCACCCCAGAATGATTACGAAGCCCGTTATAAAGGGCTGAATGCGAAGTTGAACACCGACTACATTCCAAAGTCGGAGATCGGCACCAAGTATCTGCCGATCGAGGAAGTCAAAGCCAAGTACGTCCCTGTTGAAGATTACACGGCCGTGGCAAACAGTGTGAACGTTGCTCAACGCGACCTTCAAGCTGCCCGCGAGCAAGTCCTCAGCTTCGGACAAACCGTCTCGTCTCTCACTGGCGAGAAGGAAAGTCTTTCCCAGCAACTCGCTGGCTTGGCAGCTTCTCAACAAAAGCAGGAAGTCATCCTCGCTGTTTTCGAGCAGGATCCTGCTATCGCTCGTGCTGTTCGCAAGGGAACGCTTGTTGTTCCTGACGGCACGGCTGACATCTCGGCGTGGGTTAAATCGGTTCGTGAAGACCTTGGTGTTCAGTCGGCTCCTCCCGTCCCGGACTCCCAGAGGTTTTCTGGGTCTACCCCTCCGATTCCTTCCGCCGTCAACTCCCCTGCTGGTGGTGAATTTGCCTCAATGAGCAGGGAAGATCTTTCGAAGTGGATGACTCAAAATCCGCTTGCCCCAAATTGGAACGACGCTTCAATTGCGTACATGAAGATGATAGGAAAGTAACCAATGATCCCTGAATCCGAAAAGGAAAAGTCGATCACTGTTCGGCTGACTGGCGGTCAGATTTTGACCTACGCCGGTGAATACCAATATCGTATATCCCCTCAAGATGCCCCGGGGTTCCTCAAGTTGTACAAGGGTCGTGAAACAATCCTTATTGCCTTGAGCACCGTCGCTCTTGTTACCATGACCCTTTAAGGAGTCAAGATGTCCGTTGATGTAAGATACCCACAAAACATGTTCGACGGAGTTACTACAAACCAACGCCCTTGGTTTGAGCCGTACGTCCACAACGCATTCGTGAAGCGTTCGGTCTATAACAACTTCGTTACCCAAGAATTCAACCACAACGGCGTGAAAGCGACTGAGATTACCATCACGTCGCTGATCGAACCACACGCCGACCACACGCCGTTCGGCTTCCGTGAAGAGTGGGGCGATAGCGCCTACATGGACAGCTTCAGCCGGAAGATCACGTTCAATCGCTACTTCGGCAAGTTCAGCTTGAACAAGTACGATGACATGATCACCTACTGGCAAGCCAACGGCCAGGCCGGTCTGATCCCCATCATCCAGCAATTCGTCGGCCCTCAGTTCGCCAACACCATGGAGAAGGTCGCCCGCGACGCCTTCATGCGCGTTCCGTTCAAACTGTACGGTGGTACCGCGAACCGCACGTCGTTCAACGACATTGCGACTTCGGATACCGCCACTGTTGATCTGATCAAGTCGATCCAGTTGGCGAATGACTTCCGTCCCGTCGCGCACTCGAACCAGATCGAATCAGGCTACCCGTTGGGTATCGTGGTCACGACTGGTGGTGTTATCGACGACCTGCGGAATCAAGACAACGCCAACGCCAACACCAAAGATCGTTGGCTCGACGTCAACGAGTACACGGGCGAAGGTCGCTTGGCCAAGCTGAACGGTGAAATCGGCTCCCTGTACGGTATGCGCTTTGTAAAGACCCCGAACGCATTGCTCGCCAACGCCGGCGCGATCATTCATCAGAGCACTGTGACTGCCCCGATCAATGCTGGTGACGGTAGCCCGAACCCGTCCACCACGGCCGTTGACGGAATCGAGTATGTCGGTCAAGCCGGCAAGGCTCACAGCATCGCTGTTGCGAACGTCACTGGCTTCGCTGTTGGCGATATGGTCACAATCCACAACCTTCGCACCTCTGCCTTTGGCGTCACTGACGGCCAAGACTACCGTGACGGTAGTGCGGAAACCCTGCGCGTTGTGGCGAAGACCGGCGCCACCCCCGGTACCCTCACGTTTGATCGCCCGGTCATGCGCGCGCACACCGACGAAGTCTCGTCTGGCGCTTACGCCTACGTGACCAAGGGTCGCCACATCCACGCCATGAACTTCATGTGGGGTATGGACGCGGTCGTTCGCGGTGTCCAACGCCCGGTAGAGTTCTACACCCCGAGCCCGTTCGACGACACCAACCAGTACCGCCGCTTCACCTGGGACACTTTTGTCGGCTACCAGCCGTTCAACAAGTACGCCTCTGAAGTCGCGTTCGTTGCTGGTTCGTACCGCAATGTCGGCGCCAGGGTCATTCAGTAATGACCACTTGGGGCGCATACCTTAACAGGGTTCGCGCAGTCTATCTCCGGGATGTGGAGATCACGGGAGACCCCTCCTTTGGATTCACATTCCCGGATGATCAGATCCTCGAGTGTTACCGACTGGCAGTCGACTCGTTTGCGGACTTTCATGCTCCGCAGAAAAGCGTGTTCTGGAATTCTTCCACGCCGAAGCTTCCCTCTGGTTTTTACGACATGTCTGTAGACCGCCGCTTTCCGATCCCAGCCGACTCCATCGACGATGTTGAGTTCTCTGGCAGAGTAAGTGTGGAACGCGGTGGTCGACTGACTTATCTCGAGACTTTGAGAACAACGTCAAGTGGATTCCAATCCAATCGCCAAGGGTTTTACGTGTTCAACAATGAACTCGTAATCACTTACCCGATGGCGGCCGGAGACACGCTTCACCTCGAGTATTTTGCTTACTACTCTGTCCCGGACGATGATCTCGATGTTATTGAGATCCCTCGCTGGGCAGAGGGGCCAGTGGGACTGCTGATCGTTTACCACGCTCTTGTGCCGATGATCATTCGCGGATCCGAGAATTCAGAATATAAAACCAAACCCGAGTCCGGTACACCGGAACAAAATCCCTGGATCAGAACCCAGAACCACGTAATGAAGCAGTACGAAATGTCTTTTTTGAGAAGAGCCCGCCAAGATAGAACAAATATGGCTAGAGGTAGAGATGATCGAGGTTAGTATTGAGTCCATCATCCTTGAGAAAATGCGCTCTCATTTGACACAGAAATTGTTCGATGAGCCGGATGAACTCAAGGCGACCGTCACAGTTGGCAAGCCTGCCGTTAGAGAACAAACCGAGGGCAGGATACAGGTATTCATTTATCCTGAGGACGAGAACGGCTTTGGCCCGAGCGAGATGCTCGACAGCGGACTCGTTTCCATATCCCCCTACCTTGTTGCCGGTGGAAGCTTCTCTCACAGGAAGTACGTCGTGGAACTCAGTGTAGGTGTTCGGTCAACCAATCAGCAAGACGGCATGAGGCAGTCGTCTGCCGTCATCGGTCGCTGCAACAACGCCCTGGGTTCGATGTCAATGCCCCTTCATCCAACCACAAACCAGCCGCAAGACGACTTCAAAGAAGGCATTGTCTTGTTCCAGGTTGGCAAGCAGAAGCAACACAATGCAATCGGGGCTCCAAAAAGCATGGTTCATAAAGTGACGCAGGTCGTTGACTTTTGGACTTACCGTCCCTAGGAGGACAAAATGTCTGTTCCGTCCCAAACTGCCCGCGTATATCTTGCTCCTCAGGCAGGCATGACCGGGAGCGG
>JACCDR011214406.1_pt1 | contig 10367 bp, 7 predicted proteins | sample 7446431 | NCBI WGS metagenome assembly JACCDR01 (sample SAMN15323443, study PRJNA562643) | freshwater metagenome | isolation source: river surface water | place: USA:Blue River Watershed | collected 2017-08-17 | reverse complement strand
TGAAATTGAAAGACAAAACCAATTTTCTGATTTCTTAAAAAGGCACGCTGATTGTCTTTGAGCTCAGAGAGTTTTTGGCCGCAAATCCAGACTTCGCCAGAGTCTGCTTGATCAAGACTGCCAATGATTTGCAAGAATGTGCTTTTTCCAGCACCAGATGAACCTAAAATCACGACGGATTCTTTTTCTCGAATCTGTAAATCAAGTCCATTCAAAATTTGAAGGCGCTGGCTACCCTGACGAAATGACTTTGATATTCCCAGGGCCTCAATCACAACATTTGATGTCATCTCTTTAACCCTTCCACAGGAGTCAACTGAGCTCCTTTTTTAGATGGAAAATAAACTGATAAAAAACAAATCACATTGACCACCACCAAGATAATCAGAATATCAACCGTACGAAACTGAACTTCAAACCGATCAACCCGGTAGACACTACCGGAAAGCAGATGATACTGGCTCTGTAAAAATTCAAAAACTTCCCCAAAGATAAATCCCAGCAAAAGACCCAGCAAACTTCCCAGCATAGAAATAAAAAATCCCATGAGTTGAAAGATCCTTTGGATCTGATGTTTTTGAAAGCCCAGCGTCAGCAACAAACCAATATCCGGGAATCGCTGGATAGAAACCACAAACAGGGAACTTGCGATATTAAATGCTGAAACCAAAACCAGAACGGAGATGACAATAAAGATAACGATTCTCTCAAGAACAACAGCATCAAAAAGATTACGATTCACTTGTCGCCAGTCTCGAACATAGTATTTAAAGCCAAGCTCTTTTTTTAACTGAACGGCATCAAGAAGTGCCTGTTCAGGATTGATCGAATTAATGATAACGCCAGTGTATTTTTCTCCGACCATTGAGAGCTTCTGAACAGCTCGCATTTCAGAAAAAACAAGCCTCTCGTTGTAGTCATTTTTTCCCATTTCGAGAACCGAGCAGATTTTCATTCGTGCTCGCTGACGACTGAATTTAGTTGGATCTAGCTCGTTTGAAATCGGGACGACAAGATTTACAAAATCATTGGTCTTTAACGCAAGTCTCGAAGCTAATCCTGTTCCAATGAATCCAGGGATATTTGCGGAATCCTTTTTTTCTTCTTCGGTCAGACAGTTTCCAATCTTTCCTTCAAGGACTCGCTTTTCCAAATGCAGAGCTTCTTGAATCGACTGAAAACTTAAACCTTGGACAAACACACCGACAATCTTTCCGCCCCCAGCAAGAACTCCCTCTGTGGTCGCAAAAGGCGCAATCACTTTCAAATGGGGAAGGAGCGATTTCAGTTGGGCTTCAAAAATTGAAAGATCATCCGGCTGACTTGTTTGCTTCACGACGACTAGGTGTCCAGTGACTTCAACCATGGCGCTTTTTAAGGCTCGCTCAAAGCCACTCATCACAGCCATGGCGACAGTTAAAACGCCAACACTCACAATCAAGCCAAGAAAACTCAAATATGCGCCTACCTGAAATTTTCCGCGACGAGAAAAAACAAAGGCCCAGGCGAGTTCAAAGAGGATATTTTTTCTCAGCCTTTTCATGGTGAGGTTGCAGCACCGGCAGGCTTGGCCTGCAAAGCCTGTTCTTTTAAATAAGCCATCACGAACGCGTCCAAATCACCGTCCATCACATCCTGCACTTGATTTGTCTCGTGATCAGTTCGATGATCTTTCACCATCTGATAGGGATGCATCACGTAGGATCTGATCTGTGATCCCCACTCATTGGCTTTTTTGGTCGCATTCATGGCATCTTTTTCCGCGTTTCGCTTTTCAACTTCTTTCTCATAGAGTGCAGCTTTAAGCATTTTCAAAGCTTTTTCCCGATTTTGAATTTGGCTGCGCTGAGTTTGACAGGAAACAATTATTCCCGACGGCAAGTGATACATCCTCACCGCAGAGTCTGTTTTATTCACGTGCTGCCCGCCCGCGCCGGACGACCTAAATGTTTCAACTTTCAAATCTTCGGGCCGGATTTCAATTTCAATGTCATCATCGACTTCGGCCCATACGAACACGGATGCAAATGAAGTATGCCGTCTTGCATTTGAATCAAAAGGTGAAATCCGAACAAGCCTGTGCACGCCAGATTCGGCTTTCAAATAACCATAGGCATAGGCCCCAGAGATGAGCAGCGTGCATGATTTAATCCCCGCCTGTTCTCCATCATTCAGATCAATGATTTCGCAGGAGAAACCTTTCTTTTGAGCCCAACGTGTGTACATGCGATAAAGCATCCCGGCCCAGTCACTTGCCTCTGTTCCGCCCGCACCAGAATTGATGGTGACATAGGCATTGTTTGCATCAAGTTCTCCATTGAGGATTCGCTTGAGCTCAAGTTCGGTCCCAAGCTCTGCAACTTTCTGCAATTCGGCTTTCATTTCAATAAAGGTATTTTCGTCTTGCGCCTCTGTTGCCATCTCTAAAAGCACTTTGACATCTTCGAGGCCCTGGGAGAATCCCTTCCACTCACTGAGGGCCCTTTCAATCATGGCTCGCTCTTTGTTGAGCTTCTGCATTTCTTCAGGTTTTCCCCAAATTTGAGGGTTCTCGGCCGCTAAGCTGATTTCTTCGAGACGTTTTTTCTTCCGTTCAAGGTCAAAGCGACCCCCGTAACTCAGTCCCGAGAGTTTCAAGCTCAGAAATTTTTTTATTCACATCATACGATTCAGAAACTATTCCCATGAATTCAATTCATAGAATTTTCATGGGAATGTCAAGATCGATGGCGTATTTTACTTCCCCGTTTGGGGATTCAGATGACCATCCAACCGAATTTGAAAAAGAAAATAGGATGGCGTGCAATATCCCTGGCCATTGAAGGATTTCGCGCAGACAAAATCATTGCGGCAAGGTCGGTTTTCATTGCATCGACCAAATCCGTAATGCGTCAAGGTCTTTTCCAGGCAGCTTTCAAAGGTCTCTGTTCCCTTTCCTGTCTTTGCTAAACAAGAATTGAACCCGTCCCCCGCAGCTTCCGAACAAAGTTCACTTTCGCTCTCGGCAGAAATTCCATCACAGTTTTTTCGATAACATTGTCCTGAAGGAAATCCACCTTTGTTCAAGAAAATATCAAATTGCGAAGAGCCTCCACCACAAACTTTTGTTTTTGAAACTTTTAAAGAATCCTTATCGCGACTGTCTTGAAGAATTTTTCCAACCAAAACGGGATCGCCGGCAGCGGCATCCTTTGCAAAACATTTCCCAAGATCTTTTTCATCTTCACCCTCGTCGAGCTGCTGACAAGTGTAGCCAGTATCACACTGCCAATGCTGAAAAGCCCCACCCGGGAGACCGCAAAAGTGTCCGTGTTTTGATTTCTCGCCCTCTGGCGGTGCAAATGAAAAATCACGCCTTGGGTCAGGCACAAGACCTGCGCGCACACGGCTGAGATATTTCGCACGTCTCACCATTTCAATTTGAAAATGACCAGATCCTTCAAAGGACATGGAGTTAAATGGGTGCGTCGATGGTTTGTCAATTCCTAGAAAATGAAAACCTGCGTGGGCCCTTGCTTGATGGCATCCGACACAGCTCATATCATTGAGTCTTTTCAAAGCTGCACCAGGGGTTTTAACATAGGCGGATTGATCAAAACGAATATTTTTTAATTCCTTTTCAGTGACAATCGAATCAAAAAGGCGATTTTCTTTTCTGCCAATTCCATAAGGTGAATAGGAGAACGCTTTTTTTGCTAGATACTTTTCATCAAGCAACAAAACGCCTTCGCTGAGCCGATTCACAAAATGTCGATCTTTAAACAACGACAGAAAATCTGCCTTGAGCTGAGGGTTTTTTTTGAATTTTTCAACATCTGGGGTGTTTTCCAAGAATGTTTCTTTGAGGATATTGCCTTCAGGTTTCAAAACTCTCAGCAAGTAGGTTCCATGTCCCGCCAGTGTCGGCCGCGCTGCCGATGGAATTCTCAAGGCCTGAATGTTTAACTCAACAGACTGAATTCTCCCACGATCAAAAAAGCGATCACTCAGTGGCCCCTGCGCTGACAAAATCCATCGAGATAATTCTTGATTGTCACGCAAGCCTTCCGGATAGACCCAGGCTTGAGCGATTTCCTTACACTGTGACCAATTGGTCCGCGAATCACCTTTATTATAAAATTTGACCAGAACAGTCAGCGGAAGGCGTGAGTAGACTCTTCCGGACTGATAACTTAATCGATAAATAAATCTTGTTTCTCCGCAGCCTTGCGGATCAAAACTGACGCGGTCTAAACGATTAAGAACTCCCACAAGTTCATATTTGGAGTAATCTGAAACTAACCATTTCTGATCAAAGACCCGGCGTGAAAAACCCATGCCCACTCCTGCGGGCGACTGACCAGCGACCTTATTTTCTGCCTTCAAAACATCGTCCAAATCATCTTTCAAAATTTCCACCATGGAGCGATAAAATGGGTTTTTAGTAGCAAACTCGGAGTTTTTTAACGGAAGCTGCTCTAGGCCAAACAAATGTTGAAGCGAAAATCCCGCCTTTTCCAGTTCTTCAAGAACCTGTGGATCACGAATAACTGAAAATCCTGACTGAGGCTGATAATCTCGAGAAATCTGAACAACGGTTGAAGCTGGCATTTTCTTTTGGTTTGCAGGCTCTATGATCGAAGGCCACGGTCGGTTCCGAATCTCCGAATTGTCATCAAAATAACTCTCCGACAAAGCTGTGACCGAACTCAATAAAACACAAATGAATGCGACGTAGAATTTTTTCTGTTTCATTTAATACTTTTCGGAATCTATCGAATTTTCTGGACCGGCTTCAGAGAAAAACGTTTCGCAAGACGATTATAGAGCTGATCTTGCAATTGAAACATTTCCCTGGCTTGCTTTTCTGATTCCTCATGCTCATAGCCAAGAAGATGGAGAATCCCGTGGAGCACGACATAGGTCAGCTCGTCTTGCACTCGAACACCATGTTCTTTGGCATAGGCCTGAATGACCTCATAACAGAGAAGGAGCTCACCCAAACCTTCATCCGAAGAAAAACTGAGAACATCAGTGGCCTTGTCCTTTTTGCGGAATTGCTTGTTGATTTTGCGAATTCCGGGTTTGGTCACGAAAACAAGAGTCAATGACCCATCCCGCATTTGTGTTGCGTGATCTTTTTTAAGAACTTCCAAAGCTTTTGTGGCAAAGGCTAAAAGGTTCTTTCTTGGAATTCGCCTTTGAGTTTGATTGATAAGCTCAACTGAAGTGATTTGATGATTCATTGATAATTACTTTTTATTTAAATGGCTTCTTGCATTTTCTAAGGAATGCACATTTTCTTCTTCGGTCTGATCTGAAGGATATTCAATTCGATGATGATAGACTCCGAGCAGAATTTTTACGAAAATCCCTTCGATCACATGGAGATCTTTTAATGAAAGATTGCACTCATCAAGCTGCCCGTCATTGAATTTTTTCTGAATGATGGTTTTAACCAGTGTTTGCAATCTCATCGGTGATGGGTCATCAAGTGTTCTTGAGGCGGCCTCGACGCCATCAGCAAGCATCAGAACACCCGACTCCTTAAACTGGGGCTTGGGACCTGGGTAACGAAATTCTTGCTCCGTCACGGTCTCGGTCGGTTTCTTTTGTTGCTGTGCTCGGTTATAGAAATAAGTCATCATCGTGGTGCCATGATGCTGCAAAATTCCATCGAGAATTGGTTTTCCAAGGCGATACTGTCTTGCATACTCTGCCCCATCCTTGACGTGGGCGATGAGGAGTGTTTTTGACATAAATGGCGAAATCGTATCGTGGGGGTTATGCCCTGGCCTTTGATTTTCAATGAAGTATTGCGGATGATTCATTTTTCCAATGTCGTGATAATAGCCCATCACCTTTCCAAGAAGTGGATTTGCTCCAATTTCCTGAGCTGCGCTTTCGATCAAAGTTCCCACCATGATTGAGTGATGATAGGTACCTGGTGCTTTGACCAAGAGATCCTTCAGGAGAGGATGATTTAAGTTACTCAGTTCTAGTAACTTTACATCCGTCGTATATCGGAACATGCTCTCAAACAGCGGAACAAAAATCATGGCAAAAAGCGAACTTAAGATTCCACCGATTAATCCCGCAACGGCTTTATAAACTGAATCATCCAGAGAAATCGTTGCTTTTGTTGTATCAAGCAAATGCAAACAGACCAAAAGTCCGAACATGATAAACCCTGTGAGAAGCCCTGCAAAATAGATATCATTTCTCTTTTGGCATCGAACGACACCGCGAGCACCTGCAATTCCACCGACCAAAGCAACCAGTGAAAATGTAAAATCAAAGCCTTCCATCACCCCAAACACAATCGAAAGAAAGGCCGTGAATAACCAAACAATTTCACCCGTTGGAATGAGCAAGCCTACGAGGATCGGGCCCAACACAATTGGTGATGCGTACATCAAATCTTCCGGAGCAAATCGTTCTCTGAGCTGAGAAAAAATCATTTCAAACATGAGCTCGAATAACTTCACCATCAAAATTGACAGCATCGCGATGATGGACATCACCGTGAGATCTTTTGTTTCAAATTTGATTCGATTTGAAAATCTTCGAACATAGGTCCCAAATGTCAAACTTGTCAGATATAGCAGAACTGCAAGGGAGATGGTCATCAGAAATCGACTGCGCTCGGACTGAATCTTTTTCATTTGTTCAACCAGCGATAGACTGGCGGCCTGAATTGTTGTTCCACGAGCGATCAGAACCTGATTTTTTTTCACGGAAATATTCACTGGAAGAATCGAATCACGTGCATTTTGCTTTCGGATATTTGTTTCCTGCTTATTGAGTGTCATATTTGGCACCATCATTGATCGTGCCAAGGTCAGGGCGAGCTCCAGGTCCTCATCATCCATTTTTTCGAGTCCGCGCTTATCTTCGAGAACAAAGTAGTTTTGATTTTGCATATCCAAAATTTCCCACTTGGAAAGTTTCAGATCTTCTCTTGGGACTCGAGAATCAATATTTCGGAGCACAACTTCTTTTTGATTTGCTGGAATAAATCGATCTGGAGCTTCTGCGATTTTTCTTTGATACCAACGATCCATGTTTCTGATGACTGCACTCTCGATGCGACCAGAAAATCGATAGACCGTCAGCCATTCGAACATGCGATCCGAAACGCTCACACCAAGCTCTTTTTCAAAGGTCGTTTTGTGCACGAAAAAGTCTCGGACTTTTTCTTCAAACTGCATTTTATCTTTGATGATTTTTTGATCCGGCCACACGACTTCTCGGTAGCTCAGTCGCATCAAGCGAAAAGCTGTGTAAATTTGTTTTGAAAGACGATCAAAAACAAAAGGGTCGTAATCATACACGAGGGAGACTGAGGTTTCAGCGCGAACTCTTTTTTCTTCCGTGCTGGTTTGATCAAGGACTTCAAAACCAAATGGTGCAATCACGTCGACCTGAGCCGTGTCTCCAACTTTCAGTGAGACGGGCGGACGGAACCGATAAAGAGCAAACCAGGCGAGACACAAACAAAAAGAAAATGTCAGAGAAAATTTTAAAATCTGTGCTCGATTTGTCGGAGTAAAAACATCCGACGGCTTGTGAAACATGAGCTTCACAGTTTCGCGCACTCGTTCAAATCTTGATTTTGGACCCCTGTTTGCTCCGCGCATCATCTCTCTCTATTTTATACCTCTTTCTATCGGAAATCATGGTGAATATCTGATGTGATACGCCTTGGCTTTCAGTCTAAAGCCCGGTACAGATTCTGTATGCCGACAAATTCTAATCGCAGTTTAACTCTACCCACGACCAAGTCCTCCACGAATGACGGGCCAGCCCAGCCAAAGGTTGACACCCTGCTGAGCGATCTTGTTGGACTCGTTGCTAAATTACGCAGTCCAGTGGGGTGTCCCTGGGATATTGAGCAAACACACGAGAGCCTCATCCCCTATTTGATTGAGGAGGCCTACGAGCTGGCAGAAGTTCTTCAGGAGAATCCAAGACAGGATTGGAAAATCAGTGATGAACTGGGCGATTGTTTGTACCAGGTTGTGATTCACGCTCAAATTGCCAGCGAGACTGGTCGATTCGACATGTCAGATGTCATTCAGAAGATTTCACAGAAAATTCAGCGACGCCACCCCCATGTTTTTGGCGGGCTCGGACCGTGGACAAAAGAAAAAGTTCTTTCGGAATGGGGACGAATTAAGCAAGAGGAAAAAAAGACCCAACCCGTGGATCTTCATCCTAAGCAAAAGGACCCATTTTTCAAACGTGAACTCTATTGGACCGCACTCGAAGACGCAAACGAGATCGGAGTAAAGGCTGAGCAATACAAATTTGATTGGAACCGCTGGCAGGATGTTTTTGAAAAAGTTCAAGAGGAGCTCCTCGAAGTCCAAGAAGCCTGCGAAGAGACCGAACAGGATAACCAACACCTGAGCGAAGAAATCGGAGATCTTCTCTTTGCCATCAGCCAACTCGCACGGGTCAAGAAGATTAACCCCGAACAAGCCTTAAAATCAGCAAATCAAAAGTTCCGAAAACGCTTCCAAGCCATGATTCAAAAACTCAAGGAAAGAGCGCCAACAAAGACAGATCAGGAATTATTGGAAACTTTTAAGTCTCTCTCCCAAGAAGAAAAAGAATCTCTGTGGGTTTCGATCAAATCGACTCCGTAATATCAGATTTCAACTCTTATCTGGAAAACCAATTTTCACCCACTGAGCTCTTCACCCACTAAGCTCTTCGGCCATTGAGCCGTTCAAATTTTCTAACACTCAAACATCAAGCTTTGAATATGACTACAGCTTTGCTACATTTGCAGTGCTCTTTCTTTCTTGGACGAAGTATTTTTCAATTTTTCAGCGATCACTCCAAACTCTTCATAAGAAACGTTTGCATTCCAAAACTATTCTCTAAGTATTCTCATAAATGGGAATAATTTTTTTATTCAAATTTCTGTTCTTTTTTACATAGACGTCCCCCTGTTCGTGAAAAATTCGCTCAGCTTCACTTCGATTGTGAATTCCACAGAGTATTCTGAGATTTTCAGGAGCATCAGATCCACCGAGAGCAAAAGGAATTTGGTGATCTATCTGAAGTTGATATTGCGAACAACATTTTTTATTTGTCCGAGGATTCAAATACTCGCAAGAATACTCCGCTTTCCTAAAAAGAGCTCTCCTGATTCGCAAAGAAATATATTTTCTTTTGAGCAACAACGGCTTTTTCAAGAAGCTTTGCATCGGCATTAACGGAGACCAATCTGCTTTTGCTCTAGAAGCTCTTTCTTTTACCCCCTCTTTTCTATTCTCCCTATTACTCTCCCTATTACTCTCCCTATTACTCTCCTTGCTACTCTCCTTGCTACTCTCCTTGCTACTCTCCTTATTACTCTTGTTGTTACTCTCGTTGTAATTTGCATTAATACTTTCCTCAATGCTCTCTTTTACAATTTCTCTTCGTTCTAAACATCGGGGTCTTAATTGTAAAATCCTTTGGTCCGCCAACACCTGAGTTTTCTCCTGAACTGCTGTCTGAATATGACATTTTTGTAAACCCTCGATCTTCCGGATGTAGTATTTTGATAGGTGGGAAATTCCATCTGCCAAATTTTGATCTGGAACCGAATGCGAAATCAACTTGAGCGCTTTTTGAAATATTTGATATTGTTCGGATGTCATAGTCAGATGAAGTTGAATAAGATTATCTTTAAGAGGTTTGATTTTCTGTGGTGCCTGAGGCACCAGATCAAACTGTTGAGCCAGAATTTTTTCAGTTTCAAAAACTGTTTTATTTTGGATTTGGTTTAAAATTTGCTCAGTTGTTTTGAAAGGGATACTACGCCCCTCTTTGTGGCTCTGCTTTAAACAGGAACTCACCTTAACGAGTTGGGAGAGTTTAAGCGAACCCTGCTCGATTCTTTCTGAAATCTGCGGATGCTGATGAAGAAGCTTTACTGCTTGTAGGCGGTCATAAGCCGCATTTTCTGCATAACCGCAGACTTGAGTCAGGTACTGATACATGGATGTGCAATCTTTCTGAAGGTAAAGTTTTCTCGTATCCACCTCCTGAATATGCAGCAACACGAGGTGCATAATTTTTCTCTCGCTCTGCACAAGTCGCGAGAGCCTCATGAGAAGTTCTTCGTCCGAATATTTCTTAAGATTTTCTGATCGATTCATCTTTCCTCCTACACCCTCGAAACATGAAGGCTAAAAAAGTTAATATTCAATTAAATTGAGAAGATTAGACTGCTTCTAACTTCTGACTTCTAGAATTAGTTAGACTGTCATTCTCTCTGAATCTTTTACCACATGTTTTTAGATCATCTTTTTAACTTAAGTAGAGAATCCAACCACAATTCGAAACTGGCAGTTCATATGGGTTTTAACCTCGCAGGATGCCTATGGCTG
>JACCDR010204632.1_pt1 | contig 10367 bp, 7 predicted proteins | sample 7446431 | NCBI WGS metagenome assembly JACCDR01 (sample SAMN15323443, study PRJNA562643) | freshwater metagenome | isolation source: river surface water | place: USA:Blue River Watershed | collected 2017-08-17 | reverse complement strand
CTGCTCACAAGCTCGGTGTTGCTCCATGTGCCAGATACGTTCGTCAGAGCGCACCATGTCCGATACTGCCACGGAACTTGCGTCTGCGTAAGGTTCCCGAGGCTGACAAGGCCGTAGCTGTTGGCTGTGTCCACCGGCTCATCGAAATACACCTTGCTTGTTGCCGTGGGCCACGCGATGCCAAAACGAAAGTAAGCGCCGGGAGACAATCGGCGAACGTGCTGGATCCCGACGTTTGTCATCACGCGGCAGACCCAAGGCGCACCCTCAAAATGTCCGCCGAACTTCGCAACCTCCTTGTCGATTCCGCGCGGGCGAGGAATGACTGAGATTGTGGCCTCAACCGGATCGCCGCCGTTGACCGGATCCCATGCGATCATGCGGAACGTCCCGGTGCGACCAGCGGGAAACGTGAAAGAAACCGAGTTCGTCTCGCGGTTTGTCAGCGAGTACGTCCGATAGTCCGACAGGATTTCGCGATTGAGGTAGTCGTAAGCCTGCGAGTTGATCTGCCCCGAGATTGTCGATGTGCTGCTGTTGGCCAGCCTGACCGGAACCGAAACCGTCTCGTCGCTGTAATAGATGTTGGCGTTGCGTCCAGTGTGGACCGCGATTTCGTTCACAGCCTCGGCAACGTAATTGGTTGCTTGGACATCGTAGAGCGAAAGTCCGTCGATCCAGTTCGTCTGAGTTCCGATGCCGGTCAACTGAGCCGTCACGTTGATCTCGGCAAACGGGTACGCCAGAACGCGGTTGGTGATGCTGACCAGCGTCCAGTTCGTCCCGACTGTCACGCTACGCTGGCTATCAAGCGTTGCTGTGAATCCGCTTGGGGCGGTAAATGGCGACTTCATCCGCACCAGACCAGTGTTTGTCCCGGTGCTCTTTGCGCGGAACGAAGCCACATAAACGCGGTTGGTCTTGCATTTGATTGGCCCCGTGATGACCTGCATTGCCTGACCGTTGGTTGTGACAATGCGGAGTGATGCTCTGCCTTCCCACGCAACGGTATCGTCCCAAGTTTCGTCTATGCCTTGGCTTCGCGTGAGTGAGTACAGGCCAACACCACGAATCCCAGCCTCAAAGCTCCCATTTGGAATCAGATTTACCCCGTCGGATCCATTGTCGTAGCTGTTCGTTCCTGGAACCGAGAGAACCACGTATTCGCTAGACGACAACATGAAGGCATTGGTGTTCTCCGTGATGAAGACACCCTCAACGCCCGTCTTCAAACCTACTGCCGCAGTCGCGTTGCTGAATACGATTGAGATATTGGTGAACGAAGTTGTTGCCGAGAACACCGAGAACAACGACCACGATCCATTGACATCGCGATCTGACGTGTAGTTTGTGGACGTTCCGCCACCCGCCGAAAAGTGAGTGTCCCAGTAGAAGTCGTAGTCATCCGACTTCACCGCAACCGCGTAGCTTCCCGCTGGAAGGTTAGTCGCGAGATGCACGCTCATTGTGAGCGTGTTGGTTGTCGTGCTGGGGTTTGAGTACCAGCCACCCTGCGGAGTGTCGCCTCCGAATACATAGCTCCACGGGGACGACAGCGTGAACGACGACGCAGGACGCCAAACGTCAGCGCCGGCAGGCAAGCTAACCGCTAACAGGATGGCGATGATCCAGCGCATTTATCGTCCGGAGTCGTAGTCGAGTTCCATTTTGTCGATGTAGACGAACCGAGTTGCCGCAGCCGTGTGTTTGTAACGGGCTGCTCGAAGTCCCCACGAAGGAAGAAACTTTGAGCCTGGGTAGCTTCCGGTATTGGTGGCAACCGCAGTGGTTCCGTTGTAGGCAATGCTTGCCGTTGGTGTCACCCGAATCGTCCAGTCATTCCAAGCGCCAGCGGATGGCGCAACTCCGGTGTCAACTGCCGTCACGGTGCTGTTGGTCGCGTTGACCAAGAAGAAGTTTCCTGATCCAAGGTTGGAATCGAGCGTGATGTAAAACCCATTTACCGGTTTGTTCGTTGTAGAACCAAGCTCGGCAATGCAAAGCATGGGTTCAAACGTGTCGCTGGAGTCAGGAACGCTTGGCAACATGAACCGGCCAGAGAGTGACGCTGATGTGTAAGTGCCGGCGCTTTGGAAAGGCACCGAACACAATGCTTGCGGGAACTGATTGCTCCCGGTTGTGCTGATGTAATACATCCCAAAGATGTTCGTCGGAGTCGTTGCCGACGTGCCAGCCGCGGCAGCGCCAGAGTTTGCCGTGCCAACGAAAAGGCTGTACGTCGTTGGCCCAACAAATTCCTCGATGGCGTGGAAGTCGGTGCGGGGATTCTTGCGGCTCATGCTGGTCACTAAGCCGTTGGTTCCGACGGTCAACGTGTTCCCAAGAATGCTGTTGGTGTACGTGCCGGCCGTAACACCGGACGGAGTTGCAGCTTGGGCCACAATCGCGTCGTAAACCGCATTGCGCGTCGGGACGTTGCTGCTGCCATTCCACCCGGCACCGTAAGCCACTTCCGCAACGTAGAGATTGGTTGAAACCGTGAACGTCCCAACGGTCAGCTCGTCAAACACCCAGTTGCCCGTGACGGTCGGTGAATCCGACAAAACGTAGTCGCCTGTTCCGGTTGTGTTGGTTGCGCCGCCACCTGATCCGCTTCCAAACGCATTCCAATTCGTTCCGTCCGACCAGTACGGAGTCGCAAGGTCGGAGTCGTACAGAATCAATCCGGACGCCTTGGTCAGCGCGTTCTTTTGCGCCGTGGTCATGCGGTGGATGCGCAAAGGAAGCGGCCCCTCAAGCGCCACGCCGGCCGTGGTGTCTGTCTGCTCGTTGCCAGCAGGACCGAGTCGGATGCGGTGGCTTGAATCAAAAACGCCGATGTTCGTGATTGCCGCACCGGGCTCGTCGCTGATTGCCGTACCAATAAGAAACTTGGTCGTGCTTCGGTTGTCCGATCCCCCGTAGCCGTAAGTCGCGAGCGTGATGGAGTTGTTTTTGGAGTCCACCCGCATGAACTGCGAAGGCGTGTTCGTCGATTCGTAGGGCGGAACCTGAAGCACCGCAATTTTGTCCGTGTTGTCCGTGCGCGTGAAGCTTCCGGGAGTCGCGGAGGAGTCATCCGCACCAATCATCACCCGCTGCGCCAGCAGGTCCAAGGCGAGGCTCGATCCAAAGCGGATGGCCTGAGCCTCGGAGTCACCAGCCCTGAGCCCTGGGAAGGTGTAGAGCGATGCCGTGCTCTGCCAAAGGTTGCTTGTCGTCGTGGACGCAAACCACTTGTTGCCGGTCACCACGTTGAACGTGTGCGGCCACGCCACGGACGGAGTGTTCAGTTCCGCGTGATGCGCGGCCGATGCCGACAGGAAAGCGTTGTCCCGGATCGTAACGCCGCGCAGGTCGAGGTTGTCGTTCTCGATCTTCAAACCGACTCGCTGCGTGGTCTCTCCGGTCGGCTGGCCAAGCTGATTGCCTTGGATGGTGATTCGATCACCGTTGCGAACCCAAATTCCCGCATTCTCGTCGGCGCTGAGATTGTCGATGCCGTTGCCTTCGATCACGCATCGCTCAATTGCAATGTCGTAACCGCTACGAAGCTGAATGCCGTTGCCTCGATTGCCCGTAAAGATCGAGTCGCGAACCGTGATCCTGCGGTTTGGAGTCGTGTAATCAGGCATCAGGCCAGACTGAAAACCACGCACCCGCGCACGCTCAATCAGGATGTCCTGTGCGCCGTCCGGATAGATGCCGTCGTACGTGCCGTTGCTGCTCTTGATGTCGAGATTGCGAGCCGTGACGGTCAATGGTTGGAACTCCTGACCGCGCCGGACGGTAGCAATCAGGTTTGTCGCGCCGGCCCCCAAGTCGATTGCTTCCTCGTTGCCTGATCCTTCGATCATGGTCCGCAACTTGAACCCAACCGGACCCGACCATGTCACCCAGTAGTCGGTTGCAAGGCTGATTCCTGACGGTGCGCTGGTTCCGGAGAACCGGACGATTGCACCATCGGGCGCGACGTTTGTTCCACTGGGCCACAGGATCCGGTTGTTAGTCGTGTCCACCGTGACAACCACGTTGCTCGCGATGATCGGCGTGTTGGTGGTTGAGTAGGCCGCAAGCGTTTGAACGCGGAACCCGTATCGACCGACCGCCAAGCAAGTCGCCCCGTCAATCACGATGCCACTGACACCGGCCCCACCGTCCTCCGCCTTGGCTCGCTGGTAGTTGATGTCACCACCCGAGATGCGAACGAAGTTCCCAGTAACGCTTCGCGCTCGCAGGTTGCGCACTTGGACGTTGCGAGCGCCGGCAATGGTGATGCCGTTGGCTCCGGTTGACCCAGGCCCGAGACCCGTCATCCGCCCAATGTCCACGTTCTCAATCAGTACGTTTTGCGGGTGAACGGTGCCGACCGATTGAACAAGATCGCCCGACCAGTAAACGCCGATGGCCTGATACAGACCTGAGTTGTCGGGGATCGTGATGTTGCGGATTACAACTCCGGATGCCGCGCCAACGTTGATCGCTTGGGGCCACTGGCTTGCTCCGTACCCACGCAATGTCAGGTTCTCCAGCCGTGTGTTGCGAATGACAGGGTAATCCTCAAACTGAAAATGGCCGATGCCGATAATCTGTTGAGCGCCTTCGCCTCCCGATTCAATCGGTGTCGTCGCGAGGTAGTCAATTTCAAGGTCTTCAATGGAGCACCCATCAGAAAGAATCTGGAACCCGTCTTGCCGGGTGCCATCCGTCACGCTGATCTCAATGGCCGCGCCATTGCCAACGATGTGCTGGCCTCCGCGCAAGATGAACCCATTGGTCGATACAAACTTTCGCCCCATCGGGAACACAACCTCGCCGCCCACCGCCCAGTTGATCGCCGATTGGATCTTGTCGCCTTCGTGGCTTGGGTCGGATGAAAGCGTGCCTTCGCGAATCACGATGTCATCCAACAGGAACGCCTCGCCGGCAGACGTTGACCCAACGAGACCGATTCGAAGGTCGTCGTCATCCGCGACAAACGTCCCGGTGTATGTCGTGGGCGTTGTGTTCGGCGTTATCGTGACGGACGCGCTGGACGAACTGCCGATCCACAGTTGCCGGCTGCTGCTGCTCCCGGTGCCGCTGACATGATTTGCCGTGATGCTGACGCTGTACGTCCTGCCAGAAACCAGCGGTCGCTTGAGCCCACCCAATGGCGCGTTTGTCACCGGGTAGTACGACAAAACCATCGTCTGGCCTGAGCCGCCAGCCGTCTGGCTGACCAAGCGAAAACCACCACCATTGAAGTAGCCGTCCGCCCATCCGCTCGCGATTTCGACCGTGTAGCTCGCCGGAACTCCAGCCCCATCCGAAAGCGCAACCGTGACCGATTCCTGCGCGTTCGTGTAGCCGTGGCCCCTTCGTGTCAGGCGAAGGCTCAAGGCACCGGCAGGAGGAACCGTTGCAAGCCCTGGCGCACGAATGAATCCGTCCATGGATGCGTTCGGCCCAGCACTCGGTGACACCGGAAACGAAGCCAGCCCGTACGTTGCATTGGAACCACCCGGATCCGTCAGCACCCTTCGCGCATCGCCATAACCCAACCAAGCCGCATCCCGCGTCAAATCGGTGAACTGGCTTTCCTGTTCGCCCACGATGTTCGCGCCATCCTTTGCCGCACCGTATGCCCCCCACCATTCGACGCGCTGCCGTGGGTTTCGACTGTCTAGGCTCAGATACCGCCCACTTCCGGCCGCGTTCGTTTCGGTATGAACCCCGTCCCGCGTCGCTGAACTCGCGTTGTCGTGATAGAAGAACCGAACCTCTGGCCACGGCACGCTTGCGCTGTATCCGCGAACGCCGACCACCTCATTGGTTCGCGGAATCCTCGCTCGCAATTCGTCCATCGTCCCAACAATCGCCGGGTTTTTCAGCGCGTTGCCAATGTCGATCCGGTTCGAGTCGAAAAAGCCTGTCTCGGGCACCGCCACCAAAAGGTTCGTCCTGTCGAACAAAAGAGTCCTAGCTCCCTGTCCGAACACAGGAAGCCAAGCAAACAGGATACCGATCCAAAGTGTTGTTCTCATGTCAAAGCTCCCGTGTAAACTTCCCAGTCGATTTCAGGAACGCCTTGGCTCGTTACGCCCGTAATGCTTCCCTTGAAAACAGTGGACCCAAACCGCAGATAAAGCGCATCGTTCGCACTCTCCGCACTGTCAAGCGTCCAATCAATCATCGGCACTCCCGCGCTTGTAACGCCCGTGACACTGGCTTTGTAAACGTCGTCCCCGTACCGCAAGTAAAGCGCCGTCCGACCAATCACCGTCTCGGGAACCGTCACAAGCTCTTCCTCGAAAACCGCGTCCTGCTCGGGCATGTCGAGGTAAGCCACGTTTCGGACAGCACCGACCCGGCATTCGACGCGGTACATTCCTGGCACAAGGTAGAATCCGGCAGGAACTGCACCTCCCGCCCCTGTCGTGAACCAAAGCTCCTGCCCCATGACGACGCCATTTGTCGTCGTGGGCGGGTAGTACATCCGCTGAAGCATGACTTCCTTTCCAACAAGAGCCGTCTCTTGCTGGTCCAGAACATGCCCTGTCAGTAGGTACTTTGCCATGCGTCACGCCTTCTTCAGTCGCCAATCTTTGTAGTAATCTGCCAGTGCCATTCTGAACCGCTTCACGATGCTGGACTTTTCAGGAACGCTTCTCGGCCATGGAGCTTGGTTGACTCCTTTGGAAAGTAAGTAGTACTTCACAAGGCTACGTCCCTTCTTGCCTGCAAGGAATGCTTCCCCGCGCACCCTGAGAATGAAAAGCTTTATGCCGAGTTGCTTCTCCAAGTCTCGCGCTTTTGTACCGTGCGCGTCCGGATGCGTCGGGATAGTCAAAGCCCTGGCTCGCACCGGCACAATCGGACCACCATTGATCTTCTGACGAATTCGCGTGTCCCGCACAATCACCGTAACGACGCCGTTCTTGATCTGCGGTTGCGCTTCGACCGAGTTTGAAATCTGCCGCCAGAAGTGAGTCCTGATGCTTCCCGCGCTGTAGAAAGAATTGGGTTCGGCCGCATCCTTCCGATTCCAGAACAGTTTGAGCATCGCGATTACCGCTTGCCCGGCCCTCCGTAGCGCTGCCGTTCTCCGTTGCGGACTCGCCATGTCGCGAAGCCGTTCCGTGATCTTGTTCGGTTTGACGTGAAGCTTCATTTCGTCACGCCGCGAATCACTCCACGCGAAATCTCGTACCCCGGTCCCAAGTCCTTGAGCAACTGTTGGGCCAGCTTCTCGTCCTTCATCACGTTCGCCTGCGGCGGTTCCATCGGCGGAATTCGCCTGGCCGATTGTGTCGCTGGGAAGCGAAGGCCCAGCTTTTCGCCTCGCGCCCGAGCCATCCTTCGAACGCTCATCCCCGAGTTGTAATCGAACGGGGGGTAAGGCGTTCCGAACGCACTGATCGCTTTCCAAATCCTGTCGTTCACCGGGGCCACCATCTTTCCCTGGCGCAGTGCCCGCCCCGCTTCCTGCCACCGCGTAGGCCAATCCCTCGGTTCCTGCCGCAGTTCCTTCCGGTACATTTCCCAAAACGGATACTCGTCGAGACCACGTTGAGCGTCCACGAACTGACCGTATCCACGCGCCATGTCCACGTTCGTTCGCACGATCAAATCGAGTCGTGCCGTGCTCGTCAGGTCTTGGATCGTGCCTTCCTTACCTTTCGGTGCCTTGTACCGCGAACGCTCAACCGTCTCGCGCAGCTTCTCGCGGGCCGCAAACGGCGAGATTTTCTTGTTCAACACGCCAATCGTCACCTCCCGGATTGATTCCAGAATCTTTCCGTTGCTTACTTTCGCGCTAAACACGGCTTGTTGACGGATGCTCGTTCGTATCTCGCCCAATTCTTGCGATGAAAGCTTCGTCTTCAGCAGCCCGACTGCCTCCATCTTCTTGACTGCGACTTGGAGCGTTCGACTCGCCATACTCAGATTGCGCTTCCTTCCTGATCGGCTCGCGTCATCTCGGCCACGTCACTCGTCGCCTCGTTGCTGTACTCCATCGGATACACCGGCCCGTCGTCGTCCTGGGGATCGTCGCTCACCGGAATCTCCGGTCCTTTGCCTTCCGCAATGTCGCGCAACGTTCGCTCCGCCTGTTCCCACGTTGCCTTTCGGACACCGCTCGCGTCCATCACCTCGCCAAAGCTTCGCCCCATGATGCGCCAGCAGATGATTGCGAGCGCCACTTCCTTCATGCTCGCCGGCAGCGTCCCGGCCGGTCCCATGCTGTTGGAGTTTCGCTTGTAGGCCGCGATGTATCCGCGCACGTACTCGACAACGTTTGTCGTGATGCCGGCCACCGGGTCCACCTCGGTCCCGTACTTCGCCGCGTTCCGGTAAGCCTCAAGCTCGCGCCCAGCCAACACGGTGCGAATGTCGGCTTCGCTGATCGTTGTCCAAGTCGCTGCCATCGTGTGTCCGTTCGTTCAACAAAAATGGGGCGACACCCTACGGCATCGCCCCACAACCCTATCCCAACCCACAGCTATCTCAGGCGAAGCGCGTCACTGGATTGTCGGACCGACAAGAGTCTGCCACGGAGGTTTGGCCGTGATCGTGACCGTGATGTTCGTCGCGATGTTCGTGGTGCCATTCACGAACTGTTTGAACTGCAAGTAGCGGGCGCTACCAACGTTCATGTTGGTGCACCATACTCGCGTCAATGTTCCGTCAAGCGTTAGGCTCAGCGTGGTGAACGCCGTGGTCTCAAACGTGATCCCGTCGATGCTCCGATGAATCGGGATCGTCAGGGCTTGCACCGCAGGATTCGTGGAAATCAGTTTTCCGCTGACCTGAATGAACAGGTCGTCCTGAGTTCGGACATCCACGACTTCCGTGTTGGTCGCCGTGGTGCTGGCCGCGATGCTCGTCGGCACGTTCACCAACGAAGCCGTGGTGCTCTGAGTGAGCGACGTGGGAGGAGCCGCAGCCATGACGGACAACGGCAAAACAAGCGCCAACACGAAGGCCCATGCCACCGTGAACGCCATCGAAAGTTTGCGAGTGCTCATAGATCGTTCTTTGCTGTCGTTTCGGTGTTTGTTTTGGCGGTCGCTTACGCCACCGTCACGTTGACTCGCGCACCGGCGGCCGAGTTCACGGCCTTGATGTCAAAGCTCCAGTCGAACCCGAACACCTCGCCGCGCCCGTCCTGGGTCGTGTAGGCGCGGGGTCCAAGCCACTGGCCAGTCTGGCGGAACGTCTTGAGCCACGAAGGATCAGTCCGGGTCGGGTTGCTTGACGCCACAAAAATCAAGACGCCGGTGTCGAGCAGGTAGTCGTAGCTCGCGGTGATTCCTTCTCCGGTTGTGTCGGAGACAACGTTCGAAACCATGATCTTCGGATTTCCGATGAACAGGGTCGAAGCCATCTCCTCGCTCACGTTCGGGATCGCCTTGTTCCCGGCCGCGACAAAACGGGATCGCACAACGCTCGCGTTCTTGAAACGCTTCCATGCGGTCGCACCAAACAGAAGTCGCGTCTCCATGTTGCCGCCATAGGGCACGTTTTTCCGGATCGTCAGGATCGAAGTGTCAATGCTGTCCACGATGTCGGTCGACGCACTGTTGACGTTGACGTCCGTCCCGGCCCCGGCCGTGGTCAGCGCCAAATCAATCGCACCCTTTTCGTGCGAGAGCATCGCGATCTCGGCCGCGAGGTCCGCCGCTTCCATCGCGGCATTGATACCAACGAGACGCCCTTCCTGAATCTCGGAAGCGTCCAGCGGCACGTCCACACCGTTGATCGTGCAACTGTAGGTCCCATCTTCCGCGCCAAACCCAACCTGCACGGCCGGGTTACCCGGGGACCGTCGCGTGTCCGGGAGGCGGAAGCGACTCTTGGCGTTGTAGACCTTGTACCGACCGACCTTCGCCGCGACCGAAACGGTAGGGGCGAGTAACTCAGCGACGCGACCGATGCGAAGCTGCGATGCGTTCTGCGAGTATTCGATCAGGACCGGATTTGCGCTAAGATCAGAAAGAAGGCTCATTGTTTATCCTGTTGTGATGTGTTGCTGCGTTGTTTTCGATTCGACTTAGACCGTGACGGATCGGCCCACAGGACGAATCAGCACCAGCCCACCGCTCGCCGCGTCCGTTTCGGCAATGCCTGGAGCCCAGTAGGTGTCGGACCCGGCACCGGTCGAAGTGACCACCTTTCCGAACGTGCCCGACAGGTAAACCTCGACACCCGCCACAATCGCGCCGTCAGCCACAACCCGAACGTTCCGATTCGGACTCAGCGGGCGAATCGCGACGTTTGCGCCGTCCGCCACGGTTGCGAGCGCGACGTCCGGGGTCACGTCAGCCACGTCGGTCGGGAGAATCACGCGAAGCTTGTTGTCGCTCGTGTCGGTCGTGATCTTG
>JACCDR010617009.1_pt1 | contig 10368 bp, 14 predicted proteins | sample 7446431 | NCBI WGS metagenome assembly JACCDR01 (sample SAMN15323443, study PRJNA562643) | freshwater metagenome | isolation source: river surface water | place: USA:Blue River Watershed | collected 2017-08-17 | reverse complement strand
TCGCGGTCGCCGCGTACTACGAGTTAGCGGGCCGGGCGTTGGACGCTAGGTGGTCGGCGGACGCGCGGGAGCGCGCGGCGGGGATCGAGCGGGTGGCCGACGAGGTCCGGGCGGCGGTGGCCGAGGGCCGGTCGCTCGATCAGGAGTGGCCGTCCGCCGCGGCGGACCTGGTCGACGTGCTGGGCGAGTTGTGTGAGAAGGCGAAGCAGCCGGATCTGGTTGATCTGGCGCAGTCCGCGGTGATGGCGCTGGCCGGCTTGTGGATGTCGACCGAGGCGGCAGAGTCGGTGTATCTGGGGGAGTCGGTATGAGGGCACCTGGCCGGCAGGGCGTTCCGGCGTCGTTCGGGCGGGAGCGGCCGCCGGAGCAGGACGCGTTCACCGTGCAGGGCGGGCAGGCGTTCCACGTGGCGTTGCATGCTGACGTCACGCCGAGCGCGGAGTCGCTGAAGATGTTGTTCGAGGCGGTGCGGGATACGACCCGGCAGGCGGTCCTGGCGGGGTACGCGGACGCGTTCGCCGAGATGGACACCGCCGTCGAGGAGCCGCCGGGCGGCGGTGACGGGGGCGCGCCGCCCGGCGAACCATCTACTGGTGGGTAGGCCGGGGGTCCTCGACGAGCATGAGCGGGAGATGCGGCGGGCGTTGGTGTTCGTGTCGCTGCCCTCGCAGGCCCGGGCCGGCCGGCATCGGTGGCGGGTCGTCGCGCCGACCTCGGTGCGCGGCTTCTACATCTCGGTGGTGGAGACGCACCTGCCGTACGGCCGGTCGACGCACGGCGCCGGATACCTCACCCACGTGGTGACCGGGGTGTTGCTGGTGTGGCGGCGCGGCCGGCTCGAGGGCGCGCAAGCGCGGTGGCGGTGCGGCACGAACACCACGAAGTTCCGGCTGCTCGACGAGCCCGACTCGGTGGTGTGCCCCGCATGCATCCTGGAACGCCCCGGACGGCCGAGGGGGTGACCGGCTGTGGCCGATGACGAGCCGGTGGAGCGGGACCTGGCCGCCGCAGAGCAGGAGATGCACCAGGCGATCGCCGGCGTGTTGAGCCAGCACGGGCTGATGGTCACAAAGTGGATCCTCGCCGTGGAGGTCCTCGACTCCGAAGGTGGCCGCGCCATGGAGGCGTTCACGTCGCCAGACTTCCGGGCCTGGGACTCCGTCGGGCTGCTCGGCTACCTCGACGCCCGCGAGCGCGGTGTCGCCGGCGCCGTAGCAGCCCGAGAGTTCCTCGACGACGAACCCGACTGCGGCTAGAAGCCGTTGACGCGGATCGTCCTTCGGGCGTTTTCCCAGCCGTTGTCGCCGCCGTCCAGCGTGACGCTTTCGACCAGCTCGCCGTTGAGGCCGCCGTCTCCGGCGAGGGTGATTTCCCAGTCGAGCCAATCGGGGTCTTGGTCGAGGCACTCGACGTGGATGCGGGCGAGTTGCTGCCCGGTGGTGACCAGGTAAATGGGCGTTTCGAAGTCGAAGTCGACGTCGATTTCGGTGTCCTCCATGATGTCCCGGATCGTTCCCACCCAGGGCTCGCGACCCTCCTGGAAGATCAGATAGTGCGGGTTTCCGGTGCCGGCGTCGACGAGCGTCACGTGGGCGATGTCGGTGGTGGCCATTTCTCTCCTCGATGGGGCGGATGGGCTCGCCCGTCCCTCGTAAACTACCCCGCGCGGCGAAAAGTGCGCTACGTCGCGTTGTAGGTCAACACAGCAGATGGCGCACACGCCCCGCCCGGTCGCCGAGCAACGCCGTAATGGTGGGGCCGCCGGTCGCGGGTCCTGGCCGCATGCCCGTAACGGGCCGCGGCGGTTTCCGTTCCGACTGATCCCGAAATGGGAGTTGATCACTCATGCCCGGACTTGCTCCGCAGGACCGTAAACACGGCCGCACCCCGAACGCCGATCACGAGTGGCGGGAGTACGCGGACGTCCCGTACGAGGACGCGCCGCCGATGCCGAAGCCGCCCGGCCGGCGCAAGACCTGGAACGACATGGCCGTCGAGTTGTGGGAGACCGCGTCGGTGATGCCGCACTGCCGGGACTGGCGGGCCGAGGACTGGCTGGCGCTCAAGACGCTGATGTACGAGGTCGACACGTACTACAACACGGCCGACGCGAAGAAGAAGATCGCTGCGCTCACCGAGATCCGCCGGCAGAAGAACGAGCTCGGCATCGGCGAGCAGGGCCGCCGGGCGCAGAAGATCCGGTACAAGCAGAAGGTCGAGCCCGGCCAGGCCGGCACCGGCCCGGACGGGTCGGTCGAGGTCCTCGACGACGGGACGCCGCAGCCGTCGGGCAAGGTCGTGCCGATCAAGGACCGGCGAAAAGCGATCCTGGAACGGCACGCGAAGCAGGCCGAAGCTACCGGCTGACGCGCGATGCCGCGCCAGATGATCCTCGCTCCCGATCATGACCCGGCGAAGAGCTTGGGATGGTTGGCGACCCAGTGGATCGAGTTTTTCTGCCGCCATGGGCCGGGCGATGTGCAAGGCAAGCCCGTCAGCCATGGCGAGGAGTACACCGAGTTCATCGTCAACCTGTACGCGGTCACCGACCGCGCGCGGAACAACCACCTGCTGTACGACTCCGGGTTTCTCAGCCGGCCCAAAGCGCGCCGCCCCGCTGCTGACCGCGGTGGGGCGGCGCGCGCCGGAAAGGCTGCGACAAGAGCGGGATCGCGGGGCGCCTCTGCCTGTGGGAGGCCCTCGGCCCTTGCCGTTTTGGCGGGTGGGCACGCGGCGGAGAAATCTACCGTGATCCATACGGGTTTGGGTTTGAGTACGAATACCAGCCGGGTGAGCCGATGGGCCGCCCGATCACCGCGCCTTTCGTGCGAATCCTCGCAACTGAGGAAAATCAGACAGGCAACACATTTAGGACCGTCTATTTCAACCTGACGGATCGTGACTGTCCGTTGTACAACTGGCCGGGGATCGACGCGGCGAAGCGGGAGATCTTCCTCGGTGGTGGCGGGGAAATCCGCAGCTCGACGGCGTCGGCTGCCTCGAAGGACGGCGGTCTCGAAACCTTCTCCGTGATGGACGAGACGCACCTCTACGTAACCGACGAGTTGCGGGAGATGCGGGACGTCGTCGTCGGCAACATGTGGAAGCGGCAGCAGGGCGCCGGAACGCTCTACCTCGAGACGACCACCATGTTCGAGCCCGGTGAGAACTCGTGCGCCGAGGACACCTTTAGCGAGGCGGCGGCGCTGCTGGAAGGCCGCAAGCAGCGGGGATCCCATGGCCTGTATTTCGATCACCGGTGGGGTGACGTCCCGGACCTGGCCGACGAGGCGAAGCTGCGGCAGGGCCTGATCGACGCGTACGGCGACGCCCTCGAATGGATGGACCTCGACGCGCTGGTCAACAAGGTGTACGACACGCGCACCAAGGAGAACCGGGTCCGCCGGTACATGCTCAACGGCAAGACCTCGGCCAAGAACGCGTGGCTGAAGGAGCACGAGTGGCGGGCCTGCCGGACGTCGACCAAGGAGATCCGGCCCGGCGACACCATTTGCCTGGGCTTCGATGGGTCTTGGAACGACGATGCCACCGCCCTCGCTGCCTGCCGCGTCGAGGACGGCCACATCGAGCTGCTCGACGTCTGGGAGCAGCCCGAGGGCGCCGAAGGTGAGGGCTGGGTCGTCCCGCGTGGCGAGGTCGACGCGGCGGTCGCGAACGCGATGGCCACCTACCACGTGGTGGGTATGTACGCTGACCCGCCGCACTGGACGGACTGGCTGGATACCTGGCACAACCAGTGGGCGCACGAGATGCTGGTGCAGGCCTCCGCGCACCGGCCGTTCGAGTGGCACACCAACCAGCCGAAGAAGATGGTCGAGGCGCTCGACCGGTTCCACACCGCGGTGCTCGAGCGCCGGCTGACCTACACGTCGGCCGACGACCGGGTGGGCCGCAAGGCCGAGCTCATCCTCACCCTGCAACGGCATGCCCTTAATGCCCGGAATCACCCGACCCGGGCGGGCATGGAGATCCGCAAAGAGTACCCGAAATCGCCCAAGAAGATCGACGCGCTCATGGCTGCTGTTCTGGCTTGGCAGTGCCGGTGGGACGCGGTCGCCGCCGGCGTGCTCGGCGGCTCGGACGACTGGTTCATGCCGAAGCGGATCCGCTGATCGAGACCAGGCCGGCCCGGACGTGTGGGCACCGGGCCGGCCTTCTGCAACACCAAGCCCCGCACGAGAGGAGGTGAAGAGGATGAACCCGGACACCCTGGAATCGGTCACGCCCGTCGTGCTCGGCGACCCCGTGTGGGTCGTCGACGAGACCGGCGGCGGGCACATGGCGCTGGTGACCGCGGTCCACGGGCCGTGGCGTGACGTCGACGGCAACCCGTTCGTGCCGTGCATCAACGTCGTCTACGTCTCGGCCGACCCCACCAAACGCGACCCGTACGGGCAGCAGACCGAGCGCATGTCGTCGCTGCAGCACTACTCGGTGGTCGCGAAGAGCATGCCCCGCCCGGGCCGCTACTGGCGCAACGTGAACGTCAGCGTGTGAGCCAGGACCGCGGCGCGCGAGTACCTGCCGGCGAGGTGGGGAAGAGCGCGTACGCACCCCGGAGCGGGGGTCATTCCAGCAGGTGCCGGGGGATCCCGTATTCCTCGGCGAGGTCTTCGACCGCCTTGTCGATCACGGCGGTCAACTCTTCGACGCTCGGCCCGATCGCCCCTTGCAGCAGCACGTCGCCGGAGACCGGGTTGACCAGCTGCCATCCGTTCGACGGCAGCGCATCGTCGCGGACGATCGGCACGCCAGTCATCTTCGCGAGGACGCCAGGCGGCGGCCAGCCCTCACGCTCGGGCGCGGCCAGCAGCCGCAGGGCGGTCAGCGCCAGGTCGCCGGCCTTGAGCTGCCGCGGCGGGCCAAGATGGTCGGCACGGTCGATCGCCTTGCGCACGGTCTCAGCCGTGACCGGCGGCGCCTGCGCGTCCGGGTCGTCCCAGTCCGTCGACGCGGTGGCCACCGCGTCGTTGACGATCTGATCCGCCCAGGGCGGCGGCGTGCCGACCGGCGCGACCCAGCATCCCGGCGAGATCTGTTCCCACGGGGCCGGCAGCGTCATGTCAGCGGCGTCCGACGGCGCCGCGCCGAGCTCGCCCTCGTCGGTCGCACCGAGATCACGGAAGCCCTCCAGCTCCCAGTCGCGGAAGACGTGGGTCTCGTCGATCACGGTCGGCAGCGGCCGCATCACCGTCTCCCACCGGGCGCGCCACCGTTCGCCGGCGGCCGCGGCCTGGGCCGCGTATCCGGCCTCCTCGGTGCGCATCAGGTCGCCAAGTGTGTTGCCGATGCGTTCCTGGTCGGCCACGAACACCCGCGGCGGGTCGCCGTCCGGATACAGCTGCACCTGCTCGGCGAGCCGTTCCCGTTCGATCGGGCTCAGCCCGGCGCATACCCGCTCGAAGTTCCCCCGGGAGATCAACAGCTTCATTCCCGCAGGGTAAAGCCACCGAGGGGAGGCGCTGGGTGATCCCCGAAAGCGACAGGCCGCACTCCCCCGGCTGGTACTTCAAAGAGCTGTTCAACGAGCTGTGCGACCGGAAACGGCAGCAACGTCTGGAGTTGCTCAACGACTACCTGACCGGTCACGCGCCGTTGCCGCGCGGCGCGGAACGTGCCCGCGAGGCGTACGAGGCGTTCATGCGCATGGCCCGGTCCAATTTCGCGCACCTGGTCGTGTCGGCGCTGTCGGAGCGGCTGCGGATCACCGGTTTCCGGTCGGCGGCTCAGAACGATGAGACCGGCGATCCCGAGCTGGGCAACCTGTGGCAGCGGGCCGGCATGAACGTGGTCGCGGCCGACGTGCACAAGGCCACCCTCGGCCTGTCCGAGGCGTTCGTGATCGTCGGGGAGATCGACGGAGACACCGACGCGTCCGTGGTCACGTACGAGGACCCGCGGTGGATGGTCGGCATGCCCGACCCCGACAACGAGCGTCGCCTGATCGCCGCCCTGAAGATCAAATACGATTCGGCGGACAACGTCGACCGGATCTACCTGTATCTCGCCGGGAAGGCTCTCGCGCCGGGCGCGAACGCGCAGATCTGGGTCGCCGAGCGTAAGGCCATGGGTCGGATGGGGCCGCTGGTCGGCTTCGACTACCGGGACTGGACGTGGTCGCCGACGCGCTCGGGCGGGCTACGGCACGACCGTTGCCCGGTGGTGCGGTTCACCAACGCCGACGGGCTCGGCGAGTTCGAGACGCATATCGACGTTCTTGACCGGATCAATCATCAGATCTTGCAACGGATGACGATCGCCGTCATGCAGGCTTTCCGGCAGCGGGCCGTGAAAGGCCTGCCGTCGGTGTACCCGAAGGGCCACCTCAAAGAGGGCCAGGAGATCGACTACGGGGACATCTTCGTCAGCGACCCGGCCGCGGTGTGGCACCTGCCGCCGAACGCGGAGATGTGGGAGTCCGCGACGATCGACCTGCAGCCGCTGCTGAGCGCGGTCAAGGAAGACGTCATCCACCTGGCCGTGGTCACCGAGACCCCGCTCTACTACCTGATGCCGGCCGGCGAAAACCAGAGCGCGGAGGGCGCGACGGCGCAGCGCGAGAACCTGGTGTTCAAGGCGCGGGACCGGATCGAGCGGTTCATGCCGAAGTGGCGCGACGTGCTCGCCCTGATGTTGCTGCAGGCCGGCGCGACCGACCGGCAGGCCCTGGCCAGGCTCGGGCCGATCTGGGCGTCACCGGAGATGCTGTCGCTGGCCGAACGCGCGGATGCCGCGGCGAAGGCCGCCAACGACATCCCGCGCCGCTCCCGGCTGCAGCTGATCTGGCAGTTCGATCCTGAGACCGTCGACCGGCTCATGACCGAGTGGACCGAAGAGTTGCTGCTGCAGCAGCAGGTCGCCAACGCGCTCGCCGCCGCCAACCCGCTCGCGTTGTCCGGCCAGCCGGCCGCGAACGGGGTCACGTCGCGGGCGCAGCAAGCCGCGCTCGACAACCCGGACGACCAGGCCGCGCAACGCGCGGCCGGTCAGCAGGGCGCGGCCCTCGCGTTACCCGCCGGGGCGACACCTTGACCGAACCGGCCCGGGCGGTCTGCTCCCAGTGCTGGGATCACCTGGGAGCAGGCTGGGAGGAAGGGCGGGTATGACGGATCCGAGCATCGGCCGTGACGTGCACTATGTCTCGCGGGGCAGCGCCGACGGGGTGTTCCCCGCCGTCTGCCGCGCCGCGAAGGTCACCGAGGTCGGCGAGGACGGCCGCGTCGGGCTGGCGGTGACCAACCCCGACGGCATGTACTTCCACCCGCTGACCAAGGACGGCGGGATCGCGTACTTCGACCGGCACAACCCGCCGGAAGGCGTCGTGTTCGAGGGCGACGCGCCCGGCGCCCCGGGTACGTGGCACTGGCCGGAGAACAGCCCGACCAACACCTACAACTTCCACTTCAGCGGCGGCCTCGACCCCGACATGGTCCGGGCCGTAATCCAGAAGGAGGCGGAGCATGGCCTGGCACGGAGGCGTGGTTGCGCGGGGCCCGGCGCCGACGAGAATCGGCCGACCGAAACGCGACCGGGCGAAGGTTAAGGCCGGGCGTAAGGCGGCCCGGCACGCGCGATGACCAGATGAACAGATCATCTGTCCAGATGAACAGATCATCTGTCAAACGGACCCTGGTCCGGCCGGACGGCCGTACGTACCGGCCCCGCAGCAACAGACTCCGGATCCGTGCGTGGGGTGACGACCCGACCGGACTGTGCGGGGTCATCGTGTTCGGCACCCTCGACCCCGCCGAGGCGCTGCCCGCCGCGCAGGCGGCCTGCCGCTACTGGTACGAGGGCGAAACGGTCAGGAGCCCGTCGCCCGGCTGGTACCGCGACGGCTTCGACTGGGGCGAGCGGCGCTGGATCCGCGACGAGCGCCGCGGCGCGCCCGGCGTGTCCTTCACCTACGACTCGGACGGAGGCTGAGGGTGGAGCTCGGCCCGATGTACCACTGGTCACCCGCCGACCGGTTCGACGAGATCTGGCGCACTGGCCTGCGGCCGCACGCCGGCCCGACCGTCGCGTCCGGGACGCTCTGCTACGTCTGCCTGTCCCCGGACCCGTCGACCGCGTGGTCGCTGTCCGGCGCGATGGACTGGGTGAGCGACGTCGACGAGTGGGACCTGTGGCTCGTGCGGATCGGCGAGCGCGACCACGTCTGCGTACGCGGCGAGTTCGGGCCCCGGATCGAAGAAGTCAAGATCTACGGGCATCTGCCCGCCGACCGGCTCTGGTGGGTCGGCCGGCGTGGGCCGTCGCCAGCGAACACCTGTGGAGGCCCGGCCGCATGACGTCTGGGGCTACGGTGACCGCGGCGACACGCCGCTGAGCGGAGGTGGCCGTGACCGCCCCCGTGCAGACCGCCACCGCGCCGCCGCCGGACGAGTTGTCGGCCGCGCAGATCGCGGCGCTGATCGCGCTGGTGCAGGCCCAAGCCGCGGTGCGGCAGCAGCTGGTCGAGGCGGCTATGGCGGCGGCGACCGCGGCTCTCGCGGGGTTCACGATGTGGTGGGACGCCGACGAGACCACCGCCATGATCGGCCGGGTGCTGCGGATCGTGCAGCCGATCCAGCGCCGCGCCGCCGAGGTCACCGACGGGTACCTGACCCGGGCGTCGACCATCATCTCCGGGCGGCCGCAGCGCGCGGCCGGCGCGGTCGACGTGACCCGGCTACGGCGGGCGATGACCGACGAGATCGCCGACCAGATCCTCGCCGGCGTCCGTAAGGCCGTCCGCATCGAGTTGGGCGGCCTGGCCGACGAGCCGTCCCGCGAGGTCGAGCCGTCCCCCGGCTGGGGACTCGAGGACGACCGTGAGGCCGAGGACCCGGCGGTGGCGTACGGGCGGGTCGCCGACGGCTACCGGTGGGCGACAACCATGCTCGGCGACTCCCCGGAGAAGGCGCAGGCGAAAGCCGGCGTGCGGATCGCCGTCGCCGCGCAGACCGACGTCACCCTCGCGGTCCGCGCGCAATATCAGAAGACCATGAGCGCGCAGGGCGCGCTCGGCTGGCGGCGGATCCTGCACCCCGAGCTGTCGCAGACCGGGCCGTGCGCGCTGTGCGTGGTCGCCGCCGACCGGGTCTACGGGACCGAGGACCTGCTGCCGATCCACAACCGGTGCGTATGTGAGGTTTTGCCCGTTTATGCCGGTGCTGACCCGGGACTGACGCTGAACCGGCGGGACCTGAACGCGCTGTACGCGGCCGCTGGCGGGACCACCCGGGAGCAGCTGCGCCGGGTGAACGTGGTGCTCACCGAGCACGGCGAGCTCGGCCCGATCCTGGTCGACGGGAACAGCCACTACCGGTCGCCGGAGGAGGTCGCCCGGCACTATGCGTCGAGCCGGCGCGTCCGGGAGCAGGCCATCCTCGAAGCCCTCGAGGAGCGGTTCGCGGTGACTCAGCTGCGGGTCGAGCGTGGCGACGCCCTGGAGAAGACGTTGCGGTCCCAGCGTGACCGCATCGACGAACTGCGCCGGTCGCTCGGCGCATCAGCCTGAACAAGGAGCAGTGCCCACCCATGGAAACAACCACATCCACCGGATCCGCCGCTTGCGTGGTGCCCGAGGCCGTTTTCCACGAGCCCGGCCCGGCAACCCCGGCCTTCGGGCCGCCGCGGGCCGCGGTCATCGAGATCCTGGAGCGGCACCAGGGCCCGCGGAAGGGCTTCACCGGGACGGGGTCGTTGCTGGTGCCGAACCGGATGCGGATCAACGGGGTCGCGGTCTACGCGACGTACGAGCGCCCGGCGGTCATCCAAGCGATCGAGATCGACGGGGCGTGCAGAAAGCCGTTCTCGGTGACCGTGCAGCTGCAGGGCCGGGCGTTGAGGGTCGGTGGCCAGCCGGCGTACGAGGCCGTGGCTGAGTCTGACGGCGTCGAGCACGGCGCGGTCGTGGAGATCCCCGGGGTCGAGCATCTCGAGCCGGGCGAGGATGTGACCATGCCGTGGGTGCTGCTGAACGGGCACCGGCTGTACGTCGAGGACAAGATCCGCATCGGCCAGATGGCGACGGGCGGCCCGAAGCAGGACCTGGCCACCGTCACCCTCACCCTGCTGTGCCGTCAGTTGATCGTCGACGACGAGCCGCTCGGTGAGCCAGAGTCCTGAATTTAGCCGCCGGGCTAAACGAGTCTCATCCTGCCGGCCTTCGGGCCGGCCCACAGTCTCCGCCGTAATGGCGGTTTGGGGTCTGGGCCCGTAGCTCAGATGCATAGAGCGCCTGGAGAGCCGAGCCCGTCGAAGGGGGTCGGCGCCGGGAGGTCGCAGGTTCAAGTCCTGCCGGACCCTCCGCACCCCTATCCCCCGGACCGCTGAGGCCCCGCTTGTGTTGCGGGGCCTTCG
>JACCDR011640322.1_pt1 | contig 10371 bp, 11 predicted proteins | sample 7446431 | NCBI WGS metagenome assembly JACCDR01 (sample SAMN15323443, study PRJNA562643) | freshwater metagenome | isolation source: river surface water | place: USA:Blue River Watershed | collected 2017-08-17 | reverse complement strand
GTCTTTGGCCGCCATCACCAGTTCCGTGGCCTCTTCGCCCACTTTTTTCAAGATGGCGTCGGTGCCTTTGGAAAACAAGCGCGCGACATAACTTTTTGTGGGGTAGCCGCCGCCGCCGTCGGCCTGCGGCATGCGCGACTCGATCACCGCCGCCAGGCGGGCCAGGGTGTCGTTGCCGGTGGCCGTGCTCGGTTCCAGGTTGTTCATGGCAGCGCCTTCATCTTGTGACCTTCATTTTTTGTACAGGCGCTCGGGGTCCACCAGCACCGGCTCCACCGCGCGCCAGTCCATGGCCGCGCTGGCGGTGTTTTCCAGCCGCTGATAAAAGCAGCTGTGGCGCCCGGTGTGGCAGGCCACGCCAGGGTCGTGTCCCAGCTGTGTCACCTTCAGCAGCACCACATCGTTGTCGCAGTCCATGCGAATTTCGTGCACGCGCTGGAAGTGGCCCGACTCTTCGCCCTTGTGCCACAGCCGCTGGCGGCTGCGGCTGTAGTACACGGCCTGGCCGCGTGCGGCGGTGGTGGCCAGTGCGGTGCGGTTCATCCAGGCAAACATCAGCACGTCACCGCTGCCGGCTTCTTGTGCGATGACGGGCACCAGGCCGTCGCGGTCCCACTTCACGGCGTCCAGCCAGGCAGCGTCTTCTTGCATCGGGCCAGTGTAGTGGGTGGCCTGCGTGTAGCCCTGTTCCTGCGCCATCCAGCCCAGCACGGGTATGGTGCCGGGCAGCACCGGTTGCACCTGCACGGGCAGGCTTTGCCAGGCCATGGTCTGGCCTTCGCGCATTTGCAAGTCGCCCTGCCAGTGGTACACACGGCAGAAGTGCAGCCGCACGCGGGCGTGCGGGTAGTCCACCTCGTCCACCTTCCAGGGGTGCACGTCGCCGATGGTGATGCCCAGTTCTTCTTGCAGTTCACGCCGCAGCGCCTGCGCCACGGTCTCTGTGGCTTCCACCTTGCCGCCGGGGAATTCCCAGTAACCGGCGTAAACCTTGCCCTCGGGGCGGCTGGTGAGCAAGAAGCGCTGATCGGGGCCGACCAACACGCCCACGGCCACGTCCACGGTTTTGCGCGCCGCAGTTTCAGGTGCGGTTTCAGCCATGGCTGCTGGCACCGGCTTCAGCCGCCATGCGGCCAGCGTAGTCGCGCGCAAACTGCTGCGCCACGCGGCCCGAGCGCGAGCCGCGTTCCAGCGCCCACACCAGGCACTCGGCGCGTGCAGCGGCAATCTGCGTTTCGCTGGCGCCAAAAGCACGCAGCCACTGCGCGGCAATGGCCAGGTACTCGTTTTGCGAAAACGGGTAGAAGCTCAGCCACAGGCCGAAACGTTCAGACAGCGAGATCTTTTCTTCCACCGCCTCGCCCGGGTGCACCTCGCCGTCTTCGGTGTGCTGGTAGCTGAGGTTTTCGCGCATCGTCTCGGGCAGCAGGTGGCGGCGGTTGCTGGTGGCGTAGATGAGCACGTTGTCGCCGCTTTGCGCCACCGAGCCATCCAGCGCGCTTTTCAGCGCCTTGTAGCCGGCCTCGCCATCGTCAAAGCTCAGGTCGTCGCAGAAGACCACAAAGCGCTCGGGCCGGCCGGCCACCAGGTCCACCAGGTCGGGCAGGTCCACCAGGTCGGCCTTGTCGACCTCGATCAGGCGCAGGCCTTGGCTTGAAAACTCGTTCAGGCAGGCCTTGATGAGCGAACTCTTGCCCGTGCCACGCGCGCCCGTCAGCAGCACGTTGTTGGCCTGCCGGCCGGCCACGAACTGCGCGGTGTTGCGCAGCAGGCGTTCCTTCTGCTGGTCCACCTCCTTCAGGTCGTGCAGCCGGATGGTGCTGACCTGGCGCACCGGCTCCAGCACACCGCCGTGGTTCCAGCCGCCGCTGCGGCGGCGGTAGCGCCAGGCCACGGCGGCCTGCCAGTCGGGCGGCGCGGCAGGCAGCGGCAGCAGCGCTTCCAGCCGCGACATCAGGGTTTCAGCGCGTGCGGCCAGGGCCTGCAGCGGGTGGGGCGCGGCCGTGGCGGCTGGGGTGGTGTTGGGTGGTGTGTTCACGGGGGTGCTTTCGGGCGGTGCCAGCCGGCTGTTCACAGGCCTTAGGCAAGCTCTTGCCAGGCCGGGTGGGCGCATGAGGCGCGAAGTGTAATTAGCGCCCGGCCGGTGGTGCCCGGCGGGCTGTGCGACAGGGCCCTACTGCCGGCACCGGGCAGGCACGCACCTCGTCGCCAGCGACGGCAAACACGCGGTCACCCACCGCCAGCGGCACCACATGCATGCCGGTGAAGTCGCCAAAGGCGGGCAACACACCCACCTGCGGGCCGAAGTGGAAACAGGGCAGCCGCAGGCGGCCCGGGCCGCGGCCGCGCAGCACCACGGCCGGGTGGGTGTGGCCGGCCAGCACGTAACAGCCGGGCAGCGGTTCGGGGTGGTGCGCCAAGGCCAGCCCGCCCAAGCGCAGCGGGCCGGCCCGGCTGGTGATGCGCCATTCGGCAGGGGGGTCGCCCGCGTGCAGGTCGTGGTTGCCGCGCACCAGCGTGATGGCCAGCCCCGCATGCTGCTGCCGCCACGCTGCCACCGTGCCCCAGGTCTGCGGCGCGGCTGCGTGGGCCGAGTGCAGCAGGTCGCCCAGAAACACCAGGTGCTGCGCCCCCGTGCGCGCAACGGCTTGCGCCAAGCGCTGCAGCGTGGCTGCCGTGGTACCGCCGGGCACCGGCACACCCAGCCGCCTGAAGCTTTGTGCCTTGCCGATGTGGGCGTCGGCCACCAGCAGCGTGTGGTGCTGCGGCAGATAGGCCGCGCGTTCGGGCAACAGTTGCAGCCGTTCGCCGCCGGCTTGCACGTCCAGCAGCGGGCCGGACGGCGCGGGCGCAGCCGGGTTTACTGACACAGGCGCCGGAGCGCCGGGTCCAGGTGTTCGGTGGGCAGGCGCTTGAAGCCCGAACGCGAATACCGCTGCAACCGGCCCACTGCCAGGGCCACGATGGCCGAGGCCAGCGCTTGTGCGTCCACCGTGGGCGTGCTGGAGCCGGTTTCTTGCACGCTGGCACGCAGGCTTTGCCGCAGCTGCGATTCCACCCGGTCGAAAAACTGGTTCATGCGCGCCACCAGCCGTTCGTGTTCAAACACCAGCGCATCGCCCACCATCACGCGTGTCATGCCCGGGTTCTTTTCGCCAAAGTGCAGCAGCACGCTGGTGATTTTGTGCACCTGCGCCGCCGCCGAGGGTTCACGCTCGACGATCTGGTTGATGATGGTGAAGACGCTGGTCTCGATGAACTCGATCAGCCCTTCAAACATCTGCGCCTTGCTGGCGAAGTGACGGTACAGCGCGGCCTCGCTGACCTGCAGCCGCGCAGCCAATGCGGCCGTGGTGATGCGCTCGGCCCCGGGTTGTTCCAGCATGGTGGCCAGCGTCTGCAGGATCTGCACCCGGCGCTCACCCGGCTTGGGGCGTTTGCGGCCTGGGGCGACGCCTTCAGATGCGGGCGCAGCGGGGCCGTCAGGGCTTTCGGGGCTGTCGTCGGGCTGCTCAGGGTCGAGAGGGTCGGACATGGTGCGGTGGGCGCAGACAGGCTGAAAGGGGGGTGTGGCCTGTGTCGGGCCTGGCGGGTGTCGGGGCGGGCGCCGGGGCGGCGGCTCAAAAACCATTCTTGCACATGGTCCTTGGGCGCCCGCTTGCAGGTAAACACTGACTCCCGGCACCGCCCCGCCATGCTGTCAGGCCGTGGTGGTGCCCCGCAAAAGCGGCTGTTGCAGCGTCACCCGCCGTTCCAGTTCCAGCAGCGTGCGCACGCGCTGGTCCACGTAAGCCGGGCAACGGCGCGCTGCGGTGCGGCTGGCACCTGCGGGCAGCCAGCGGCGCAGCCACACGGTGTGCATGCCGGCGCGGCGGGCGCCCTTCAGGTTGCCGGCCGAGTCTTCCACCAGCACGCAGCGCGCCGGGTGCACGCGCAGGCGCGCGGCCACGCGGCGCAGCATGCGCGCGTCGGGCTTGGGCCGCAGGCTGCCGAACATGTGCATGTCTTCGATGGACATCACACCGTCGAACCAGCCCTCAATGCCCAGCACCCCCAGCACGCGCCGTGCATAGGCGGCCGGTGCGTTGGTCAGGATGTACTTGCGCCCGGGCAGCCGTGCCAGTGCTGCCAGGTCGTGCGCGTGGCTGCGTATGCGCTCTTCCAGCCCCGGCAACTGGTGGGTGTGGTGCAGGAAGTGCGCCGCCTTCACGTTGTGGTGCCGCACCAGCCCCAGCAGCGTGGCGCCGTAGCGCAGCCAGTAGCGGCGGCGCAGCGCGTTGGACTCTTCAGCGCTGAGGTTCAGTTCACGCTGGATGTACTGGCCCATGGCCTCGCGCAGCTCGGTCATCGACGCGCCATTGGCGTCGTGCAGCGTGTCGTCCAGGTCAAACAGCCACACCGGGTGTTGCCGATGCAGAACACTGCCAGCGCCGCGCATCAACGGGGCCGTGTTCAGTGCGAACGGATCATCGTGCCGTAGGCCTGGTCGGTCAGCACTTCCAGCAGCATCACGTGCGGCACACGGCCGTCGATGACGTGCACCGCATGCACGCCGCTCTTGGCCGCGTCAATGGCGCCGGCAATCTTGGGCAGCATGCCGCCGCTGATGGTGCCGTCTTCCACCAGCGCGTCGATCTGCCGCGCCGTCAGCTCGGTCAGCAACTGGCCCTGCTTGTCCAGCACGCCGCGAATGTTGGTCAGCATCAGCAGCTTTTCAGCCTGCAGCACCGTGGCCAGCTTGGCCGCCACCAGGTCGGCGTTGATGTTGTAGCTTTCGTTGTTCTCGCCAAAACCAATGGGGCTGACGACGGGGATGAACTGGTCGTCTTGCAGCGCTTTCAGGATGGCCGGGTCGATGGCGGTGATTTCGCCCACCTGGCCGATGTCGTGTTCAACCGCCGGGTTGTCCTTGTCGGGCATGCGCAGCTTGCGTGCGCGCATCAGGCCGCCGTCACGCCCCGTCAGGCCCACGGCCTTGCCACCGGCGGCGTTGATCAGGCCCACGATATCTTGCTGCACCTCGCCGGCCAGCACCCATTCCACGATGCCCATGGTTTCTTCGTCGGTGACACGCATGCCCTGGATGAAGTGACCCTTCTTGCCCAGCTTGCTCAGCGCGTTTTCGATTTGCGGCCCGCCACCGTGCACGACGATGGGGTTCAGGCCCACCAGCTTGAGCAACACCACGTCTTCGGCAAAGGCCTTTTGCAGCGCTGGGTCGGTCATGGCGTTGCCACCGTACTTGATGACGAGCGTCTTGCCGTGGTATTTGCGGATGTAGGGCAGGGCGCGGGCCAGCACGTCGGCGGGGTCGACGGCGGCGGGGATTTGGGTGGTGTCGGTCATGGCGGCGGCGGGGTGTGAATTCGAGGGGCATTGTAGGAAGTCCGGTCATCGGCAGCCCACATCGGCAGCCGGTGTGCAGCGCGGCGCTGCACGGCAGCGGCTGCGTCACCCACCGGACAGTTCACCACCGCCGCACGATCTAGCATTGGCGGCTTCCAACAGGAGACACCGCCATGACCAGCACCACCGCCATCGCCGCCACGCAACAGCAAATCCGCCTGCGCGCCCGCCCCCAAGGGCTGCCCAAGGCCAGCGACTGGGAACTGACCACCGAAGCCGTGGCCTTGCCCGCCGAGGGCGGTGTGTTGGTGAAGACGCTGGCGCTGTCACTCGACCCGGCCATGCGCGGCTGGATGAACGAAGGCAAGAGCTACATCCCGCCCGTGGGCTTGGGCGAGGTGATGCGCGCCGGCGGTGTGGGCGTGGTGGTGGCGTCGAACAACCCGGCCTTCGCCGTGGGCGACCACGTGACCGGCGGCCCTGGCGTGCAGGAATACTGGCTGATACCCAGCGAGCAACTGAAGCGCTCGGGCCTGGCCAAGATCGACCTGCGGCTGGGCAGCCTGACGCAGTGGCTGAACGTGCTGGGCATGCCCGGCATGACCGGCTATTTCGGCCTGATGGACGTGGGGCAGCCCAAGGCCGGCGAAACGCTGGTGGTGTCGGGTGCAGCAGGCGCCGTGGGGCAGACCGTGGGCCAGGTGGCCAAACTGAAGGGCTGCCGCGTGGTGGGCATCGCCGGCGGCCCGGCCAAGTGTGCATGGGTGGTGAAGGAACTGGGTTTTGATGCCTGCATCGACTACAAGGCCCCTGCGCCGGCCGGCGTGGACGCGCAGAAGTGGGATCCCGTGCGCGACGGCCTGAAGCAGCATGCCCCCAGCGGCGTGGACATCTACTTCGACAACGTGGGCGGCGACATCCTGGACACCGTGCTGGCCCGCATCAACCGCAAGGCCCGCATCATCATCTGTGGCGCTATCAGCCAGTACAACAACACCACAGCGGTGCAGGGCCCGAAAAACTACCTGAGCCTGCTGGTGAACCGCGCCCGCATGGAAGGCATCGTCGTATTTGACTACGCCGACCGCTACCACCTGGCCATAGCCGAGATGGCTGGCTACCTGAAAGACGGCCGCATGAAAAGCAAAGAAGACGTGGTGGAAGGCGGCGTGGCGGCCTTCCCGGGCACGCTAACCAAGCTGTTTACCGGCGAGAACTTTGGCAAGCTGGTGTTGCGGGTGGCGCAGGGGTGATGGCGCTCGCTGACCCGCCCAAGGGTGTGCCCAGTCTCTGGCTTGGCACGGGCGCCTTGTGTGCACCCCACCCGCAGCCGCATCAGGCCGTCAGGTGGCCGCCCAGGGGTTGATCACCTCAACCCCCAGGTCTTGCACGTCGCGTACATTGCGCGTCACAAATGCCAGGCCATGGGTGGCTGCTGTGGCGAGCAGCAAGCTGTCGATGGCAGGCAATGGCCGGCCGGCCGCAGCCACCAGTCGCCCCCAGCGGTCGGCCACGGCGGCGTCGATGCCGAGAACCCGGCCGGAAAAAAATGCGGGCAATTCGGTGTCCATCCAGTCCAGGAGCGCCAATCGCCGGCCAGCATCCGCTTGCATCTCAACGCCTTTGCGGATTTCGCCCAGCGTCAACACGCTCAGGTACAACGTTGCAGCAGGGCGTTGTGCAAACCAAGCCACGACCAACGGGTCGGGCAGCTTGCGGCGCAGTTCGGACAGGACGTTGGTGTCAACCAGGTAGCTCACAGCGGCAGTTCGCGCGTCAAACTGGGGTCACGTTCAAAAACAAAGCCGTCGTCCAGCAGCGCCAACGGCGATGCTTGCATGAAGGCCAGCAAGCCGTGGCCCTGTGTGGTGAGACGGTCAAAAGTGGCGCGCGAAACCACCACGGCCACATCGCGGCCATGGTGCGTAAGGCCCTGAGGCCCGTCCACTTCCGCACGTTTAACCACTTCGGAAAGCTTGGCTTTGGCCTCTTGCATTTGCCAGGATTGCATAGACCTGTCTTTCTCGGACCAGAAAGGTCAGATTGTAGGGGCCTGACAGGGTATCGAGAGGCGGTATCGAGAGACGAGACGATGCCTTGTTTGCACCTCGATCGGTGGTTGCCTGGGACAAGCGGGTGGCTTGAGCCCGTACATCCAGCCGTTTGGGGGCCGGGCTCAGTGTGCCGGTTCAACATGGGCGAAGCCCAACCGCTGTGCGGCCAGGCGCAGTCTTGCATCCCGCGTCCAAAGCCGGCTGCCCGGTATCAATGCCACCGATGCCAAGACTCGCTCGAGACGGCTTTTTTGCCATCACGCCGCCGAGCCCGCGTGGCAGCCAGCGCGCCTATGCCGGCGGCCATCATGAGCCAGCTGCCCGGTTCGGGCACCGCCGTCACCGTGCCGATGGGAATGATCTCGCCGGTTTCCACCAGGCGCAGGCCCAGCGCCTCGGTAGCCGCCATGGCGCTGGCCGCGTTGAAGCGGGTGGCGGGGGTGGCCGCCGCTGCGCCGTCCAGCAAGCTGACCGAGTCCAGCGTTAACTCATGTTGCGTGCGGGCGCGGTTGGAGGAGCCCGAAATCAGCTGCATGGTGTACAGGCCACTGTTGTAGGTTTTGTGGACCAGTGAAAAGGTCTTGGCCACGGCGCCCACGAGGCTGGCGTCACCGGATTGCGCGTACTGGTTGCCGCCTGGGCCAGGACCGAAAATCAAGCTGACAGCGCTGTCGATGTCGTCGTACAGGTCGCTGTAGACGACGGCTTGAAAAGAAACCGATGAACCCGACAGGGAGACGGGTTCGGTTTCCAGAAAACCCGTGAGTTTGAAGTTGAAGCTCAGCTGCAGGGGTGCAGCTTCACCAGCGGTCAGCTTGCGGTTTTCGCTCAAGTTCCACAACTCGTAGTTGGTGGAGCCGGACCCGGATGTCGTCAGATGGCTGGTTGCAAAGGAGCCGTAGCCCAGGATGTCGGAATCGATGGACCTGCGACTGGTGGTGACCCGCGCATAACCCTCGCCTTCTTGCGCCGTGACGGCGGCTGCGGTGCTGTTTCCAGGCGAGGCCGTCTCTTGAATGGAGATCAGGTTCTGGTAGGCCTTGGCATTGACGTTGCCGGCATGGCAGGCGCTGCTGAGGGCCAGCCCGCACAGCGTGGTGGTCAGTGATGCGTGTGTTTTCATGTTGGAAATGCCCCTATTGACGGTGCCGCCAGTGGTTGCCGGCGCACAGGCCCTGCCTGGGGGCGAGGCTGCAGTGCGCGGCTATTGGCGTGCGGCTTTCAGTCGCACTTGAACACGGTGGTGATCTCCACCGCTTCTTTGGCTTCCAGGCCCAGGTGCCTGAGGCCCACAGCGACGCCGACATCCAGCATCTTGTTGTCTGAAGACTTGATTTCCTTGCCGCTCTTGTCCGCCGTGGTTTGAGAGATAACGGTGTACTTGGGTGGCGGCGGCTTGGCCACCCAGGGCAGCGGCGACGGCTTTTCACCCTTGGAGCAGGTGATTTCGGCATCGTTGGTGAAGGTCCTCAGCCCGATGGAAGTGTCTGGGCTGCGGATGGACGACTTGAAGGTGCCGCCACCCATGGGCACGATGGCGCCCGTAGGCCTGGGCGGGGGTGTGGCGCAGCCGGCTACTACAACGGCAGTGGCGAGTACGGTGAGTCGAATGTTCATGGGTTCCTTTCGGGTGTTGGAAGAGCGCGTTTTTTGAAAAGTCAGTGGTGCTGTCCCCGCTGGCATGCGACCAGCGGGGCGGGTGTGGGGCTACTTCAGATAGAAACCCCAAAGATTGACCACATTGCGGCCGTCGCCTGCGGGGGCTGAAGCAGTGGGCAGCACATCCCTGCTGTTGCGCGAGCTCACAAACGCGACACCACTGTTTGAAAGGACGCGGGTTTGGAAGCCCAGGTTGTTGCTCAAGCCCAGCACATAACCTGCTCCAGGTGAAGCGGTGCTGCGCCGCTGCACAACGATGTTGCGCGTGGCGTCATAGGTGGCCCACAAGCCGTTGTTGTCGACACACAGTCCGTCGCCGTTACGGGCCAGGGTACAACTGGCGCTTGGCGACGTGTAGCCTGTTCTCCAGTTCGGGATGGTTTCTGCAGTTGACCAGGAGCCTGCAGCCCAGCGGTAACGTTTTAGGCTACCGTAGTCCACCAACACGAATTGCCCGCTATCCAGTGCGCTGATGAAGTCCCAGCTCGAGATACCCAGGTCCGTCACTGCCAAAGCAGCGGTAGCCGTTGCGCTGGTCGCGGTGTACAAGCTTGTACGGGTACCGTTGTTCTGGTACCAAGCCACCAGCTGCTGCCCGGTTGGGCTCACCAGCACGCTGACGCTGGACACTGCTGCGCCCCGGGTGTCCAGAATGGTTGCGGTGCCGAACCCGGTGGTCAAAGTGCCGCGGTACGCAGCAGCATCGGTGGTGGCGTTCTGAGTGAGCGCTGCGCCAATCAGCATGCTGCCGGCGTTGTCCATGACCAGCGCATAGGTCGAGATGGGGCCCTCAAGCAACTGGGTTCTGAAAGTGGCCGATGCCGCAGCGCGCCAAGCCGCTGCCGCCTGTTCCGTGTAGTAGGGATAAGAAGTGGCCGGTGTGCCGCCGGTGGCTATGAATGCAATGTCGCCACGGTCATTGATCGTCAGGTTGCTCGGCTCTCCGGGGTAGGCGCCTGCGCTGACGGGCGCTTCCCAGCTTCCGACGTCGGTCAGGTACCGGGCGGTGTAGATGTACTGACAATCGCCAGCGCGGGTGCGGTAGGTGCTGGCTGTGCATGGCGCCGTAAATGTCCAAGCTGCAACCACGTTGCCGCTTGGGGAAACTGCCAGCCCGGTATTGCTGGTGAAGCTGTAGTTGTAGCGAGAGCCGTCAAACACGGCTTGTCCTGCAAGCACATCCAGTGGCAAAGGGGTTGTCCAGGTGGGTGCCGTTCCCGCAGCATTCGGCGTGCCCCTGGTGGCGAATAGTTGCCAGCGCGTACCGCTCCACTGCATAGACAGCACGGTGACTGGCGCCTGGTCGCATATG
>JACCDR010213364.1_pt1 | contig 10373 bp, 9 predicted proteins | sample 7446431 | NCBI WGS metagenome assembly JACCDR01 (sample SAMN15323443, study PRJNA562643) | freshwater metagenome | isolation source: river surface water | place: USA:Blue River Watershed | collected 2017-08-17 | reverse complement strand
TCTTACGACCTACAGTCTTGCAGGGGCGACCTACTTCCTTGAGCTCTGTGTGGATACGGCAAACGTGGTTGCTGAGAGTCGAGAGGATAACAACTGCACGGTGTGGGATGGTGCGGAGAGTGCGTACCCTTGGGACAATCCGCTTATAAAGAAGGAGATGCTCTTCGTACAAGGGCCAGAAGTTACCGCTGGCTCGGTGGTACCTACTACTGCCGTTGCAGGTACGGCGGTGACCCTAGCGGCGCCTATACAGAATAGGGGGTCAGTTGATACCCCCTCGAGTTTTGTAAACAAATTCCAGCGCGCAACGGACAGTGCAGGCACTGGTGCCACTGATATCGGCACCTACACCCAGAGTGCGGTGATCCCCGAGTGGCTCGACGCTCTGGACTGGGTCCCAAACACGTACCCGTACCCCGTAGCAACAAGCACGCTGTCATACACGTTTACTGCGGCTACTACCACCTATGTACGTGCGTGCGCAGACTCGAACTCAATGTTTGCAGAGCTTATCGAGGGTAATAACTGCGGTCCGTGGACACAGATTGTTGTGAGTGCGGGAGCTGCGCCTGACGCAACAGCAAATACCCCAACAGCAAGTCCGACCAGTTACGCCGTAGGCACTTCGACCAGGCTCACGGGCTCAGTCAATAATATTGGTACCGCAAGCATTGCTAATGTGCCGAGCGTGTACCGTATTAAGAACCAGGCAGGCACCGTTACCTACCAGCGGATCTCAGCGGGAGTCAAGACCACCTTGGGCGCAGGGGTTACCAACTCCGCAACGATGGCGAACAGTTTCGCAACGACTACGCCAGGCACCTACACCATAGACATCTGTATCAACATGAATACGCTCGGGCAGTTCCCTGTGGTGGCCGGTGAGTCAAACACCGGCAATAACTGTGGCGGGTCTATCACGGTAACCGTAACGCCACCGGCACCTACTGGTACGATTACACCGAACTCGTGTACGATCGCTGCCGGAGCAAGCTCCTGCGCAATGAATGTGGTGTGGACCTCGGCAAACACGACAGGCACTGTCACCGTGCGCCGTGCGTATGACAGCAACAGCATCTTTGCCACCGGTGTAAGCGGTACGCAAGAAGGGACCTTCACCCCCCCAGGCACCTACCATATGGACCTCTACGACGGTGCTACCAAGGTAGGCTCAGGCGCAGACTTTGTCGCAAGCTGTGCGAGCGGTACCTCATGGGATGGTACGAAGTGCGCAAGTACGGGGGGAGAGTGCACCAATGGCGCTACGAACTACCCGGCCTGCGATAATGGCGGCGGTTCGTGTACTAATGGAGCCACAAACTATCCAGCCTGCGATAATGGTGGCGGCGGGGGTGGTACGGTTAATGGTGCGTGTGCGGCTACCCACTATAACTGTAGTGCGGGCACCGCAGCAAACTTCCCAGGACAGGATACGTCGGGAGCGTATATCTGGGATTGTATGGGATCGGGCACAGGTCATACCGACGCTCTCGGGTGCGCTGAGGCCAAGACACAACCGCCAGACACTACGCCAACCGTAGACCTTACTGCGAATCCAAATATCGTAGGTAAGGGCGGAGTGACATACCTCTCGTGGACGGGAAGCAATATAACGGGCTGCAGCATTACGGGAACCAATGGATATTCTGCCACCGGGCTCGCTGCCTCAGGGACAAACCAGCAGACCAGTACGATGGATAACACTACCACCTTCACGATCACGTGTACGGGTACGTCGGGGAGTACCGCCACCGACAGTGTCGAGGTAGTGATCTTCGACCCTGACGACTTCTAGCGCTCTTGGCGGCGGGCGCGGGGTGTGGTAGGGTAGCAGGATATGAAGAAGGACATCCACCCAAGTACGTACCGCCCCGTGGTCTTTGAGGACCTCGCTTCTGGCGCTGCGTTCTTGATCGGCTCTACGATCGCTACCACCGAGACCACCAAGTTTGAGGGTAAGGAGTACCCCAAGGTCACGGTAGAAATCTCGAGCAAGTCGCACCCTTTCTACACGGGCGAGGACCGTATGCTCGACAAGACGGGTCGCGTAGAGCGCTTTAAGCAGCGCGCCGCAAAGAAGAAGTAAGTCACTTCGGCGCGTATCGCATTTCTCGGCCTCGCTCGGGGCCCTGCAGCCACTCGGCGAGAAATGCGATACGCGCCTTTGCGCTATATACTAATCACCATGGAGTACTCGCCTGAATTTAAGAAGAATTTCTCGACTGCGTACCTCGCCGAGGAGTATGAGCGTCTCGATCGTGAGGCGAAGGAAGCCCTTGAGGCAGCTGCAGGCGACCCCGAGCTCTCGGCGATAGCCGAGGAAGACGCTGCACGCGTGCAGGCTCGCCAGACGGACATTCTGAAAGAAATTGAGGTGATTCTGAAGAAAGATGAGGAAGAGGCCTCGGTGCCGCTCTCGGTGGTGATGGAGCTGCGTGCCGGCGCCGGTGGCGACGAGGCCACGATCTTCGCCGCTGACCTGCGCGAGATGTATCTCAAGTATGCCGATAGTAGAGGGTGGAAGACGCGACGGATAGATGATTTGACGCTCGAGATTACGGGTGCTGGGGTGTACGACGCGCTCCGCTATGAGACAGGCGTGCATCGTGTGCAGCGCGTGCCGCTCACGGAGAAGTCGGGGCGTATTCATACCTCCACTGCCTCAGTCGCCGTGCTCCCGATCCGCGCCAAGAGTAAGATCCAGATCAATCCGGCGGATATTCAGATGGAGTTCTCGCGGAGTGGTGGCGCGGGTGGTCAGAACGTGAACAAGGTCGAGACGGCTGTGCGCCTCGTGCACACGCCCACCGGGATCGATGTGCGCTCGAGCTCAGAGCGTAGCCAGCTCGCTAACCGCGAGAAGGCAATGCAGATCCTCACGGCTAAGCTCGAGCAGCTCCACGAGGAGGAGGAGGCCAAGAAGCATGCGGCCGAGCGTAAGGAGCAGATCGGCACGGCGGACCGCTCAGAGAAGATCCGGACCTACAATTACCTCCAAGATCGGATCACGGACCACCGGATCAACGAGTCGTGGCACAACCTCCCCAAGCGTATGTTGGGCGATATTGGCGACCTGGTGGAGGCATTGCAAAATAGAGCCAATTCAGGTACAGTAGCGGGGTAATGACTGGATCAGCAGGTACTGGAGCTTTGAAGCGCCTCTTCGAAACGGGGGCGCATTTCGCACAGGTTAAGAGCCGCCGCCACCCCTCCATGCAGGGCTTTTTGGTGGGTACTAAGGGCCGGGCCGAGATTATCGACCTTGCTAAGACCACTGCGCAGATCGAGGCTGCCCAGAGTGTGATGACCACGCTCTCACGCGAGGGTAAGACCGTCCTCTTTGTAGGTGGCAAGGTAGAGATCGCAAGCCTGGTGAAGAAGGCGGCAGAGTCGATCGGTGCGCCGTATGTCTCGACCCGCTGGCTTGGCGGCACGATCAGTAACTGGAGCGAGATCAAGAAGCGTGTCGCACGTCTTGCTGAGCTCTCAGGTATCACTACGACTGGTCCGCGCACCGCTACCCACACCAAGCTCGAGCTGGTCCGCCTTGACCGCGAGAAGAAGAAGCTCGAGACACGTCTCGACGGCCTCACAACGCTCGAGAAGCGCCCTGACGCACTCGTGGTGGTAGACACGAAGCATGAGAAGCATGCGGTAAAGGAGGCACGAGACGCGGGTATCCCTATCATCGCTATCATGAGCTCTGACTGTGACCTTGCGCACGCGACGTACCCCATTGTGGCAAACGATACCTCACGCGAGACCGTTGCATTTATCCTAAGCGAACTTACCGAAGCGTTTAAAAAAGGTTATACTGCATAGAATGGAGATTTCGATGGACAGTATTAAGGCGTTACGTGACCGCACGAGCGTGTCGGTGATGCAGTGCAAGAAGGCACTTGAGGAGGCGGGCGGCGATATTGATAAAGCAGAAGTAATCTTAAAGAAGCGCTCAGCCGCCACCGCGGAGAAGAAGGCCGAGCGAGAGCTTAAGGCAGGCGCTATTGGCACCTATGTGCACGACGGCGGTATTGGGGCGATGGTACTCCTCTCCTGCGAGACCGACTTTGTCGCTAAGAACCCAGAGTTTGTTACGGTCGCACGCGAGCTTGCTATGCAGGTGGCCGCTACGGACCCTAAGTACGCAACGACCGAGGAGATCGCTGAGGACGCTCAGGCAGCAGCGATGGAGGTGTTCCAAAAAGAGGTAGAAGGTAAGCCGGAGGACATGAAGGCAAAGATCCTTGAAGGTAAGCTGGCAAGCTATTTCCGCGACCAGGTGCTGATCGAGCAGCCGTTTATTAAGGATGAGAGTAAGACGGTACGAGACTTGCTTAACGAAGCGACACAGAAATTTGGCGAACGAGTAGAGGTGAGTCGTTTCGTCCGCATCTCTGCACGCTAAGCTGTGATCTACGTGATCCTCATGGTGCTCAGCATAGGTCTCTTCGTAGGCTTTTTACTGCTTACTGAACGTGAGCGAGTGCGAGGCGAGCGGGTGTTGGCAGCGCACCGCACCGCGCTTGATGCGCAGGTGGGACGCCTGATATTCATTGTGCAGCACGTCGATTTCAAGTCGTTCGCGCGCGAGGAGGCTGGCCGTTTGGTAACCTGGGTGAGTCATGTTGCTGCGCACCTCTCGCTCCGCGCGGTACGTGCGGTAGAGCGCGCGCTCACGCGCCTCGTGCGCCAGCTTCGGACCAAACAAGCGGTTGAGGCGCCTACGCAGGAGACGCGAGAATTTGTAAAGCAGCTATCGGCATTTAAGGGTGGTCTTAAGGAGACAGCTCCTGAAATTGAGAAGTTGTAGTAAGTGCGGTAGTGTAGGTGAGTAGTTTGCCGGGATAGCTCAGTTGGTAGAGCAGCTGTTTTGTAAACAGCAGGTCGTCGGTTCAAGCCCGACTCCCGGCTCCAGTACGGTTACCGTTTCGGAGTAGAGGTTGAGAGTGCGCCCTTAGGGAACTCCTTCTCAAGGTCAGTAAGGGAGGTAAAGCCGTACACGTGCTTGCCGTCGATCACGAAGGCGGGCGGGTCAGCCTTTACTTTATGTACGGCGATGAGGGTCTTAAGCGCGCCAAGGTCGAGATTGTAGTCAAAGGAGTACACGCGGAGGTTCGGGTAGGTATCGTGGAGATAAGAGAGTGCATACCCGGCCTTATCACAGTTGGCACAGTCGCCGGCGTTGCTATAGAAATAGAGTACTACTACTGGTTTGAATTTATTACCGCAAGCAGCCGCAAGACGCTTTGTGAGCAGATAATCACGGATCTCGAGCAAGGAATACTGCTTCTTAAGGCGGATCACCTCCTCGTTGTCGCTCCCGAGCTGGTCCTCGGTATACGCCAGGCGTGCGCCGAGATCAGAAAGCTCACTGATAAGGGTCGAGGAGGCTGCGCTCTCGCAGGGTGCGGTCTCAAGTAGGGAGAACTGGGTTTCGAGCGAGAGCGCGTCGGTGGCGAGCTGGTTCTCTATGGCAGCGAGTTCTCGGAGGCGAGCGTTGTTGAGGTAGTTAACCGCAGAGACAATCGTTGCCACGAGTATGATCGTGATCCCAAGTGCGATGAGCGCGTTGCGGGCAGGGAGCGACATACACTACTTAGCGCCAAAGGCGCTCAACACCACGGGCCACGTCTGCAGTGGCGCGGATCAGCCAGAGCGGTGCGACCAAGCTGTAGAGGAGTACATAGGAGACCATGCCGAGCGCAAGTCGCATGGGGGTCTGTGAGAGATAGCGTCCATATACCGTAAGCGCAAGGGAGACGGCAAGTGTGGCTATGCCGAGCCCTAAGATAAGGTCAGTAGGGAAATAGAAGAGATCAAACGACGGGAATGAAGGGGCGAGAGTGTAGGAGAGCGGGATACCGCTGCGTATGTGTATGGTAGTGAGCATATCTCCTGCCATACGAGTGAGCGCGAAGATGAATAGCGCAATGCCGCTTACCACCGCAAGGAGTGCGGTCGGGAGAATGAGTATGCCGAGCGTGCCGTGCTGGTAGCTGAAGACTAGGTCGCGGTACTCGCCGAGCACGTTGCGCAAGAAGCCGCTGGTCCAGCGGACGCGCTGCTTGATGAGTAGTGGAATGGTGTGCGGGCCTTTCGTGTATACGCGTGCGCGCGGCGCGTTCTCGATGCGGTAGCCTGCACGTTGGATCCGGAGTGCCATCTCCATGTCTTCGGTCTGGTGTCCGTGCCGGAAGCTGCCCAGCTCGTCGAGTACGGATCGGCGATAGAAGGAGAATGGTCCGGGAGTAACGTAGAGGCCGTTTACTGAGGCGATCGCGTGGCGTGTCGTGATACCGAAGGTGTATTCGGCATTCTGCATGTGCTGCACCAAGCTCTTAGGCTGATGGATCGACATGGCGCCAGTGGTCGCTGCCACGTGAGGATCGTCAAAGCAAGGGATGATCTCGCGTAGTGCGGCAGGGTCAACAAAGGAGTCAGCATCAAGACAGCCGATAAACTCGGCAGAGGTGGCAGCAATGCCCGCATTGAGCGCGGTGTGTTTACCGCCGTTTGCCTGATGGATCACGGTGATCTGCGGGTGGGTGGCAAACTGATCCATCACCTCGCGTGTGTTGTCGGTGGAGCCGTCGTTTACGAGCACAATCTCGAGTTTGTCACTCGGGTAGTCAAGCTTGAGGAGAGACTCGACCGTGCCGCCGACAGTGGTCGCCTCGTTGTAGCAGGGGACGATGACCGCAACGCGGGGGGTAGCGGCCCCGGGTACGCGTGCGCGGGCCTCCCGCGCCGGCTGTGAGAGGAGTGTCACGAGGACAAACGCCTCAAAGAAGATTGCGATGAAGATAAAGGGATATGCCAGCACCTCAGCACTCATGGCGCTCAGTATAACATTTTGCTATTCTTTAATCCATGCAGGCAGACTCTAGTCAAAAAGGGCGTCTCCACCCCATGACAATCGCGATTCGCGACATTGCCGAGATCTTCGGAACGATGGGCTTCTCGATCGCGACCGGCCCCGAGCTCGAAGACGACTTCCACAACTTCACAGGCCTCAATATCCCGCCCAATCATCCGGCGCGCGGGATGCAGGACACCTTTTGGATTAAAGACAAAGTAGGTGAACAAGTGATGCGCACGCACTGTACCGCCACTTCGATTCGCGCCCTCGAGAAGCTCGCGAAAGAGGGTGGCACGACGGCGCGGGTGATAAGCCCCGGCAAAGCGTTTCGCAACGAGGCGACCGACATGACGCACGAGGCGCAGTTTTATCAGATCGACGGCTTCGCGGTCGGGGCGCCGGGCGAAGTCACCCTCGCGCACCTGAAGGGCGCGCTGCTTAAGTTTTTCCGCGAGTACTTTGGCCCTGAGGCCAAGGTGCGCTTGCGCCCGAGCTTCTTCGGCTTCACTGAGCCGTCGGTCGAGGTGGATGTGTGGTTTACCCCGCCGGGCAAGGAGGGGCGCTGGCTTGAGGTGATGGGCGCGGGAATGTTCCATCCCAATGTGATTAAGGCGGCCGGCCTCGATCCTGAGCAGGTGCAGGGCTTCGCCTTCGGTGGCGGTATCGAGCGCCTCTTGATGATTAAGTACGGTGTGCCCGATGTGCGCCTCTTCCACTCAGGCGATGTGCGTTTTGTGTACGCCTTTGACGAACAAAAGTAGTATGAAAGTCTCACACGCTAAACTCCAAGAATATTTTGCAGCGCCGCTCCCGCCGCTCGAGGCGGTGGCTGACGCATTCACCTTCCACACCTGGGAGATCGACGGCATCGAAGGAGAGGTGCTTGATATTAAAGTCCTGCCCAATCGTGCCAGCGACGCTAAGACCGAGCTCGGTATCGCGCGCCAGCTCTCGGCGATCTTGAACCAGCCGCTTAAGAGCGAGTATGAACACGCAGCGTTCGGCACTACCCAAGTGCGCACCTCGCTCGCACAGATCAACGGTACGCTCGGGCTCAGTTTAAGTGCCGAGGAGGTTGAAAACGTCTTCCGCCGTCTGCGCCTTGGTGTGGCGAAAGAAGGAGAGACGTACGTCATAACCGCCCCAGCAGATCGTGCTGACCTCACGATCCCAGTCGATATAGCCGAAGAAGTGGGGCAGATCATCGGCTACGACCGCGTACCCGAGGTAGAGCTCCCGCCGGCTGCCACACCCGCCGACCAAGCACGCTACCGTGGTATGGAGCGGATGAAGGATCAGCTCGTTGATGCAGGCTTTACTGAAGTCTCGACCCAGTCATTCGCGACGCATGGTGATATCGAGCTCGCGAACCCCCTTGATAAAACAAAGCCATTTCTGCGCACCACGCTCGAAGAGAATCTCCAAGACGCGCTTGCTAAGGCCAAGCAATACGCACCGCTCCTCTACGCGCCGGGTGAGAAGCCGAAGCTCTTTGAAGTCGGTTCAGTCTTCCCAGCTGCTGGCGAATATCTCGAGCTCCGCATGACTGAGACGGCGTGGGAGGGCGTGCCAGCCGTCGACAACCTTACGGTCGCGAAGCTCGAGGACTACGGCAAGGACTACGTGCCCGTGAAGCACGCCCTCGGCCAGTACAAGCCATTTTCAGTGTATCCATTTATCACGCGTGACATTGCGCTCTGGGCACCTGCAGGCACCGAGGCTGCCAGCATCGAGACGACTATCACCGAGAATGCGGGTGAGCTCTTGGTGCGTCTCGATCAGTTCGACAAGTTTGAAAAAGAGGGGAGAGTTTCCTACGGCTTCCGCATGGTCTATCAGACTATGGATCGCACGCTTACGGACGAAGAAGTGGCTACCGTAATGGCAGCGGTGTCTGCGGCACTGGCGGCAAAGGGCTACGAAATCCGCTAATTTCTTACGCGAAAAGTAGAGCGTTTTGTGCTATACTGAAAAGACCGATTCATCGGCTATTTTTATGGCTAAAGGCGACGAAAAAGTGAAGAAAGCTAAGGCCTACGACGCCTCATCTATTACCGTCCTCGAGGGGCTCGAGCCGGTGCGCAAGCGCCCGGGCATGTACATCGGTACCACCGGTCCCGATGGTCTCCACCACCTGATCTGGGAAGTCTTCGACAACTCGCGCGACGAGGCGATGGGCAACTATGCCGATCAGATCGAGGTCGCGCTCCTGCCGGGCGGGTATGTGCGCGTGGCCGACAACGGTCGCGGTATCCCAACGGGTATCCACCCTAAGACTAAGGTCTCAGCGCTCGAGACGATCATGACCACGCTCCACGCCGGCGGTAAGTTCGGCGGTGAGGAGTCGGGCTACAAGGTCTCAGGCGGTCTCCACGGCGTGGGTGCCTCGGTGGTGAACGCGCTCTCAGAGCACACCCAGGTGGTCGTCTTCGGCGGCTCGCAAGACGGCGGGATCCATACGCAGGAGTACAAGATTGGTAAGCCGCTCGGCAAGACCAAGAAGATCGGCACCACCAGGGCGCATGGCACCGTGGTCACCTTTAAGCCCGATGTCGAGATCTTTAAAGACGGGATCAACTGGAACTGGGACAAGATCGTCGCGCACCTACGCCAGCAGGCCTACTTGGTGAAGGGTGTGCACATAGCGGTTATCGACGCGCGCGAGTGCACGGCAGCCTCGTTTGCCGAGCAGCAGTTTATCCGCGGCGAGATCGACTGTCCGTCGATGTCCTTCTACTTCGAGGGCGGTTTGAAGAGCCTCGTCGCCTTCAATAACAAATATCAAGATCCGGTACACAAGAATATTTTCTATATCGACAGGGAACAAGACGGGGTAATGGTAGAGGTGGCACTCCAGTATGTTGATGACATCACCGCGCGTATCACCGCCTTCGCCAACAACACGTACAACAGCGAGGGCGGCACGCACATCACGGGCTTCAAGACGGCGCTCACGCGTACGCTCAACACCTATGGCCGTAACGCCAATTTGATCAAGGAGAAGGACGAGAACTTTACCGGCGACGATGTGCTCGAGGGCATCACGGCGGTGGTGTCGGTCAAGCTCCCCGAGATCCAGTTCGAGGGTCAGACCAAGGCCAAGCTCGGGAGCGTCGAGGCACAAGGTGCCACAGCGACGGTATTCGGCGAGGCGTTTGCCTTTTTCCTCGAGGAGAATCCTGATGATGCGAAGGCGATCGTCAACAAGGTGATCCTCGCGCTTAAGGCGCGTAAGGCAGCCAAGGCCGCAAAAGACTCAGTGCTGCGCAAAGGTGCGCTCGAGGGAATGACACTCCCGGGCAAGCTCGCCGACTGTCAGACTAAGAGTGCCGAGGAGAGTGAGCTGTTCATTGTAGAGGGAGACTCGGCCGGTGGCACCGCCAAGATGGGTCGCGATCGCCGTACCCAGGCGATCTTGCCACTACGCGGTAAGATCTTGAACGTCGAGCGCGCACGTATCGACAAAATGCTCGCCTCAGAGCAGGTGCGCAATCTGGTAGTGGCACTCGGTACT
>JACCDR012270247.1_pt1 | contig 10376 bp, 4 predicted proteins | sample 7446431 | NCBI WGS metagenome assembly JACCDR01 (sample SAMN15323443, study PRJNA562643) | freshwater metagenome | isolation source: river surface water | place: USA:Blue River Watershed | collected 2017-08-17 | reverse complement strand
GCTGATCCGGCAGGCGCTCCGAGACTGTGGGCGTCTGCAGTATGGCAGCACCCCTCCGCCCGAAGCGGTGGAGGATGCCCTTTCCCGCCTGAACGACATCATCAATACCTGGCAGACACAAGGCCTCAAGCTTTGGCTGAACTCCACCGTCACCGTCACCCTCGTGGCGGATCAGGCATCGTACACCCTCGGTCCCGCCGCCAGCCCCGCCAGCGACAAGCCGGCCCGCATTCTCGGCGCCTGGTACGTCTCCTCGACCGGAGCCAGGCGCCCCCTCTCCCCTCTTTCCTGGACGGACTACCTCAGCCTCGGCAACCTGACGACGACCGGTTCTGTCAACTCGTACTTCGTCGACAAGCAGCAACTTAACCTTGTCGTTAAGTTCTGGTCTGTCCCAACCACTGCCGAAGCCGCCGGTACTGTCCAGCTTCTCCGCCAAGAGATGGCCTCCGCCTGGACGGAACTTGATGACGACATCGCCTTCCCCGTCGAGTGGTTTCAAGCCCTCCGCTGGGCTCTCGCCGACGAGATGTGCTCCGGCCAGCCCCAGCTCATCATGGAGCGCTGCGAGCGCAAAGCAATGATGTACCGCCAACTCCTTGAGGACTGGGACGTCGAAGACGTTTCGACTCGGATCGCTCCTGACATGGGCGGAATGGCGGTTTCCAGGTTCAACCGATAGGAGCGTACAATTGGCGAATTATACGCGCGATCCGCCCAAGGAAGTCTCTCTCCCTCTGCGCCTTCCACTCGTGGGCGTGCCGAACCAGCGAGCTGCTTCGATCGACGAGGACTCTCGCTTGGTCAACGCCTACGTGGAGTTCGGCCAGGACGAAGTGCTCCGCGTAGTGAAACGACCCGGTCTCGTTGAGTTGTTCGACAACGGTGGCTACGGCGGAGGGCTGTTTGAGGACTACTCGGTCTTCTACACCGCTACGGAGAGTGGCTGGGAGGGCAAGATCTACCAGGATGACACGTACCAGGTAACGATCGGAAGCTACGCTGCCAGCACCTCGAGTCCGCCGACCCGCTTCTTCTACTTCAACCGCGTCCAGACAAGTCTGACCGCCACAACCGTACTGTTCCACGACAAGTACAGTATCTGGACGTACAACTCAACTGACGGCCTTGACTCCTTGCCCTTCGCAGGGGCTTCGACAGTCGGCCCGGATTCGTACAACCTGACCGATGAGGAGACAACGGCCGTCAAGGCAGCTCCCTCTACGTCCGGCCTGTTGAAGTACTCTGCCGTCTCCGGCAGCGGCATCTCCGAGGGCACGCTTGTCGAGAGCATTGACTCCGACACCGACATCACCCTGTCCATCGCAGCCACAGCTACCGGCCTGTCCGCTCTAACCTTCACCCTCTCCGGCCCGCCAGATCAGACGAGTGGAAGCCGCCCGCAACTTGCAGCCGGCGTCGAGGATCTCAACACTTCGTCGTACCTCCTGACATTCTACTCCGGCATCGTCGGCAGCGACCCGCTCGACCCGCGCGCGTGGGACCCACTCAACATCATTTACGCCTACGCCGAGGCCAGCAGCCCAATCTACCTCGCCAAGAATCTCTCCTACCTCGTCGTCTTCAAGGCGTCGACTACCGAGTTCTTCCGCGACGTCGGTGTGACGCCTGGCTCCCCGCTCGAGCGCCTCGAGGGCCTCAAGCTCTCCGTTGGCTGCTGGGCGGAGCGGACTGTGTGCGAGCTTGACGGCACGTTGCTGTGGTGCTCCTACAGTGAGTCTGGCGTCAAGTCCGTCTACCACATGGTCAACACGAAGTCGGACGAAATTGCCCCTCCCGCGATCCGCCGCGTCCTCGAGGGACTCGACCCGAAGTACGCCATTGCGTTCTCCATCTCGGGCCACTCCTTCTACGTCTTGACCGATCCGACCGCCGGCGTCTCTCTCGTCTACGACATTACTTCAAAGATCTGGGGATACTGGAATGCTCTCGGCTTAACCTACTTTCCCTTCGTCGCAGCCTCCCTCGTTTTCGGGGACGGCGGCATTCGCCTCCAGCACGAGTCGAACGGCAAGATCTACCTCCTCGACCCAGACGTGTTCCTCGACGACGGAGATCCTATCGTCATGGACATCTACACCCCGCTGTTTGACGCGAACATGCGGCAGACGAAGTACGTCGAGCGCATGTACGTCAACGCCGATCAGGAAGCTGGCAGCACTCTCCTCCTCCGCGTGAACGACGACGACCAAACCGCGGGCGAGTGGACGGAGTACCGTGAGTTCGACCTCTCACATCCGCGCCCTGCTTTGTACGACTGTGGGTCGTTCACGAAGCGGAACTTCCACTTCCGCCACGAGTCGCCAACGCCCTGCCGCCTGGTCTCGGTTGAACTTGACCTCCTCCCTGGGACGCTCTGATGGCTACGAGAAGCACCCGCCCGCCGCCGAAGAGCATTCCGTTTACGGAGCTGACCCCGAGCGGCCTGCCTGCCGTGACGAATGCCTGGTACGACTGGGCAATGAACATCAGGAATGCGATCGACACCCTCCGCATCATCGTGGGGGATCCGGACGGAGACGGTGTTGTCGATGACGTAAACGATCTGCTCGAAGCCGAGGTCACGCTCTTTGCCCGCGACATGCTGCCGACAGTGACGGGTGGCTGCTCTGCCCTCACCACTGTAGAGTTTGGCGCGAACCAGCCAAACTTCCACGCCCTCCTATTCGATCCGACGGCGGACGAGTCCGCCGACGTTACTTGCACCTTGCCTTTCTCCTGGGCCGGCAGGTCGTACAAGATTCAGATCTACTGGGGCCACGATGTAGGCGCAACTACCTATGGTGTTGTGTGGGAAGTCTCAGCAAACGCAACGGGGGACGAGGAAGTACTGATCCGTGACTTCGGTGTGGGTACGACTATTGTCGACTCCCGAACGACGACGGCGGGAAATCTTTACGTTACGACCCTCAGCGGAACGGTGCCAATCTCAAGCGCCCAAAATGATGACGGCGACCTAGTCAACCTCCGCATCCACCGCCGTCCGTCTAATCCCAGCGACCAACTTGACCTTGACGCAGCGCTGATAGCAGTCCGCTTTACCCTTGGCGGCGCCATACAGCCTCCTCCCGCAGCGACAGCGGGTGAGCTTTACCTCCGCTTCGAAGGCGACTTCGCCGACTCTTCCGCCTCCGCCCGTACCGTCACAAACAGTGGTGCAGCTCGGAGTACCTCCCATCCTGGTGGCGGGAGTTCCGAGGGGTTTGTCGGGAATGGCAGTGGTTACCTTACCGTCGTGGATGACGGTTGGGCTGATATTGGCTCTCGTATCTTCCAACTTCGGTTCCACCTTTACGTCGCAACAGCGGCGACCCTAGCCACAGACAACATCATCTGCGGCAAGTGGGGGGCTGTAGACGGCTCGTGGTTTGTAAACATAAACGGTTCTAACGGCCGTTTGAACTGGGGTGCTAAGGCCGGCAGCTACTTCTATGATTCTATAACTGACGCGGCCATCCCGCGGGATACACTGATACAAGTTACAATTTGGCGGTATGCCGTAAGCGGGCAAATATTCTGCGCCCTAGACGGGATTACGCAGGCCGCTAACGTGACTCGCACTCCTGACACTACTACGCACAACTTTGCTTTCGGCGCCGTAGTTGGTGGTGGCGCGGCGCTCCCCGCAGGCGTGTACGCCGACGAGTTCCACTTCAAGATTGACGAGACGGACTATCCGTCCAGCGCCAACTTCACGCCACCCCCTGTCCCGTATCTCTAAGCCAAGACACATCCAGTCAACCTAGGAGAACCTATGTCACTCTACGATGATGCCCTGGCTGCCGGGGCCCCAGCACGACCGAAACTCAGCCCAGAGCTGATTCAGCAGATACTTAACTCGGGGACCGTCTCCGACGTTGGAGGAAACGGGATCCTCCGCCAGTTCACCGACCCCGCTACGGGGGACTCATGGCAGACGACTCAGAACTACGTGATGACTGGGCAAGGAGACAACTCCTTTGCCGATCGCAACCAGCTCGAAGCCGCCGGCTACGTGATGCGCGACATCCCGAATCCGGAAGGGTACAAGACGCCTTGGTGGGAGAAATACGACCTCGAAGGCAACTTCATCGGGACTGGCTCCTACAACAACAGTTGGCGGGAGATGGTTCAAACCATGATGATGGTTGCTCCGGCAGTCGGCGGGATCATCGGCGCAGCTGGTGGGGCGGCAGCCGGGACTGGCAGCGCAGCTAGCGGCCTTGGCAATGGCGCATTCCTCGGAGAGGGCGTCGCTTCCGGCATCGGTGGCTGGGACCAGGCCTTCATCAATGCGGGAGGTACGCTAGAAGGTGCCGCCGCACTGAGCTCTAGTGTGACTCCCCAATCTCCAGACGTTACGACGCAGCTGCAGGATCTGGCGCAAACACCCACTCCTACCGGCTCGGAAGGTGTCCAACAGATCGAGGTTGTCGGGCAAGCTCCCCTCGACGTCAGTGCGCCGATCGGCGGAGAGCTGACGGCGGCGGATCTTGCAATTCCTGGAACTGCCGCTGGAACCGGCGCCGTGAGTGAGATAGTTGACCCGTCGAACTACTCGAACGAGGGCCGCAACTACCCGACAGCAGAGTCAACCCAAGGTCCTGGTGGCTCTCCGATCAACGCCTCGATCGACCCAGCCAACATCGGCAAGCCAAGCATCGACGTCAACGGCAATCCGCTTCCCGTCAATAACGGAGGTGGAAACAATGGTGTAACTAACCCCTTCGGCACCGGCGACTTCAAAAACCTGTTCGACGTTCTCTCTGGCCTGTACGGCCTCAAGCTGGCGAACGATGCCGCGGAGAAGACCGACCCGTTCGGCCCGTATCGCAAGGGCTATGCCGACAAGCTCCTCGCTCTCGAGGCCAACCCCGGGAGGATTCGCGGGACGCCCGGCTTCTTCGCAGGGCAAGACACGATCAACCGCTCGATGGCTTCAAAGGGCTATCTCGGAAGTGGGAACCAAGCTGCGGCGCTCCAGCGGTTCGGCGGAGAGTTCTACCAGCAGGAGGCCAACCGCCTCGCGGGACTCGCTGGTGCGAACATCCAGCCTGGGAACAACTACTACAACTCGGCTGACCTCGCGGGGCGCAGCCTTGCGAACATCGGCTACGGCCTGTCGCCTTACCTGACTGGAGGCCCGCGATGAGTGGCGAACTGTTTCAAGGCGGCACGCGCCTCTACGCCCGCGATCAGGCGGAGCTGCAGCAGATGGCTGCGCAGACGGAGCTGACCCGCCAGCGGACGAAAAACGAGGCGGCGGATCTTGAGTTGCACCCCCTTCGGGCGAAGCTGCTTGAGGGCCAGGCGACCCACCAGGGCACCCTTGCAGACCTCAACCGCGTCCAGGCCGATGCTGTGCTGCGGAAGGCAGACAAGGAAGATCGGGTTGCTGCGGCAATCGCTCAGTCCCTCGGCGGCGGCCGCAAAGCCTCGCCGTTCCCTGCCTTCGACGGCGAGGGCAATCCGATGCCGCAGGCCGAGCCGCAGCAGACTGGCATTGCAGACCTGGCGGACGTTGGCAATCGCGTGATGGCTGCGGGGGACTTGGAGAAGGGCGAGAAGCTTATCAAGCTTGCGGCGGACCTGAAAAGTAAGGAGGCCGCAACCCGTGCTTCTGCTGCGAGTGAACTTGTTCGTAAGACGAATGCCCAGGTCAAGAAGCTGGAGTTCATGCGACAGGTCCTGTCCGGGGTGACGGACCCCGCGAGTCACGCCCGTGCCATGCTCCTCCTCCAGGGGAACGAACTGACCGCAGACGAGCCGGTTCCGAAGGGTCTACAAACCTACGACCCGAAGATGATCGCACAGTTCCTTGCCGGGTCGAAGACGCAGCTGGATAAGAAGCGTCTCGAGATTGCTTCGTTCTCCGCCGCGTCTGCAGATCAGGCACGCGCCGCTGCGCAGACGACCCGCGAGTACCTTGCCGATCTGGCCAAGCGCCGGACGGACGCCTACGTTGAGCGTGCTGGTGCGATCGCGAAGACGGGGGATGAGAAGTCTGTCCCGCTGCCGTCTTCCGCCGAAGTCAAACTGATGCGGCAGGAGTTGGCGGAGGAGGGCATCGAGTTTGAGGACGATGACGGCGAAGCTCTGATGGAACTGGCCGAGCAGGCCAAGATTATTACGACTCGCAACCCGGCTGTATCCCGCAAGGAAGCCATCACTCGTGTGGTAAGCGAAGCGCAGAAGCGGGGCGACCTCGATCCCGGGAAGAAGAACTTGATCCTCCCCGACAAGAAGGCGAAGTACAAGCAGACTGAAGGGACTGTGGCGATGCCGCTCCCTGTCCCGACCGATCCTGCTGGCCTTGTCGAGGGCAACTACTACCGCTCGAGCAAGGGCGTGGTGAAGCAGTACAAGAACGGCGAGTTCGTCGAAGTCTCGAAACGCGTTCCGAAGGGGAAGTAACATGGACGAGTTTGAAGCACTGTTGGCGAAGCGTTCTGGCGGGACGCCTACCCTGGAGCAGGAAGACGACGAGTTCTCTGCAGTCCTTGCGAAGCGAGGAAAGCCGGCCGCCGCAAGCCAGACAACGGCTCCCGCCGGTGAGATCCCTCGCGGGTCTCCCTACACGGCGCCTCCCACTACCACTGGGGATGCCAGCAGCCTCGGCAAGCTTGCCCGCGGGAAGGGCGTGCTCGAGACTGCAGCTGACGTAGGGGATATCATCGTCGGCGGCCTCCCCGCGCTGATCCTCGGTTCCATTGGCGAGGTCACGCAGCGCGCTTCAAGCATCTTCGATGGCCGCGGCTACCGCGAAGGGGCAAAGGCGGGCGCCGAGTTCTCTCGTTCGATGGGGGAGAAGTTTGGGCGCCCGATCTTCGACAACCTTGTCGCCGCAGGGCTGCTCGACAAGGAGACTCGCTCCGTCCCGATGCAGGCGATGGACAAGATTGGCGGGTACCTCGAGCACGCCGCTACGATCGTGGAGGCGGACTCCGGCGGGGCGATCTCGAAGGAGGACTACCTCGCGAGCATCAACGGCTTCATGGCTGCGGTGGGTGTGAAGGGCGCCCAAGCGATGACGCAGAAGGGCCTCAACTCGGCGGCCGCGAAGAAGCAAGGGACTGCGTGGGACAAGGCGCTGGAACGATACAACGCGGAGGAGCAACTGGCGAAGCAAGTCGAGATCGAGCGGGATGCCGCGAAGCTGACCACTCCCGTTGCGGATGCCGCGAAGATTCGCCTGCTGGCCCGCCCGGAAGTCGGCGCGACGCGGACGAAGGAACAAGCGCGGAAGGATGCCCGTGCTGCATTCTCGACGCCGGAAGCGGGAGAACAGGCAGGACTGATCGACAGGCAAGCCGCTTATCGCGAGGAGTTGGCTGCCCAGGAAGCTGCCGTCCGCGATCGGTTCCCACCCTCTGGCGAGCGCACCGGGTCTCGTGGACCCGTCGACCTGACCCTCGAGGGCAAGGAAACTCCAACAACCTACGCTGGCAACCAGCCCTTCCATACCGCCGACACTGCCGCTGCGATCAAGCGAGGCATCGTTGCCGACACTCCGATCCAGACTGAGGGTCGCCTTGGCGTCGCGGAGCGACCCGCCCTCGACACCGCCCTCGAGAAGGTCAAGGGAGGCCGTCTCTTCGACATGACCGCGGAGGAGCGAATTGCAATTCGTAACTCTGTCGACATCACCGATCCGAAGGTTGTAACCGCTGCGGCTGTCGGTGCGACGGGACTCGGTCTTGCGATGGCGTACGAGCCGAGCGCGGAAGAAGCTGCGATGGCGATCGGCGCGGGGGCGCTGTTGCGTCGTGGCGGCAAGGGGGAGACGCTTCGCGAGCTGACGGCTCGGCCGGATGCCACTCCCCTGGGCGCGCTACTCGAAGCCTCGGCCTACACGACCTCGACTCTCGAGAAACTTGCGGACCAGTCTCCCGGGACCTACGTCTTCAAGAAGCAGCAAATCGAGCAGCTCTTGAAGCGCGAGGGCGTGACGAAGCACGAGCGGGAGCTGATGACTGCGGCGCTGGCTGAGGTCCCGCGGGACACCATTACGGCGAAGGAGCTGATGGTTGGCGTGAAGCTGGCGGCAAAGGACTTCGAGCTGGAGCCAGTGAAGTCGGATCAGTACGCTAGCTACGGGCTGGATCGAATTGACCGCAACACCGGCTTGGATGAGGGAGTTGCAGAGCTATTCGGTACGGAACCCAGCCCCGACTCTACCGGCGCAACCACCCGCGTCTACCGCTCCCCCCTCGAGCTCGGCTCGAACAATCACTTCGGCGACCCGAACTACTTCGCCCACACGCGATCCTTCGAGGAAGGCGGCATCCGCCACGTCGTAGAGTTGCAGAGCGACCTGGCGCAGAAAGCGGGGAAGGTACTCGCGCCCGAGCAAAAAGCTTCGCTCGAACGCCAACTTGAAACGAATCGTACGCAACGTCTGTTTATCGAGCGCGAACTCGAGTCGATGGGAGATGCCGACGCAGCTCGCATGACGGAGATGTCAAAGCTGGGGTTGAACTCAACTTTGGCGGAATGGCGTGCTTGGCAGGCGGAGAGGACGCAGCGTGTTGCGAACTTGCAGCACGAACACAGCCGACTGGACGTTCAACGAAGCGAGTTGGCTTCGAAGCTGGATACTGCTGGCGCAGCCGAGCGAGTTGCCCCTGTCTCCCCCATGCTCAAGGATTGGCACAAGCGACTGATCCGCGAGGAGCTGGCAGACGCGTCCCGCAACCTAGAGCAGAGCGTGCGCTTCGCCACGGCAGACACGGTTGCGAAGGTGGAGGGATGGCCAGAAGGCAACTTTGGTGATGGCAGCCAGCGCTTCCGCCCTGAGCATCAAGGCATCTACGACCGTTACTCCCGCGATGTCGAGAAGTTCCTCCGCCAACTTGGCGGCCAACCCGTCACGGACTCCGCGGGTCACACGTGGATCGAGGTCCCGCTGGGCGAGCAGCAGAAAGCCTTGCCGGGTGGCGGTGCGCGAACGCAGATTGGTGGAGTCGATCCGCAGCTGATGAAGGCCGTGGCTGCTGTCGGCGGGACGGCAGCCCTTGCAGCGTGGCTCTCCCGCGACAAGGACAAGGTTAAGCACGCCAGCATGGCGGCACTGCTGACAGGCCTCGGCTTGCTCGCCCACTCCCGAGTCCCTGCAATCGCCAAGGAAGTTAGCAAGACAATCCAGGGCGTGCAGAACCTCGTCGGGAACCTGTCGACTGACAAGGCCGTGTCTGCCCCTCTTCTCCGCCGCCTGACCTCGCATGCGGAAGAAGAGATGCGCGGCATCCACGACTCGGGGAAGCGCATCGCCCCGTTCCTTGAGATCATCGACGCGCTGCCGGAGCCGGTCCAGCGGGACCTCAACACAGCGCTGCTCAACGGGCGAACCTCCGACATTATTGCGGCTGTTGGGAAGGCAGCTACTCCCGGCCTGCTCAAAGCGTGGAACGAGGTCCAGCTCGAACTGAAGTCTCTCGGCAACCAACTCGTCGAGGTGCGCGGGCTGAAGGAGTTACGTCCCGACTACTTCCCGCGGATCGTCAAGGACCTTGAAGGTCTGATGACCGCCATCGGGAAGGAGTTTTCGACCCCCCTCCAACAAGCCCTTAAAGTTGCGGAGGCTCGAGCAGGGGGATTCCTGGACGAAGCGGGTCGCGCGCAAGTCGTCAACACCTTCATCGAGAAGAACCTGCGAGCCGCAACTGTCGGAGGGAAGCCAAGCTTCTTCAAGCGCAGGACGATCGGGGATGTGACCGTAGACTTGGCACCGTACTACGTTGAGCCCTCGCAAGCCCTCCCCCTATACATCGGCTCCGCGGTGCGTGCGATCGAGAAGGCGAAGTTCTTCGGCAAGGAACTGGTGAGGGATGAAGGCGGCAGGCCGAATCTCGAAGCGTCTATCGGGAATATTGTTGCTCGCGAAATCGAGGCAGGCAATATGACGCCGGAGAACTTCACGCGCCTTACCGACCTCCTCCGCACGAGGTTTGGCCCTGCCTACCAGTCACCCGCACGAGGCCTTCAATCCCTGTCGCAAGCAACGAACATCGCACTGCTGGGGAACGTGTTCTCCGGCTTGATGAACGTCGCGGACATCGGAGCAATTGCCGCGCAGCACGGCGTCCTCCCGCTCGTCGCTGCCGTCACGAAGCAGATCCGCGGGACCGCCAAGCTTCGCGCGGCTGACGTCGGCATGGCAGATGCGATTGGGGCTGAGTTCGTCTACGGAACGCGCGACCCGGTGAAGCTGCGCATTCCTCTGACCCAGCGCACGGTGCAAGTGTCCCTAGCGAAGGCCCTCGACAAGACCTTTCGCTGGTCGGGGTTCAAGGCACTCGACACCGTGATGAAGGAGGTCAATCTCAACTCGGCGATGGAAAAGTACTCCCGCCTGTCCCGCACGAAGGCAGGGGAAG
>JACCDR010571180.1_pt1 | contig 10376 bp, 6 predicted proteins | sample 7446431 | NCBI WGS metagenome assembly JACCDR01 (sample SAMN15323443, study PRJNA562643) | freshwater metagenome | isolation source: river surface water | place: USA:Blue River Watershed | collected 2017-08-17 | reverse complement strand
TATGTTGCGGCCCAGCACAATGGCTTGCCCCATCATATCGCCGCCGCCGCTGACCACCAGTGCTGCCTGACTTAATAACGTCATCAAGGTATGGTTCGGCACCGCCCGCACCACCTGCACTGCGGCGGTCGAGTCCAGTTCACCCTGAAAATTGCTGCCGGTGACCAAAATGGCTGGTTGCTGCTCAGTAGCGATTTGCAGTGCGGCCTGATAAAACTCCTCTGTGGCGCTGCGGCCCTGGACCTGATGGCCACCGCCGCCAGCCGCCCAGACGCTGAAAGGCCGCCCGGCCAGATGGGCGAACTCACTGCTTAGTGTGCTACCTGGTTCGGCAAACACCGGGCCGGTAAATAACGGCTCTGCTTTATCCAGTAAACGCAATTTAAAGCGCTCAAAGGCTGACAAGTCGCCATCGATAAACTTAAATTGGGTGATCCAGTGGGCGTCCAGCGCAACCAGCCGGTTGAGCGCAAAGCCTTTGTTGCGTTTCTTTTTGTGCTGCGACACAAACACCACTTTGGCGCCGAGTTTTTTCGCTAGTCTGGCCTGCGAGGCACGGCCGGAGCAGTCGAAGATCACTAAATCGGGTTTTAGCTGTTTTAACAACGCCTGCACGGCGGCCTTTTCTTTGGTGGCGGAGTTATCCAATAAATGGCTTGGAAACGGACAGCTGTTGGCCACCGGTGCATGCCGGTTTAATACAAATTGAATGTCGAGCTCAGGCCGGCGTGCTTTTAATGCCTGGGCGATGATCAGGCTACGCATATATTCGCCAAGGCCACTGGGGCTGGACACCGGGATCATCAGAATACGGGGATGTGACATCAGACAGCTCGGACCTTCTGCTTCAGGAATTGCCAGTATACCGAAAGCGGCCTGACAAACAAAACCACCACAGATCGGCTGGCCGGTGATCGGCGATGGGCCGCCAACTTGGCAGGGCTACCGATATTCGGTAAATAGCTGATTTGTATTGTAATTCGGAACTTCTAATCTGTTTAGCCTGCCTTTTTTCGGCTGGGTTTTTATGGTTAAGATGTGTAGGTCGGCCTGACCTGGTGGTCTGGTGTCGTTTTAGCGGGAGTACATAATGCAATATTGGTTCAGATCTGTTGTCGGCCGGCTGGTACTCATCAGCAGCGCCATTGTTTTTATCATTCTGTTGATGTTTGGTTGGTTATCAGTACGGCAAGTCACTGAACAAACCCATCAGCAGGTCAATGCTAGTCTTGAGGCGATGATTAGCAATGAGAGCCAGAAAATCGTCGGATTTTTTAAAGAGCTCTCAGCATTGCCGTTGGCGGTGTTCAGCAATCCGCAGTTCCAGCGGTTTTTCACTGACTATCAGACCCGTCGCTCTGATCTGTCGGCCAATCAGGATTATCAGGAGATCACCGCGCATTTTGGCCGGCTGATGACCGAAGTGCCGGCCATTAAAAGTATGTTCTTTGCCAGTCAGGCCACCGGCGAATATTTTTATGAGCAAGGCCGGCAAGACCGCGATGCCGATTATTACGCCTATAACCGGCCCTGGTATAAAACGGCTACAGAGCTGGGGTACAACCGGGTGACGCCACCGGATATCGATATTTTTGATAACAGTGTGATTGCCACTGTGCATTATTTATTGCGTAAACCCGACCAGTCGTTACTCGGCATTGGTGGGATTGATGTGCGTCTAAGCACTATTGGTCAAGACGTGCTGGGTAAAATTCGCTATCAGGGTGCAGGGCAGGCGTTTTTAATCACCGATAGCGGCAGCCTGATTTTCTTTCCGGGCATTGACGAAAAAGAGCTGGCCAAAGGGTTGGCGCTGGCGCAGCTGGACCAGCGCGATGGCGGCAAACATCAGGGGTTTACCCAGTTACAGCAGCAGATGTTAAAGCAGGTGCAGGGCAATACCACGGTGCAATGGCAAGGCGAAGAATATCAGGTGGTCTTTCACGATGTGGCGCTCGATAACCCGAAAATGCGCTGGTCGCTGGGCTTTTTAGTACCGCATGATATCGTCGATGCGCCGATCCGGCAGACCACACTGGCAGCCTGGGGCTTGGTGCTGTTACTGGCACTGACCGTGGCGTTAGCAGTGGCTTTAACTGCCCGTCGTTTGTTAGCGCCGCTGCAGGATATTGTCGCGGCAATGAGCGATATTGCCCGTGGTGAAGGCGATTTAACCCAACGGTTACGGCTGAAACGCGATGATGAGTTGGGCCAGCTGGCTGGCGAATTTAACCATTTTGTTGAGCAAATTCAGCAGTTAGTGCAGCAATGTAATCTGACGGCCGGCCAGGTCAGTCAGGTTGCCGGTCAGATCCGTCAGTTAGCGGGTCACAGTCATCAACGCGCGTCACAACAATTTGCCGAAGTCGAACTGGTGGCCACCGCGGTGACTGAAATGTCGCAAACCATTGAAGGCATTTCTCATTCGGCCGCAACTGCGCAGCAACATAGTCTGCAAGCCGATGCCAGCGCCCGCCAGGGTAATACCACAGTGCAGGCGTCATCCGCGCAGATCAGCGCGTTGTCGGCGGGTATTGATGATGCCAACACCGTGATGGCGCGTTTACGCAACGATGCCGATCAGATTACCAAGGTACTGGACGTGATTGCCGGTATTGCCGCGCAAACCAATTTGCTGGCATTAAATGCCGCCATCGAAGCCGCCCGGGCCGGTGAGCAGGGCCGTGGTTTTGCCGTAGTCGCCGATGAGGTGCGTACACTGGCTGGCCGTACGCAGGCCTCGACTGCCGATATCCAGAAGTTAATTAACGGCTTACAACAAAGCGTCAGCGAAGCTGAGCAAGCGATGCAGCAGTCGTCCATCGAAGTACAGCGCTCGGTTACCAGTACCGGTGCCGTGCAGGACGCGTTGTCGACAATTAATGACGCCATGATGTCGATTCGCCAGCAAACCGAAGAAATTGCCGAAGCCACCCGCCAGCAAGTGTTAGTGGCAGCCGATATCAATCAGCAAATTGTGCAGATCAACGATGTGGCACATGTCACCACCGAATCATCGGCGCAGGTGCGCCAACAGAGTGATGAATTAAGTGCACAGGTCAGCGCACTGCAAAATGTGCTGGCGCGTTTTAAAGTCTGAGTCACGCTGCCGTGCGGCCAGTTGCTGGCCGCAGCGATAAACGAAAAAAACCACCTGACTGACATTATCTGCCAGTCAGGTGGTTTTTTTGTCACTGCAGTTGGCGCTTATTTGCGCACGACGAGTTGGTAATTGCCACTGCCACTGATAGCACGGATTAACACCCGATAATAGGCGTTGTTAGCGCTGTAACTCAGGCTCTCATTGGCGGTGGTGCTGGTTGATTGCGCAACATTGGCCCAGCTGCTGCCGTTCCAGCGTTGCAAGAACAAATCAAAGTTAGCCCCAGCAGGCCCGCTCAACGTCAGACTGATAGTGCCGCCGCCATATTGGAAATAGCTGTTATTCGGCTGGATCGCCTGGCCGCCACTAGTGAGGTTACCACTGTAAGTATCGCCATTGCTGTTGGCGGCAGCGATGGTAAAGCTGATGCTGCTGGCCGGGCTGCTGATTTGGCTGATGCTCAGGCCAGAGTCGCTGCCATTCCACCACAGGGCGTTGGTGCCGCGACTGGTCAGCGCATTGGGCATGCTCTTGTTAAATTCGCGGGTGGTGTTGCCATCGTACAAATCGGTGGCATCGCTGCGGTTGCGTTTGTTTTCCGGGTCGCGGTTGCCCTCGGCATGTTCCATCTGAATGTAAGGTTTCCATTCGTTGGAGTTGCTGCCACTGGGGTCGACATGCCATACCGCTAAACCTTGAGCCGGTTGATATTGGTTCTGGCCGCTTTGATGAATGGCTTCGATATAAAACGATTCACGGCTATTAGCCGGATTACTCCAGCGATACAAGCTACTGGCGCCTGAAGTGTGGCTAAGCTGGCCGGATGGCGCCTGGCTGTTCAGTTTCGGATTCAGTTCGGTCACTGTGTTCCAACCGGCCAGATGGCGGAAGACGCCGACCGGTGGGGTTGGTTTAAATTTATTTTGCGCACCGATAGCGCCATAGCCCATCAGACAAAAGGCGGCGACTGAACCCTCTGAGCTGCCGTCATAGTCGTATAAATCCGGCCACCCCATTAGCAAATGACCGCTTTCATGCACAAAGGTGCCAATCGCCATGTTAGTGCCCATATTGGTGATTTGGTAACGCGACGTACACACGCCGTCGGCGCAAAAACGTGGCGATAAACCACCCATATGTGGCCACAAGCCTTTGGACCAGGCGCTGTCTGATTCACCGGCATAAAAGAAATTCAGGCCGAGAATTTGTTTGCTGCTGTCAGTTGTCAGCGTAGAAAAATCAAAACCTTCAGTGTTTTCCAGCCAGTTCAGCGCTTCAGTGATCAGCTCCATCGAACGGACTGAAGACGACAAACTGTTGTCGGTGTAATAACTTTTGTTGCGTTTAGCGGTGTAATAACGGGTAACGGTATTTTGATAATCCAGCTTGTTACCGGAGACAGCCCGGAAATAACCCCGCACTGACTGTGCGTTACCAAAGCCGCTGTAATTGAGGTCGTTCAGAAAACTTTCGACCTGCGTTTTACTGATAGTACCGGCCTGATCCGGGAACTGAATAATCACGGTGAGACCTTTGACCACAGCGGGCAATGCCTGTGTGTTGACCTCAGTTTCCATGGCCTGTTGGTCAGTCGCATCGTGCTGCTCAAGCTGTTGCAGGGCATCCTGCTGCAAGCTGCCAAAACGTTCTTGTTGCGCCGCACGCACCAGCACACTGCGTGCCGCAGCGCTCAGGCCCGGTTCGCCTTGTAAAGTTGTTGTGCTGTCGCCAGCATCTTGCTGTTGCAGCTGCGCTTGTTTGCCTGGCTGTTTGGCCAGAATACCTTGTGATTCAATTTTTTGGCCGTCGGCGATGACTTTAGCATAGGCGTAACCAGCCAGCTTGGCGTCATATACCACTAATTTACCATCGGCCAGCCGTTGCTCGGCGAAGTAGTTGTTACCGGATAAATAAATCGTCAGCCGGCTGCCATCTGGCTGGCGAAACTCAAACGGCTGATTGACATACGGAATAGTGGCGTTAGCCAGCGGCATCAGCAGCATACTGCTTAATGCCAGCAAACGGGTAAGGGGTAAAAATTTCATGATTTGTTCCTGCTGCAAAGGTTAAACGGCCATCCAGCGGTGCTGGAGGCGCGGGCCGGCGTGCTGCTGCGCTCTGGCGGGCAGTCAGCCTGAAGTGTTGCGCCGGTCATGGCAGACTAGAAGGGTTGTTGCTGGCTTGTCTTGCTATTTGATGACGAAAAATTGATATTTTTTTGATATCAATGAAGCTGTTTACAGCTTTCGATATCTTTCGGTACGTCGTATATTTGTTCGGAACTAACCGCGCCTTTAACGCTGGTGCTGCTGCCAATGCTGTTTAAAGCGGCGGGATGCCTGCAGCACTTTGCCATTGCTTAAGGTGAACTGATAGTCGTTATGCTGTGGGCAAATTTTGTGGACATGATGCAGGTTGACCAGGATGGAGCGGTGGATCTGCACAAATTGCTGCGGTAAGCGGGCCAGCAGTTCTTTTAATGTTTCGCGGATCACCAGATTGTCGTGTTGCGTTTGTACACACATGTAGTTGCCGGCCGCTTCAATCAGCAAAATGTCGGTCGGGTCGAGCCAGACGTCGCTGTTACCTGAGCGAAATTGCAGTCGCTGTGGCGGCGCAGCCGGTGCGACCGGCGCCTGCTGCAGTGCCAGCCGCGCATCCTGCAAACATTGTTGCAGGCGCTGTCGGGGTACCGGCTTTAGTAAATAATCGAAAGCAAGGTTGGCAAACGCCGGGTAGGCGTATTGCTCATAGGCGGTGACCAACACCAGCAGGGGGGGCGTCAGTGCGGACGTTTTTTGCAGCCGCTGTAACACTTCAGTACCGGATAAACCGGGCATACGGATATCCAGTAACACCAAATCGACCTGCTGTTGTTGCAGAAAATGCAGTGTGTCGTCGCCATTGTCAAAGCAACCGACCAGCTGAATATCGGGTTCATTGGCCAGTTTTGCTTTCAGGTTGCTAAGCGCCAACGGTTCGTCGTCAGCCAGCACCAAGCGGATTGGTTTGCTCATCGGCTCCTCCCGGAATGATTAGATGAATTTGGCAGACAGTATCGGTTTGCTCCAGTTGGCAGCTGGCGGTTTCGCCATAGCGCTGCCACAGTCGTTGCTGGACAAGGCTGAGCGCAGCGGGCGCAGCACAGCGCGGTAACGGCTGCCCGCTTGCTGAGGTCAGCTGCAGCGTCAGTTGCCAACCCGCAGTGTCATGCTGCGTTGTGCTGATGCTGAACTGATAACTGTCGCTACTAGCCGCCACCAGCTGTTCAATCATAAGTTCCGTCAGTGGCTGCAATAGCAGCGGCGGCAGCGCAGCCGACGGTTGCGCCACAAGCTGCCAATGCACTTGTAACCGATCACCAAAGCGGGTCTGACTAATAGCCAGGTAGGACCGCACCGTCGCCAGTTCATCCGGCCAACCTTGCCAATGTTCCGGTGCTTTGCAGGCCTGACGTAAAAATACCGCTAACTGCTCAGCCAGCGCGATCGCCGCGCCGGCTTGCCGGCTCACCACCAAAGTATCCAGCGCGATCCGACAGTTAAACATAAAATGCGGGTCCAACTGATAGTGTAATAACGCCAGGCGCGCTTGCTGCAGCTGTTGCTGCAACATTTGCTGCTGTTGTTGCAGATGGCGTTGCTGCTGTTGTTGCAGCAATAACAAGACCATAACCAGCCAGCCTGCCAGTGGCAGCAGTGTTTGTGGCAGCCCGCTGACCAGATAGTGATACCACTGGCTATAGGAGCTGGCATGATGGCTGCCTGATTGCAGCAGCAGAATGCGTAGCGGCAAAAGCAGCAATAGCAGCGGCAACAGGCCTGCCAACAACATGCGTGCGGTAGTACGGATTGGGCTGCGGATCGGGCGGGCAGTTTGCAGCAATGGCCAAAGCAATAGGGTGCTCCAAAACAAACAAAGACCGGTCAGCAGCGTATAACTCAGCACCGCCGGGGCTACCGATAGCCCTTGCAGCGGTAACATCTGGCTCAGATAAAAACTTTTCAGCAGCAAATAAGCCAGCCAATAGATCAGATGCCAGCGCCAGCAGCGCCGGTTTGTCGCCTGCGGTTGCTCAGTGGGTTGGCACAAGTGCTGCGGCAGCAGGCTGTCTGAGTTAACCGGCATGCACAGGCTCCTTGATCTGCTGGCAATGCGGCTGACATTGCGTCAGCCTGATGCGGATGCAGGCCTGAAAGCCGGTGCTGGTCTGACTGGTCTCCAGCCGGGCCGCCGGGCCAAAAAACGCCTGGAGCCTGGCGCTGACATTGGCGAGGCCCACGCCGGGTTGATTCGCTTGCCCGGCACTGTCTGGGCTACTATTTGCGCAACTCGCTGAACCGTTGTCTGTCACTGTGATGGACAAATACTGCTGATCACAGTGAGCCGCAAGCTGAATATCTGCCCCAGTTTTGCTGGGGGCGACGGCGTATTTAACTGCGTTTTCTAGCAAGGGTTGCAGCAGCAGCGGTGGGATCAGCAGATGGTCAATATGATCAGCCAATTGCCAGTGCAGCCGTAACCGGCCGCCAAAGCGGATTTGTTGTAATGTCAGATAGCGTTGCAGCGCTGCCAGCTCGCTGCGTAGGGGCACCAGCTGATCGGCCGGTTGCTGCAGGCTGTATCGCAAAAAACCGGCCAGTTGGGCGGTCATTTGTTCGGCATCATCAAACCGGTCAGTTTCCAGCAAGCCGACTAATGAGTTGAGGGTGTTAAAGGTAAAATGCGGATTCAGTTGCTGCTGTAAAGCATGTAACTCAAGCTGATGCAGCTCCGCTTGCATAGCTGCTGCCTGGGCATGCTGGTGCTGCTGGCGGGCCAGGCTTTGGCTGAGCAGACACAGGCTGGCCCAAACAAAAAACGCCAGCAGTTGGGTATCCAGTTGGCTTAATAAAGCGGTCAACACGAATGGGGTTGGTTGTTGCCACAGTAGCAACGCATTACTGCCCAGCACAAACAGCAGACCGGCCAGCAGGCTGCCCAGCATAAAGCGCCACGGTTGGTAATAGCGTGGCCCGGCCAACCATAACCAGCCGGACGTCAGCCCGCACTGCGCCAGGGCTAGTCCAACTGCAACCTGTAACTGCTGCTGTGGCCACGGATCGGCAAATATCAGGCTTTCCAGCAGCAGGCTGCCAGCGTCGAGCAGTAATACGGCCAGCCAATACAGCACATTGAGTTGAAGGCGCGCTGGCTGCACGCCGGGGGTCTGCATGCAATGTAATCCTCTGCTGTCAGCCATCACCTCAGCTTAACGTGCTGACGGCTGATTGTCTGCCGGCAGGGAGCAGCGGGTGCCTCAGCGGGATAAGCGGGTTAGTTGTGCAGTTGATTCAGCAGACGGTCAAATGTGCGATAACTGAGCGCTTCCAGCAAATGCGGCCGTGCCAGCGGTACCGCCGCTAAATCGGCAATGCTCTGCGCGACTTTCCAAATCTTGTGCAGGCTGCGTGCTGATAACCCCAGGGTGCTGACGGCTTGTTCCAAAAAGATTAAATCCTCGTTCGCTAATGGGCAATATTGTTGTAATTCAGATGGTTGCAGCCAGTTATTCGCTTTACCTTGCCGCTGCAGTTGCCGTTGATAAGCCGCCATTACCCGTGCGCGGATTTGTGCACTGCTGGCCGCGGCGTTTGGTTGGCTAAAGCTGCCGGCTGGCAATGGGTTGACGGCGATCTGTAAATCAATCCGGTCTAATAAAGGGCCGGATAACCGGCTCAGGTAACGGCTGGTGTCTGATTTACTGCTGCGTCCATCCGTATGACTACCCGTTGGTGCCGGATTTAACGCGGCAATTAACTGGAAACTGGCCGGGAACTCCAAATGGCGCGCGGCTCTGGCTAAATGTACCACACCGGTTTCCAGCGGCTGGCGCAGCGCATCCAGCACATGGCGCTGAAATTCCGGTAGTTCGTCGAGAAATAACACGCCATGGTGAGCCAGCGAAATTTCCCCTGGCAGCGGCTGACGACCGCCACCAATCAAGGCCGCAGCAGATGCCGTATGGTGTGGCTGGCGAAACGGCCGGCAGCCGTTTAATGGCCGCTCCGGTAACCCGCTGATCGAATAAATCGCCGCAGATTCCAGTGACTGTTCAATCGTCAACGGCGGTAAAATGCCGGCCAGCCGCTGCGCCAGCATGGATTTGCCGGTACCGGGCGGTCCGTATAACAGTGCGTTGTGACAACCACAGGCGGCAATTTCCAGTGCGCGTTTGGCCGCTTGCTGACCGCGCACGTCACTGAAACAAAGGTGATCGGCGACTGCCGGTGCCGGCGGCGGTGGTAGCGCTGGCAATAGCTGTTGCCCTTGCAGATGGGCGTGCACCTGTAATAAATGACTGGCGCCAAACACCTGCACAGCCGGCACATGTAATGCGGCTTTGGCATTGTCGACTGGCAACATCAGCTGGCGATGAGCATCACGCGCCGCCAGTGCCAGTGGGATCTCGCCCACCACAGATCTGAGCTCACCGGCTAACGACAATTCGCCGCAAAATTCCATCTGTTGCACGGCATCAGGGTTCAGCTGGCCGCTGGCCACCAAAATGCCAATCGCAATCGGCAAATCAAAGCGGCCGCCTTCTTTGGGTAAGTCGGCCGGCGCCAGATTGACAATGATTTTGCGATCCGGGAAGTCAAAACCGCAGTTCAGCAAGGCGCTGCGTACCCGTTCACGCGCTTCGCGTACTGTGGTTTCGGCCAGGCCAACTAACGAAAATGCCGGTAAACCTGGGCTTAAATGCACCTCGACGGTGACTTGCGGCGCCTGTAAACCCAGGCGGGCCCGGCTATAGATCCTTGCTATCATCAGTTGCATCCTTGCAATGCGGCAGCGCAACCATAAATGTGGTAGTTAATTGATGTTTTTGCAACCTTATATTTACCATTCGCCAGAATGCCGACTTTCTAAAAAAGCGGCAAGCCGCTACACTCTGGCACATCTGATGCGGTTGCTCCCCTGACATGCGGTTCGTCTAGTTATGGCACTTGAAGTTTCTACCGGCCACAGTCGGTATTTGTTTTACCGGGTGATTGGTTATCTGTTGGTGGCATTGTCCGGTTTTATGCTGTTGACCACAGGTGTGGCGGTCTACCATGACGACGCCGGCTTTTGGAGTTATCTGATTAGTGCGGTGATCACGCTCGCTTGCGGTTATATGCTGGTGTACAAAGGCCGGCATGATTTTGTGCTGGTCAAACGCCACCTGTTTTTCCTAACGACGCTGTGCTGCACTGCGCTGTGTCTGTTTGCAACCTTGCCTTTTAGTCTG
>JACCDR010379852.1_pt1 | contig 10377 bp, 9 predicted proteins | sample 7446431 | NCBI WGS metagenome assembly JACCDR01 (sample SAMN15323443, study PRJNA562643) | freshwater metagenome | isolation source: river surface water | place: USA:Blue River Watershed | collected 2017-08-17 | reverse complement strand
GAAGTATATTGCCCGCTGGAAACATAAGAATGGTGTAGAGGACTTGCGCAAAGCAATTCACTTCTTACAAAAAGCTATTGAAGTAGAGGAAAGTAAATGAATTTTGATGATTATCAGAAAAGTACTGGGGAGTTTCGTCTTCCTTCATATACACCAGAAGCCGCTGTTATGGGTTTGCTGGCCGAAGCCGGTGAAGTGGCAGCAGTCTTTCAAAAAGTAATTCGAGGAGACTTTACCCCTGATGTAGCAGCTACTAAGCTGGCTAAAGAATTAGGAGATATTCTATGGCATATCTCTGAAATTGCAAATGATAATGACTGGAAACTAAAGGACATTGCAGAAACTAATATTGAAAAACTAGAGTCTCGCCGCCTTCGTAATGTTATCCAGGGGAGTGGTGATGATCGGTGAACAAACTTGAACTTTTAGACGTATTGAAAACCACAGACGAAATTTCTCTACTTGAGATTTTAGAAATTACAAGCGAAGACCTTCTGGATAGATTCCAAGATAGGATTGAAGATAAACTACCACAATTGTATGCAAAAGCGAATGAAAACTCGTAAAACTGAGCGTGAAGAATTTCTTAGTAAGAATCACAACCATGCTATCAAATTTCGTAAGCGAGTACAAGAAGACTCTGAGAAACAAAAAGAACTAAAGGAATATCTAGAACGTGCAAGTAAAGAGATTTAAAACCAGTTTTGCAGAAAATATTTTCCGATTTAAATATGCACAAGGACCAAATGACTCCTGGGACGCTCTGGCAGAGCGTCTTGTTGAAGACGTATGTGGCAGTAGGGGAGGAACACTCCCCATCCTCATGTCTGAAGGAGATAGAAAGGAGCTTGCCCAACACATTAAAGAGATGCGCTTTCTTCCTGGCGGACGATACTTATACTACGCCGGAAGACCTTATAAAGCATATAACAATTGCTATCTCCTTCGAGCGGAAGAAGACACCAGAGAAGAGTGGAGTGCTATAACATGGCGTGCAATGAGTTGTCTAATGACTGGGGGCGGCATTGGCATTGACTACAGCCGACTTCGCCCAGCTGGAAAGCCATTATCAAGAACTGGTGGTGTCGCTAGTGGCCCTATCCCCCTCATGTATGCAATCAATGAAATTGGACGGAATGTTATGCAAGGCGGAAGCCGACGCAGTGCAATCTACGCTAGTCTCAATTGGCAACATGAAGACATTCCTGAGTTCCTTAGAGCAAAAAATTGGTCACCAGAAGTAAAAGCTGCTAAAGAGGCTAACTTTAACTCCTGGGCTCCGCTGGACATGACTAACATCAGTGTCAATTATGATGACGCTGCACTAGGGAGCCTGGGTTTGAGTGAAAACGCGGTATTCCGCGAGAACGTAAAGCAGGCGATGCAAACCGGCGAGCCTGGCTTTTCGTTCAATTTTGGAGATAAGCAGAATGAGACACTTCGCAATGCTTGTACAGAAGTTACGTCAGAAGATGACTCTGACGTATGCAATCTTGGAAGTATCAATCTTGGCAATATTCAAAATCTGGAACAGTTCAGAGAAGTGGTATCTCTGGCCTCCAAATTCCTTGTATGCGGGACGTTACGCGCTGATCTCCCCTACGAAAAAGTTTATCGAGTTAGAGAGAAAAACCGTAGACTTGGACTTGGACTTATGGGTATTCACGAATGGCTCCTCCAACGAAAACAACCATACGAAGTAACAAAGGAACTACATGAGTGGCTCAAAGTTTACCGGGACGAATCCGAACGAGCAGCTAATGAGCACTGTGACCGGTTTTATATCAGCCGTCCGGTTGCTTACCGAGCAATTGCCCCGACAGGCACAATTGGTATCCTTGCGTCAACTACAACGGGAATTGAGCCTCTATTTGCAGTGGCATACAAAAGGCGTTACCTCACAAACGGAACTCAATGGAAATATGAATATGTCGTTGATGCCACAGCAGAACGCATCATCAAAGACACAGGCATTGACCCAGCAACCATTGACACAGCATACAAACTAAGTCACAATTATGAGCAACGAATTAAATTCCAAGCAGACATTCAAGATTACGTTGACATGTCAATTTCAAGCACCATTAACCTACCCTCTTGGGGCTCACGAGGCAATAATGAAAGCGCGGTTACCGAATTTGCAACGACGCTTGCAAAATATGCTCCGCGACTGCGTGGGTTTACCTGCTACCCAGATGGGTCCCGTGGAGGGCAGCCTATCACCGAAGTTGACTACGGAGAAGCCATTAAGCACAAAGGAATTGTCTACACCGAGCACGACATCTGTGACATCAGCGGTCACGGAGGCTCGTGCGGCGTATGACAAAGCCATTGCTGAGTCCAAAGCTCGTATTGAAAAGGACTACGACTCAAAGTGGGGCTCAGACTGGGTGGATGATGGGGTATGAAGATTAAATACTTCACACATAAACCAGAAGAAGCAAAAGAGCGTCACATACATTTCGGACAACGTATAGTAGGCTTGCGATTGCTAGAACTTACTTTAGAGTCTAATGAAGAGTTTCATGAACTATTCACTGAGAAAGGTTCTTCTTGGGCAAAGAAACACCTAAGATTCCAAATGACGACACAGGAGTCAGCGCAAAGCGATGACGACCATTGCATGTAACGTAAATAGCTTAGCATGTGACTTACAGTTTACCTACGGAGGTACAACTAAGTTTAAGGGGAAGACAAAAGTTCTTCCCCTTGAGGGTCAGGTATGTGAAGATATGTTTGGTGTAAAAAAGGCGTTCCTAGGATTTTCCGGGAACGCCGATGGTTGGGGACAAGTGGTGAATTGGTTTTCTATTCCAGAAGGAAAAGCTCCGAAGTGTAAGAACATCGAGTTTCTCCTTCTGACCGATCAGAAGAAAATTTACCATGCAACCAATCTAGTCAACTGGATGTATATTCCTGAGAAGTTTTTTGCTATTGGGTCTGGAAGAGTGTTTGCTCTTTCTGCTATGTCTTGTGGTAAATCTCCTCTAGAGGCGTGTAAGACAGCTAGTAAGTTTGATATTAATACCGGACTTGGATTCTTAGAATATAAGTTCTAAATAAAAAGGGGGCCAATGGCCCCCTTTTCTTTTTAGCTTTCAAAAAGCTTTCGTTCTCTTGCTCGTCTATTGGCGAGCCCTCTTACTTCCACTCCGTTGTCAAAACGCCAACGGGGAAATTGGGCGGCAGCGCCCGCATAGTCTCTCGCATTAAGCTTGCGCAGTAGAGTACTTCTGGAGAATGCTCGTTCTCCAATGTTATAGACAAACGACACAAGAGCATCAAACATGTTCTGCTTGAGTGGCACTTTAACGAGTTTGTTGACAGCAGTTTGAGCCCAGGCTAAGTCAGCCTGTAGAGCCAACTCAGCTTCCTTCTCAGTAATTGTCATTCCCTGTTCAACTGGTTTACCAAGCCATTTAATGGTTCCATAACCAATTGTCCACACCCCTCCAGTGTCTTTGTAAGCTTCTTTCTTGAAGCCCTCAAACTCCTTCAGTAGTTGAATTCCATTAAAACTAATTTGCATTCTCATAACCCATTTCTTGTAAAATTGTCTTCATTCGTTTGTAAGCCAGTAGTCCATCTAAAGTAACTCCCTTAGAGCTAATTAGACGTTGATCTGGCGTTGTATAACGTTTAAAGATTTCATTTTCCAGCTGTCTGCTAGAAAACTCATTACCACTAATTTCAGCATAAAGTTTAATCTTGTCTCTAGCACTGTCCACCTTTCCTTCCACCAAGTCACGATGGATGGAATTGGGTAGACTTGCTCTAGCTGCTTTAGCTTGATTCTCTGCTTTGCTTAGTTGCCAGTTTTGTTCACGAGTAACTACTTCCTTTTGACTCCGTAGACCCTTAGCTCTTAGAGACTCTTCCTCTGGTGTACGAGTATATTGTCCTTCATAAGCTCCAATGTCTTTAGGCTTACCATAGGTCCGTCCCTTTTCATCTGGAACAGATGTTTGGTTTCTAAACACAGTGGTTTCTAGAAGACCTTGTAAACCAGCAGGAGCTACAGACATAGCTGCCTGTGCTTGCTTACGCTCGTTTAAAGGATCAAACATGAGATTGCCCACATCGTAAAGTTGTTTTCCTAGGTCTATAATTGGTGCTCCAGGAGAAGTTACCATTTCAGAAGGAATCGGTGCCGCAGCACGAGAGGTCAGACCTAACCCACTCATAGTGCTTAAACCTCCGTAGAAAGCATGCTCTCCACCAGGAAGTTCTAGTACCATTTGCTTTAGATTAATATTTTTAATCTTATTCCAAAGAGTAGGATATTCACTAGCAGTGTATTCCTTAACCCATTCAATAAGCTTGTCTGCTTCCGCAAATCCTGGAACACCCATTAAACCGGCCATAAAACCATGAGTGGCTAACATAGTAATTAATGGTAGTGGATTGCCTTTAGCAGCTTCTCTTCCAAATGTGCTGTATTGGTTGTAGAAGTTGAACGCAAAGGTTTGTAGAACGTTTAAAGCGTTTCCAGTGTTCCCCATTTGATTAAAAATCATGGGGCGTTCACCCTCTCTATAGTCACCCATAGAGACGTTTGTACGTTCTTCTGCTGTGCGGAATAGGTCTAAGTCATTCTTAAACTTACCACTACTCTTTAGCTGTTCTACATACGTCATGTATGTGATGGCTCGTAGAATAGTTTCTGGAAAAGTAATGGTGGTTCCAGCCGCTTTGCTTACTTTAGCAGCAGTACTGAAGCTGGTTTCAATTGGAGACTCGTCATAAATTGAACGGGCTACAACCGAGTTGTCTTCAGCAAATTTCATTGCCTTGGCGTGAAACTCCGTATATCCAGGAAGCTGTGCTAGTTTTTGGTAAAACTTATTTCCCTGAAAATCAGGAAGACCAGTTTTAGCCATATGACCAGAAGCCATCACTAGCCCTAAAGCTGGTCCCATAGTGAGAGCAGAAACCATATTCCCACCAAACTCTTTTTGCATCATGGTTAGATGTGGTAAAATGTTTCCTGCCTGGATGGCGTTAGATATCATAAAACCTAGGTTGGCAGCTAGCTTACTAGTTACCCAATAGTTTTTAACAGCACCAATTCCACTACCAATTGCATTAGGGGACACACCAGTTTTACTTCTAATCAAATCCTCAAAAGCCCGGGTAAGGTTGCTTTCGTTGGCTCCAATATTATCCAAGAAATATTCTCTTAGGTATTGGAGGTTGTTAGGTTGTTGGTTTTGTAAGTCTTTATCTGTTAAAATAGTTTTAAACTCTTTAGAAGCTTTTTGCATAGCAGCCCATTGATGGGCATTCTTTGCATATTGAATCTGCTGTTGGAAAAACTCTAATGCCTCAGCCTTTGAATCTTTCCAGGGTCGATCACCAATAAAACCACGGATGTTACCCTTGGGCTCAAAATGTTTTTCTTGTGCTCTAGTAGTTCTACCTTCAGCCACAACTTGAGACTCGGCCCACTGTCTAATAGTGTCTACAGCAGGATCATTTTCTCCTAGGACATCTAGCATGGTACGATAGGTAGATAATGCGTCAGGGCCGCCACGCTTAAGGGACTTGGTTACAGACATTTCTCCTGGAGTAAGTTCTGGAAAACGAGCAAGAAGCTCACTTGCTTGTTTTTTTAAACTACGCTTGCTATTAGCAGCTAAATACCAAACTAACTTTCCTTTACTGTCCACAAATGGCATACGGAAATCTCCTTGCCATCTAGAAGACATGTAAGCATCTAGTTCTGTTACTGGTTTAAGTCCTTGAGCCTCTCTAATTTGGTTGGTCTTTTCTAAAGCAGTAGTAAACATTTCCCGCATTTTTTGATATGCAAGAAGTTGTTTTTCACTTAAGCCACCAACATCAGCTAGTTCTTGTGTAGTGAATTTCTTTCTATTATTTTGTTCAAGAATAAAAATTTCAGAAAGGTCTGTCAATTCTTTTGGAGACAGCTTGCGCAACGCTTGTTCAGTAGGAAACACCGATTCTCTAATATCAAAATCAGCCCTGTTTTTAAACCCCTGCATAATACGAGAAGCTTCTAAAACAAGAGGACTCTTTCGTTTGAGAGCAGCCATAGAAGCACCACTCTCTAAATTGACAGTTGGTCCTTTAATTAAACCACTTGAAGCATCCTTACCATCCGCTAAAGCTTTAGCAACAACTTGCTCTCCAGAAAGCGTTTCAGCAAATAGAGGAGTTTTAAGCATCTCCCCAATTTTCTTAAGTTTTTCTGGATCACCCTTAAACATGTCTCCGATGTTTAAAACACCACGTTGAGACTGTCGTGGAATTAACCCGTCTTTAGCAATACCAGATTGCTCAAATCCTTTCCACATAGCTTTACCGTCCGGTGTTCTTGCTGATGATGGAAAAATATCGTTACCAAGTTCTGAAGCAAACTGATAAATTTCACTAGCTATCCCTTGTCGTCTATTCCCCTCTTTAATGTGCGTAATATTAGATTCTAAGTTTGAAAATGGAGTTGGGTTTGCGTAGTCATCTGGAGAAAACACTGCCTCACCAACCCACTCATTACGTGAATTATACGCTTTTACACGTAGTTGTTGGTCTTCACTACCTTGTGCAACAAGACGAATTCCATTAGGAAGTGTTTTTGTTTTTTGGAAATTATCTTGGAACATACTCATGTTGATGGCACCACGCTGCCCACGAGACATTCCAGAATTCATTGGCTCTGGACCTTCCATTGGCCCAGCCAATCTTTCACTACCAAAAGGAGTGTCTCCTAGTAGAGGACCATTTGCCTCTTGAATAGCATTACCTAGATCATCACGAGCAGGTTTATCCTGTCTCATATATTTATTGATGTAGTCAGGAGCAACTGTTGTTTCGGGGAGTCCTTGACGAACAGGTATTCCGTTTTCATCTACAGTCCATTCATTTCCACGAGGAACCCTAAGCATAGGTTTATCCCGTTCACCGTTAAAGAACTGAGCATCTCGTGGAATTACACCACCCTCTGGAACTTGATTATACTGCACCCCTTGCTGGGCTCTTGTTAAAGCCTCCATAGAAGCAGGGTCGCCTGCAACTGGATATGGATTAAACGGGTCAGACATTTGTGCTCTAATTACTTCAGGAGGAGCTTCTTTTGCCTGAGCTTCAGCAGTCATTTGTTCTGCACGCTGCCTAAAAAAGTCTTCCTGACTTCTTTGAGCTATTTGGTCAGGTGTCACTGCAGCCCTACCGCTGCTATCTACAGAAATAGTTGGTAGTGGTTGGTTGCTTTTGGCAAGAGCAGCTTCCAGTCTAGCTACTGTAGCCTCATCAGCAGCCTTTGCTTTAGCAAGTTCAAGACCAATATCCGGTTCTGTGGTGGCCATTTCTTGATCTTTCAAAGCTTTTAGTTTTTCAGCTGGCGTAGGTTCTTTTACTCGTTTCTTTGGAGTTGTTTGTGCAGCACCAAAACCAGCACCAAGAACAGCTTCAGTTACTCGACGATTAACATCATCCCACTTGAATTTATCTTTAGTTTCTTGTTTTTGTGCAATTGCTGAAACAGCAGCATCAGTAATAGCTCCTTGGGCTGCGTTACCAGCACCACCAATAGCAGCTTTACTTAATAGGGTTTTTCCAACTCCAGGAATAAGGGCTCCTGCAGTGGAAAGAGCTGAGTCAACTGCTCCAGCAGACATTGCTCTACCAAGAGATTCACCTTCATCTAAAAATTCTTTAGCAGTAGTTAAACCACTTGCTGGAGCCAATAACATACTAGGTAAACCAGTGACACCGGCAGCAATAGAACCAGGAATACCAAGATCAATTTTATTTGGATTAGCCCATTGATTTCTTTGTTCAATACGACGATTCAAATCATCAAAAGATTCAGTAAAATCAGGTAATGGTGATTCCTTTTCTCCTTGAGCACGTTCTATAGCATTAACAGCTTTACCAAGTAAATATTGTGCTCCCTTAGGAGCATTTAATGCTAAAGTTCCAATAATATCTGCGGTATTACCTGCTCCAGCAAAACCTTGTTTAGAACCAGTAGAAATCTTTTCTCCTAGACCAACTTTGGGTTTTACACGACCAGCAGAATATTCACGTTTGAAAAACTCAAACGCTTGTTCTTTAGTAGCTCCTTCTGGAGCATTCACTTCATATTCTTCGCCCTTGGGGCCAACGACAGTGTAGGAAGGCATTAATGTTCCTTACTTAATAGAAAAACCGGCAAATGGGTCCTGAGTAGGTTGTTGTGGTGCAGTAGGTTGTCTAACAACAGAAACTGGCGGTGCAGGCTGGGCACCTGGAACTCCAGGAAGTTGTGCCATTCCAGGGACATCAATCTTACCTTGAGCAGCAATACCACGAATTCTTACTGCTGATTCATATGCTGGATAATTAGCTTGATGTAAAGCAGTGTAGAGTTGTGCTAATTCTGGTGAATATTCTGGACTTTGTTTGTTTCCAAAATACTCAACAGCTTGTCGTAACAGGGCATCCTTTTTAATAGGATCATTTTCTTTTTGAAGTTGTTGAGAAAGAGAAAGAACCTGTTTACCAACTTTATCAAAACGTCCTGCATCAATTTGCATTTGCATAATTTTACGTTGCCACTCACCCTGAGTATTTGCTTTAGCAATGTCAGCGTCGTCTTTCTGTTTTTGTAATAGAAACTCTTTAGTTGCTTGTACTAGGGCTCTTCCTTTACTAGCAATTGCAGGGTCATCAGACATAGCCATTTCTCTAGCTTTAGTTTCTGCAAGAGACAAATCGGCTTCGCTAGATTTTGCTAGAAGTCCTTTATAGTCTGCTAACATTCTAGCACCAGAAGTAAAGTCCTTTTCTCTGTTGTCTCTTGTTTTTGTAGCTAAGTCTTGTAGAGAAACTTGATTGTTTAAAGACATCTGTTGTAGACGTAATGGATCAGCATTAAGTTCATACTGATGTTTACGTTGTGTATCTGCTAAAGAAACAACATCACTACGTTCTTGTCTACGAAGAGCCGCCAACCCATCTAGAGTCATATCTAGTGGAACAGAGTTCATTTTTGTTAGTTGCTCTAAAGTGTTCATTACATTCCTCCAACAACGCGATTGCGACGGTACATAGTAGACAAGTCTTGTGGTTGGTCAAAAGTCATTTGAGGGTCATAAATAGAAGGAACACTCATTGGTTCTGGATTGTATGAAGGCATTTGTTGTGGAGCTTCAGGATTGCGAGTGTAGTTTTGACCAAAAACCCCTAAATTACCTGCCATACGAAGACCAGAAGAAAGCATTCCTAGTGTCCCTAAGTTTTTAGCTGTTACTAAGCTTTGCATTGCTGGTAGATTGGCTGAATCTAGGCGGGCTAGTTGTGCTTGAAGTTCTGCTTCTCGTGCATCATAGTTGCTGCGGCGGCCTGAGGCTGCATCACGACGCTGTAGTTGTCTACGAAGAGCGTCTTCATAGCCACCCCTACGGCCTTGGTAAGACTGAAGCAAATCTTTTGCAGAACGGCGATTTTTATTTGCCATATAAATTCCTGCCAATCCTTGAACAACATCACCCCATTGTTGGCGATTTTGAGGCATTAGATTGGAAAAGAATTGAGACACTTCAGACATATTTGGAAGCATAGAGTTGGTTTCTGTAGGAACATATCCTAGATTGGATGTTGGAGGAACATAAGCAGGCGCCTGACTCATAGCAGGGCTAGTTTGGCCATACCAATCTGGATTAGATTGTCTTGGTTGCATACTAGCTTGGTTAACATCATTAACCACCGCTTGACTTTGGTTTGTTGGTACATATGAAGTGTCTGGAGCAAACAGACTAGATAATGAATTTCCTACATAAGGTAGCATAGCTTGAATCCCCCCTTTAACTCCTTCTTTTTCCCAATCTTCACGATCATTTGCAGCAGCAGTAAGACCACTACCTAAAAACCCATTAACACCTGCAGCTAGCATAGGATTATCAATTCCAATATAACCAGCTGGATTAAGTCCATTTAAATAAGATGCAGCCCCAGCTTGAACACCACCTCTTAAAGCACCCTTACCAATTTCATCTCTATCTCCACCAGCTCCTGCAGCTTGTGCTGCTCCTAAACCACTTCCAGTAGCTGTTGGTCCAATAAGAGCATTTCCAGTCATGCCAAGAGCCATAGTTCCTATCATTCGACCATACTGTCGTTTTTCTGGATCAGTACTCCACTCTCCCCCTGCTCCCCTATCCCACACAGAAGCTTCTTCGGGATCGTAAGGATTCCAAGAACGGTCTTCTTTAAAACCCTCGTACAATCCTTGTACAGCACCCTCTGGACTTCCTGGAATCCAAGAAAGAGCATCATATACAGCAGTAGGGTCTTCATCTTCAAAAGAACCTTTTACAACTTCATGTACTGTTGAAATTGGGTCTTTAAAAATATCATTAAGAAGGCTCATTATAT
>JACCDR011097117.1_pt1 | contig 10378 bp, 26 predicted proteins | sample 7446431 | NCBI WGS metagenome assembly JACCDR01 (sample SAMN15323443, study PRJNA562643) | freshwater metagenome | isolation source: river surface water | place: USA:Blue River Watershed | collected 2017-08-17 | reverse complement strand
CGAGGGTCACGCAACTATTATTTTTTTTCAGATTCTTTTTCCATTGTCTTTACTTCCATATAAGGCGCAATTATTTCAACCTCCCCCCTTTCTACTTTCTCCAGGGCAATCATCATATTCATAATCTCTTTAAGAGTGCCAAGTGCTCCAACGTTAAGAGTATGCGCCACCCTCTCTTGTGGTAGCCCTAGCAATTCGCCATCAAGTGATTTATAGCGATTCTCTATATAGTCTTTTAGTTCATCCCATTTATTCATTGTCCTCCTTTTTAACAGCATTAATTCCTAGATTCTTTAGCATTAATAATAGTTCGCCTTTTTCTTTTATGAGTTGGTCGTTCTCTTTTTTTAAATTTTCTAATTGTACTGCTTTATAAATGCTGTCGTATGAGTAAAATTCATCATAAGCTTTTACCGCTTCATTGCTTAAACGCATCGCTTCAGCCCTTTCATGAAAAAATCTTTTTATTGACTCAAACATAATTACTCCTATAAAAAATAAATTCTTGCACTCTTGCGCCCTCTACCTCTCCCCACAAAATACCCTAGCGCAAATATAAAATAAGCCAAAGATAACTTAATAAAAAACTGTATATAAAATTCCATCTCCATATATCTCCTATAAAACTACGCCATTCTGTGCGCTTTCCTTCTCGTTGCCCTTTTAGCCCCTGAGCTATCCTTAAACATCTCAACGCTATCAACTTCAGATCTTAACCGCTTTAAAATATACTCCGCTTTATTCCCTGCGATTAAATTAAGTATCTTGTACGCGCACAATTCATCTTCATCATCATAAAATAAAAACTGCTCTAGTCCTTGCCTATCTTTTGGATTCAGCTTTGCGCAGCCTATTTCGCTTCTATGCTGATAATCCAATACCGCACGCTCTAATACTGCCAATAAAAGCGCATGCTCAGGGCTCCAATCCTCTTCTTCCAACTCTGTGCATAGATTCAATGAACTGTTTCGATGCCTCTTCTGCAATGGCTCTTCTGCACAGTGTAATCTTTGTAGTGTGTCCGTTGTCATAATCGCTTCTTTTTACGCAATGTATTTCTGCATCCTTATCGTTATCAATTAATCCTATGTATTCTAACCAGTCGCCTAAAAACTTACTCATGTTGTGAGAGTCAAAGTTATCGCCTACATCTTTTCGCCTTGGGAACTCTGCAAGCACAATTACCTTCCCATCAATGTGTGGCGGTAAAATCCCGTTTGCAATTGTAGCCTTTACATATAGCGTTGTTAGCGTATTTTGATTTGCAAGTTGTGTTTGGGTTTTCTTGATAAAAGGGATCCTTTTGCCTTTAACAAATTTATATCCTATCTCTCTGCTATTAGAAGTAGAAAGCATGTACACGCCCGCAAACTCTATAGTCACAGAGTCTTCATTCCCTCCTAGCCAGCATTGCATGTGCTCGCCTAGTTCTTTTGGAATATGTTTTTTCTTACGCGTTACAATCATTTCCAAACCTTGTCTGTTAACCATTTGCGTTTAGATATATTAATGTCACGCATATATTTTTTATCGTCGACTATGGGTTTAATAAATTTTTCGATAAAAACATAAGCATAATCTATAAGCTGTTTATAATTACTAGAATGTTGTCTTATTTCAACCTCATGATCTTTAATTTTTTCCTCAACTAACCATTTTAATTTATAAGTAGAAATTTCTTTGTTTGGATATAAATTAACAACAGTAGTTAAAATTAAAGATTTAAAATCTACTTTCATCTATCTCTTCTCCAAAAAATCAAAGGCTTCGTCATGGTTTTTGAATAATGTTCTTTTCCCTGCGGGTCTTTCATCTGTAGCAAACGGGTACAATACCCATGCACAAGTTGCATCTTCTTTGTCATCACGAACAAAACACACCTTAACAACACCATTACCCTCAACATAATAAACAATATCACCCTCTTTAAACTTTGGCTCTTCTGGTTGTGGTTCTTTGTATTCTGTTAACCATTGCAGCATCTTATTTGCTCTATATGCTGTTGCATTAGCTGCTTCTGCCACTTCCTTTAACTCATCTTCACTAATAATATATTTCTTACTCATCTATCTCCTTAAAATTTACTTAAATTATGTTTACCGACTAAAAACTTTTCTTGCTCATTTTCCCAGGCGTTTGTCATATGCCTATGATCAGCACTAGTGCGAATCACATAGCAGAATTCTTCTCCTTCGCACAGCTCCATTATTTTCACTTGTATTGCTGTATCCATGTCTTTCCGTTGATACATAACTCTATCGTATAGTTTTAAATTGCAGGTTGCAGGCTCTTTAAATTCTTGAAGATTCGCTTCTTTTATAGAGTTTAAAAAATCTATATCGTAAGAATGTTCAGTAAATAATAAAGACCTCTTTGATAAATTAAGTAATTCCTCTTCGCTAATAATATACTTCTTACTCATTGCTTCCCTTTTCAAACTCATTTAAATCCTTGCTAAGCCACATAATTGCCTCCTCTAGCTTTGTTATAACAATACTTTTTTCTCTGCTCTTATGTTCGCTAGCTTTTAAATGCTGCAAGTCTTCGCTAAGGGCAACAATAATTTTTTTTGTCTCAATAATTTTTTCTTCTAATGTTTTTTCATTCATATTTTATTCCTCATAACACGTAAAAATTTTGCCCCCATGACTCCATTGTCTTTTTCTAAACTGCGATTCACCTAAAGCATTTTTATCAATAAACCTAAACGTTTTACCTCTTGGGTGACTTTTTATTAACAATGTTTTCCCGGCTGCAATTTCCTGTTCTATATATTTTGCCTCTGCAACTTCTTGTTGAGTAAATACTTTTGTAAGAGGCTTTTTTAATTCTTCCGTGTACATTTAATCCCCCATAACATCGCACGATAATAAGAGAAATACATAAAAGAGCCGATAAAACTTACTATTGAAAGTGCATATTCTCCCCGCACAATTTCAAGCCATCCAAATAAAAGACACGAACACCCTGCAAATAAAACGCATATTTTTTCTATTTTTTTATTCATACTCTAACCTCCATACTTTTAATAACTTCAGAAAATATATATTCGCCAATTCTAGGATTTACTGCATTTCTTATAAGCTTTCTCTTATCCTTAACCCAATCCGGTAAATTTATCCCATGCGCTTCTGACAGGGCCTCTTTATTTGCTCTACTTACGTTATATGCTTTGTCTTTAAAGTTTTTTTCTAAAATATTTAAATTGCTCCATAGTGCGTGCCTATCAATTGTTGCAGTAGGTGAAATTAAAAACTCATAATAAGGAAGGACATTTTCAACTACCCATGCACCTTTATAAAAAGTTTTTAAAAATATAATTTCTTCATACAAGTCCATGCTTGGATAGCGATAAATGCCGTATCCTTTAAGAGATAGATTTAATTTTGAATGAGTCGGGCAAGGTGGACTAGTCCAAATAAAATCATAATTTTCAAAATTATCTATTAGGTATTGATGAGCGTCGCAAACTATTACGTTATCCATCGGGAATAATTCTTTATATGCTTTTGCAATTTCTTTATTTGATTCAATTGCAGTAACCTGTATATCACCTTGCCATAATTTTCTATTCCCGCCGATGCCACCATATAAATTTAAAATTTTCATGCTCTAACCTCCATGCTCTTAACTAATCCACCTAATCCTTTACCTCTTGTAAGCTCTGCCAGTTTCTTGCGCGCCTCTGCTTCATCAGCTGCTTTTTGCTCTGGCGTTCTGTCGTCAGGTCTTTCCTGTGGCTCAGGACGTGATTCAAAATTAGGGCGTGCCGGTTGTGCTTGCGTCAGTTTTTGATACCCCCCATTGACGCCGCTTTTAAGCCTGTTTTGTGCTATCTGATTGCTTTTAAGTTTGGTGTCTAAATTTACAAATTCAGATTTAGAAGCTAATAATTGCTTGAAAGCCCATCCAACAAGATGAGTATGCACCTTAAGTTCTTGAGATTTATCTTTTTTTGATATTACATGCTCTTGAACGTCTTTTAATCCTCGCCCAATTGAAATCTTAGCCGCTGCATAAATTCTTTCTGCATCGTTCTTTTCTGAATGTGAAAGCCTCATACCTATCGAGCCTTTGATTAAAAACTTACCGCTGCCGTTATCCGATTTCGGATCAAGTTCGATTTTGTAATTCGGGTCAAGAAAATCAAAACTCGAATAAGATGAAGCTGCTGGATTTTTTACTTCGGCTGTTTTTGGAGGTCTTACAGCTCCGCCATCTTCGAGTTCATTTTTTACACCCTCGCGCGCGCCCGCGTTAATTAAGTTAGGTGTATTATTATTAGTATTTATTATTTGTATTGTTGCCCCAGTTCTTGGGGGTACCCCCTCCCCAATTCTTTGGGGTATCACCCCCCCAGGATTTGAGGGCATGGCCCCAGTTTCTTGGGGTGTATACTCTTCTTTAATTTCTGACTTTTGAGAAACTAAATCAGTTACATTTATGATTCTTAAATTACGCTGTCTGACAGGACAGAAATATGTATCTCTCGATATGTACCCAGTATCTTCAAGCTCTTTAATGCATTCGCAAACTGTATTTTCTGAAAGCCCTAGAGACTCCTGGAGCTGCTTATTAGTGATTGTGATAGTACAGCCATTAAATCTAAAACCTTCTAAAACGCCATATATTAGCTTTGATGATACTTTTAGATTCTTATCAGACAATACTATTGATGGAATAAAAGATGTAAAACTCACTAGTTAATCTCCAATGTGTTAGGTTCTGTGTAATAGTTTGCGCTCAACATCTTAGCTTTCACGCAATGCCAAAAAATATCAGTAACAAAATCAGCAGAGCAATTAAAAAGTTTTGCAAGATCATTAGGAGAATATAAAGCTGCTTTAATCTCGCCTTCTCTTTTGATTAAACTACAAAGTTCTTCGTATACTCTTACGCCTTCATCCCCAAAGATTTCTAATAACTCAAATTCTTTGTGTAATAGTTCTTTATTCATTATTTGCCCTCTTGATCGTTAAAAGCCATTTCTATTTGCAATGCTGTTGTAGCAGGAAAAATAGCTACCCATAAAAGCCTAGCCAACCTTTCCGCCTTCATCATTGCATCTTCTTTTGTTGTATATATCCTTTGAGAACTCCAACAATTTCCCCCTGTAGCTGTTAAATTCAAGCAGTAATTAGGGGAAATCGACGCATTAAAACCAATGCATTGGATAGAACTTAAAGGCATATACACGTAGCCAGTTTGTGTTTTTAATTTAATAATTTCCGACATTATTTACCGTCCGCAAAAAGAATCGCAGCAAAACAGTTTAAGCGGGTTTTACGCTTTCCTATGACTTGCACCTTGTTTAGTTTTTTTAATTCCGTGCACCTTGCCGATGCTGTTTGATGGGGAATCCCCAAGGCCTGCTCTACTTGATCGCATGTAGCCCCGTTTTTTCTACATGATTTAATATAAGCTAAGATTTTTAATCTTACCGCTTCAGTATTCGCTTTGATTGTGTTATTATTTTTATACGATTGAGATGTCATTTTCCTTGCTCGAAAATGCTCCCAGTTGCTAAAAGGCTCGCAGAAATGCGGGCTTTTTTTGTTTCTGAGATGAATCTCAAAAACGATATAGTTTGATTATTTCAATAGAATGGAGGGTTTGGAGCCCAAAACGGAACTCGAATCCGTGACCTCTTCCTTACCAAGGAAGTGCTATTGACTAATCAGGGGATCGTTCTTGATTACCCTGATAATATAATTTCTACAGGAAACTGCAAGAGAAAAAATGTAATTTGTCAAATTATTTTTAATATTTTAATTTAAGTGCAGGATGATCTTTTAATGATGTAGTTGTGCGCTTGTAATGCATCACCATCTTGATACTTTTGTGACGAGAAAACACCTGAACATCTTGAGGCGTTCGCCCATCATCTAGTAATTTTGAGATACTTGTCACCCTTGTACATTGCGTAGTGTAGCCCTCTAGCCCGGCATCCTTACAAGCTCTTTGAAACACTTCACGGACTCTAAATCTATCTAACTGATTGCCTCTTGAGTTCAGAAAAATAAAATCAGAGTCCTTAGCCCCTTCTCTTTTTCGTTGCTTTACGTATTTTTTAAGCAATTTAAAACAATCATCAGATAATACGTGTCTAACGCTTTCGCCGTTTTTAGTGTCTTTTAACCATAAAAAATCATGTCTATTTTTATCCTTTTGCAAGTCTTCTAATCTTAGATTAATAGCTTCTGTTACTCTAAGCCCGCCGAAAAATAGCACAGAAATAATTACCCTGTCTCTATCTGATTCAGTTTCTTTGATTACCCTTTTTACTTTTTCAACTGGAATTGGGTCATATCTTCTTTTAGTTTGTGGGACTTTGCCCAACTTTCTCAGGGCAGCACTATCAAAAGGGTTTTCCTCAATCTGCTTAAATTCAAGCAATACATTGTAAAACCCATATAAAATATTCAAATATTTTTTTAACGATGCGTATGAAAGTCTGTCTGAATTGCAATATTTAGACTTTAACCCCGGCTGTGATTTGAGATATGAAGCATAAGCCCAGGCATTTTGTTTTGTAGCCGAGAGCACTTCCTTACCAAGCCACGCAGAGAATTTTTTTATAACAGTTCGGTAAATATCTTTGCTAGTCTGTGTTTTATTCTCCAAAAATATATCAATATAACCATCAATGCTATTCATAACACCGTTTTAATTTATAAATAAGCGTTAAAAAAGAGGAGCTAAACTCCTCTAATAATATAATCGCAGAATATCGTTCTATTGTTGCTTATTTTAGTACATTATTTAATTTGTAATCTTGCATAAAAACAGCGTTCTAGAACGGCAGATCGTTGTTATCGTCAAAAGTAACGCCGCTAAAATCTTGTTTTTCTTCTTGTCTTTTTATCGGATCTTTGTGCGTTGCTATCTCACCCGCTCCACCTTTTTTAGAGTCTAAAAACTTAACTGTATTAGCGAAAACTGTAACAGCTGTTTTTTCTATACCATCCTTCCCTGAGTATTTAGCAATGTTTAAAGTGCCCATCACTAGCACTTGCGAGCCTTTGCCAAGATAGTTCTTGCAATTGTTCGCCAACTCGTCAAAAACATTTACCCTAAACCAATTCACATGAGGCTTATTGTCAGCACCTTTCCTTTTATGTTCTGATTGCCCTACTGAAAATTCCCCAACTATTTTGCCTGATTCTAACGTTTTGATTGATACGTCGTGCCCGAGATGTCCTAATATTGTTATTGTGTTCATATATATTTACTCCTTAAAAATTAGTAATTATCTTCAAAGAATGATAATTTGTTTTCTTCTTCTGTATAATGACAAGTACAGCTATCAAGCTGGATGTATTCTAGAGTTTCCGGTTTATCTGAAGAAACTTCATACTTATATAAATCTCCAGACTCTCCGCCTATTGCCCTACAAATAATAGCCCCATCGTCTTCTACGCCCTTAAAGTGGAATGTGTATTTGTAATACGAATTAAAAAATAAAGGCACATCTTTATATTTTTCATACGCTTCTTCAATTTGTTCTCTTGTTAATTCCATATATATTTACTCCTTAAAAATTTTAACTTTCATGCTTAAAAATAGATCTGAAATGAATGTCATCAAATCTAATTCAGATTGACAATTTAAGCATAATACTGTTTTTCTTCGCGGTTGCTTAAAAAGTTCTACTTTTGCATCGCAATAAGGGCAAACTATCGCCTCAATATATTTTTCTTGCTTGTCTTTATTTTCCATATTTTTGTCTAGCCTCCCACGTTTTTACATTGTTCTTAATATCCCCATTCCACGGTCTTTTTTGCGTTTTATGCCACTCCTGATAATACTGAATAGCGCATACTATCGCGAGTTGGCGGGTTACGTCATCTTTAAATGATGCCTGTATCACCTCTTGACCAAGATTATCATAAGTGATTCCTATTTGTGGTTCTTTAAATTCTTTGCGCAGTTTACGCGCTAGGTCTGCCATCGCTGTGCGCATTTATTCCTCCTTTATTTCAATTGTAAAATCCATTTTTACCGCAAGCTCTCGAACTTCTTTAATAGTAAATTCAGGGCGGGCCATGCTAGATTGATTAGTCATATAGCCCCAAATCATGTAAGATTCTAAGAGAGTTTTTAAATCTTCCTCTTTGATTATTATCTTTTTCATTCTGCTTCCTTTGCAAAAAGTTCATCGTTGTATTTGATTAAGGCTTCTAAATCTAGCGGGTGTAATTGCTTTCTTTTTTCTTCGTCGTCCATTACGTTTGTTACCCAGTCAAAATTCTCTTGGAATAATTTTTCTAAAGTTGCTCCGGTTACTCCGGGGGTTTTTGATTTAGATAGCATTCTGTACTCGCCTAGATTTTCTGGAAGCCTTTTAGTTATTGCTACTTTTGTATATTCTGCATCGATAATATTATCTGTAGTCGGGCTTGGGTCTCTTGGCCTTAAATAATCCGGCAAATCTTCAACATCTTGTGTGAAAATATCGCTACATGCTGTAGCAAATAAGCAAGCTGCAACAAGGCTTCTCTTATCCGCCATTTTCATACAAGTATTATAACAATCTGCTATATCAGGATTTTCAGTCTGTCCGACTTGTTGAGATTCAATTGATGGATCTCCGTCTTTAAATTTAGCTCCACAACCGCCCTTTTTTGCAAAACAAATAAAACCGCCTCCGTATTCTTCTTTTCCTTTAATAATCGTATTAGCCCCGCAAGTTGGACACACACGTTCTGATTTTCTCCATCTGTATTTATTCTCTTTAGTAGAGCAGCTACCCTGTCCTTCTCCCCACACCTGCCCGGAAGCCCTATGTGTAAGCCTACATGTAGATCTATAATCTCTATGTCCGTCTCCTAAATCTTCAATTGTGTGCGTAAATGTTGCAGCAAGCCCAAAGATTAAAAGCAGCTTCTCGGCTCCACTTTTTAGTAATACTTTTTTAGTCCCGCATCCCGGTATTATTCCGTAGTGCTCTTTCTCTTTTAGATTGAATTTCATGTGCTCTTGAATTAGATTAATCCTGTCTCTAAGTTCATGAACGGTAAGAAATCCCCCTGTATTACTTGTTGTTTGTAGTTCGTTGGTCATATTAGTTACCTCCGTTAAAATCTTTACAATCTGGCTCAAAATAAAACTTACATTTAGGCTTTGTAACCGTGTCCTTATCCCATTGATCCCCGGTTGCGTAGCATGTGATAAATGCGCTACATATGCCTAAAATGATCATATAAAATATAATATTTTTTGAATCGTTGTCAGTTTTGCTCATATTTTTCTCCTGTAAAATTTTTAGTTTAGTTTGTACGTTTCGCACACTTGGTAGGTCGTATATGCTCATACTGTAGCCCTCCAATTATTCTGCACAGCTTGATCCATCTCGCACGCTCTCTGTACGTAATCAGCATATTCTTTATCTGCTTCCTCGTTTTCCCTTCTATCTATCTCAGCAAGGATGCGGTTTAAAGCTTGCGCTGTGGCTTGTCTAGCTTCTTGTGAGAATGCTACGCGAGCATTGCGCACCAGCTCTTTTGTGATGATGTCTTTAATTTGTTGGTTTGATGCGTTCATAATTTGCTCCTTTTATGTAATTATGTTTATATAAATATTATTACATAAAATCTTGTCCTATGTCAATATATTTATATAATTTTATTTACTGTTTTTAAATTATGGATTATAATGGATAGTATGGGCATGTCAGATATAATAGAAAATTTGTTAAACGCTATTACTTTGCGGATAAACGACAAGGTTAAAGATAAAAAAAAGAAGTTTACCAGGTATAAACTTGCTGAAATTTTAAGAGAAATGGGGGTTAAGGTTGCTAATCCTAGCAAAATGAAATACTCATCTACTGAAGAAGATGCTAGCCAGGGCATAAATTTAAGGGTTTTGGCCGGAATTTTGCTAGTAGGCCGACATTTTGGGATTTCAGGAGAAAAACAAGCAAGTTGGATTATTGATGAATTTTTACAAGATGTTAATCCGGCTAATCTTAACAAGATTATTGATAAAATAGTGGATAAATTTGTAAAGGATAGGGATTGAAAATGAGCGTTTCTGAAACTGAATGGACTTGGAAAAGAGTTATCTGTCCCGTAGTAAGAATGAAGTGCAAAATACGCTTTCCTAAAAAATATACACGTAAAAAGAGAAAGATTTTAAGAGCTAATATTTTGAAATTAAAATATGAAAGAAAAAATTAGAGAAATTCTAAATAACTATTGTGAGGGGATCGATGACAGTTGTGTTGGCGGTTTTGGGATAATGCACGTTTATGATAAAAAAGATGATACTAGTTTTTTCTCTCAAAAATTAATTGATGAACTAGCAGGGTTATATAGTCCGAAATGGATAAGCGTTAAGGAAATTAAAGAAGGATCTCCAAAATATGGCGCACCAT
>JACCDR010032406.1_pt1 | contig 10378 bp, 8 predicted proteins | sample 7446431 | NCBI WGS metagenome assembly JACCDR01 (sample SAMN15323443, study PRJNA562643) | freshwater metagenome | isolation source: river surface water | place: USA:Blue River Watershed | collected 2017-08-17 | reverse complement strand
GTGGGCATTGGATCGACGACGAGTGCGACGACTGGAACTGAGGGCGCTGCGGTTGTGGCTGCCCGACTGATTCCTGTTGGCAACGTGTTCTGGTCGGCCACCTCTGCGGTTGGCGATACCAAAGGCGGCTGGACTCTGGACTTCGGACAGGCGCCCCTTGTGTGCTATCCCGGCACCTATGTCCAGCTCATCATGCGCCACACCGGAACCGTGACGAGCAATACGCTTCAAGTCACTGGCATGGCGTCGTTCCTCGGATACCACGAGTGATCCAGACGGAAAAAGAAGCGGCGCGGGAAATGTCGCGGATTTACTCGATTCTGGAAGAACGGCAGAGACGCAACAAGCTTCGACTGTACTTTGCTGAGACCGATCAGGTAGACGAGAATGGTGTCATCTACCACTCGAAGTACAAATACCCGAAGCAGATGGAGCTTATGCGGCGGGGTGCTGACGTGTTTGCGAGGATGTTCCTCGCAGGAAACGGCGTTGGGAAAACTGAAACAGCGCTGTATGAGATCGCGCATCACATGCGTGGCGTGTATCCAGACGGGTGGGAAGGGCGGAGATTCAATCATCCGGTAGATGTGTGGATTTGTGGGGAGACTTCCGAGACGGTGCGCGGCATCCAGCAATTGAAGCTGCTAGGCCACCCATACAAGGAAGGAACTGGCATGATGCCAATCGACTGGATCGACCTTGACAGCATCACGCGGTCAGGCGTTCCAGGGGCGATTGACACGTTCTGTGTCCCACACATCAGTGGTGGTGTTTCACATGGACAGTTCAAGTCATACAAGCAGGGCGTGGCGCCGTTCTTCGGCCCTGAGAAGCACATTATCCATCTGGATGAGCTTCCGCCTGCGAATATCTACTCAGAGTGTGTAGCGCGCACTCGAAACCGTCCCGGGGCTTTCATTCTGGTCACGTGTTCGCCCAAGAAAGGCAATACTGAGACGGTGAAGCTCTTTCGAGAGAAAGACGACCCGAGCCGAATCATCGTCACGTGCGGCTGGGCGGACGTCCCTCATCTGTCTGAGGATTGGAAGGCTAAGGCGCGAGCGAACACAGCCCCTTATCTCTTGGCTGCCACTGAATTTGGTGAGGTTGGACGAGGAGCGGGCGCGGTGTATCCGATTGAAGAGAGCCAATTCATTGTCGAACCCTTCCCGATTCCAAAGCATTGGCTGTGGATGTGGGCAATGGACGGGGGTTACCACAACACTGCCGCAGGTTGGTACGCCTACGCCCGAGACTCGGACGTGATGTACATGGTCAGCGAATACAAAGACGGCGGCGATGGGACAGACTTGAGCGTCCATGCGACTAGGTTCAAGGCGCGGTGTAAGGCGCTCGGGTATCCCAACATGCCGGGCGTCGGTGACGCGGCTGCGATTAGTCAGATCGATGGGAAGAAGCTCCTGACGGAATACCAGAACTATGACTTGAACCTCCGCTTAGCGATCAAGTCCGTTGATGTTGGTATCGGCAAAACTCTGGCCAGACTCAATGATGGGAAGCTCAAAGTATTTAGCACTTGCACAAAGTTCCTAGACGAGTTCCGCAACTACTCCTACGAAGTTGATGAGGAGGGCAATGCGGGGAGGATCGTGAAGGTGAACGATCATTTGATGGACCAGCTTAGGTACGCCGTGATGTCAGTCGAAAAGATCGCCGATTCGCCGCGCCAAGCACCTACTTTCAAGGAATTGTCGTTTGGATAAGCTGCCCGAAGAAGAAGCGCATGACCGCCTGAAGTATCTCGACCAGTATGGCGCTGCGTTGGAGAAGGAAAAGGACGCGGCTATCGAGTGGCGCAAGCCGTACGAACAGCGGTGGATCGATGCTGAGCGGCAGTTGAGGGATGGCACGACCTCTCTTTCCGGGAGCACGAAGGAACAGGGCGGCTACGCGAACATCGCAGAGAAGCCCATGCACCAAAGGGCATCGGACAACATCACGCGGCCGATTACCCGGAAGATCACGGCTCGAATCACGAACATGCTGTTTGGCACGGACGAGCAGCAGGCGGACATTGTGCCATCACCGATGACCAAGCCTACAGCGGTGATGATGGAAGGCTTGGACCCGAACGACCCAGAGCTTGCGATCAAGCTTGCTGCCAAGGCAGACCGTGCGGCGGCGGCTATGGAAAAGCAGGTGAAGGACTACCTTGCCGAGGCTGACTATGCGACGCAGGGAAGATGGGCGATTGCGGACGGTGACGAGGTGGGAACGGGGGTGCTTCACGGTCCTTTCCCAAAGCTTGTCAACCGGAAGGTTCAAGACGCTTCGGGGGCTTTCATCTACGAGGCTGAGATTGTCCCATCGGTAGAGCGGATGGACTTTCGCCGGTTCTTCCCGAAGCCCTGTCGGAACATCGGCGAGTGCGAAGGTGTGTTTGTCCTTGACCTGATGACGCCCAAGAGGCTCAAGAAGCTGAAGGACGAACCGGGCTTTGACGCTGAGCAGATCGATAGGATTCTGGCGATGGAGCCGAATCCCGGCCTTTTGAACGACCAGCCGAACACTTCGGGATCGGGGGACACTAAAGCAGTCCTCAAGGGCAAGTATCCGATGTGGAAGTATGTCGGGCCGATCGAAACCAAGTGCCTGACCTACCTTGATCCCGAACAGACAGCCGAACAGGACACGATCGACGGTGAGGTGTGGTTCTGCCAGGGGATCACCGCTAAAGCCGTTCCTACGGACGACGCGACGCTTCCGTTTCAGGTCTACAACTACCGGAAAGACCCGGACTCTATCTTTGGCTGGGGTGTTCCTCACGATATCGCCAATGACCAGTTCGATAGGAACCTCGCATGGTCGGCGGTGAAGCTCAACGGCATGGCGGCGGCCTTCCCGGTGATCGGTGTGGTGAAGGGGGCTTTCTCGACCGAGAACGGAAGCCTTGATTACCCGTTCAAGAAGCCTCTTCTACTGAACGCTGGCGTCGAAGATATCAACAAGATGCTTCAGGTTACGCCGATCCCTTCGACGATTTCCGATGCCATGTTGATCTTCAATCAGGCGGGTGCGAACGCTGATAACCACGCGATGATCCAGAGCATGGAACAGTCGGTGGGGACTGACGTGAAGATGGGCGCTGCGATGTTCGCGATGTTGAAAATCGAGGACAACATCATCCAGTCAGACGCCGCAAAGCAGTGGGACGACAACATCACCAAACCTCTGTTTAAGGCGTTCATCGACTTTGAACTGGCGTATGGGAAGAACCCCGAAGCGAAGTGGGCGTTTGATGTTGTGCCCAAGGCGTCTAGCCACCTGTTGACGAAGGACATCAACGCGCAGCAGGGCATCCAGATCATGCAGATGGCGCAGAATCCTGCTATTGCGCCGTATTTCCGGATGTACGAACTGACGAAGATGGTCATTGACCAGACCAATCTCGACGCGGATTTGGTGATGGTGTCGAAGGAACAGGCTGCCGAGATTCAGGCTCAGGCACAGCAGCAGCCCGACCCAGAAATGATGAAGCTTGAGGCCCAAGAGCGAATCGAGAAGATGAAGATCGACGGGCAGATGGCGATTGTCGAAAGAAAGATCGCTGGTGAGATCGAAGTCGCTCAGTTGAACCTTCAGGCAGCGAACATCAAGGCTGCTTCGGACCAGTACAACACGGACGCTGAGGCTCAGGTCAGGCAGACCATCGCAGCGATGACCGCTGAAACGAAGGTCACGGACACGCTTACGAAAGATGCCAGAGAGCGTGACAAGACCGCTACAGACGTTGCTATGCGAGAGAGAGAGATGGAACAGGACCGAGCAAAGACCTTGCTTGAGATCGCCGCTGAAGGCCAGAACGGCAATGATGTGAACGTCCAATGATCGACCGCAATACTCAGACGTGGCGAGAGATCAAAAAGATCGTGGAGGATCGGGTTTTGTCCTTGAAAGAGGAATTGTGTGCGCATCCATTGGTGCACGATCAAAACGCAGATACCGCAAGGCGGGTTCGGATCGACGAACTCACTGTGTTAATGGAAACCTTGGAGAAACCGAATGACTGATAATGTGGCCGCTCAGTTTGACGCGGAGATGGCGGCGCTTTCTGGGAAGAAACCGGAAACTACTGCGCCTGTCGCAGAAACGCCCGTTGAACCCGTTGCAAACTCACCGGAACCTGATACATTCGACATCAATACGCTTCCACCGGCTGCCAAAAAGCTGTTGGAGGATGAGCGTAAGAAAGCCGCCGACCTCGATAAGCGATATCGCGAAGCTGATTGGGAACGGAAGAGCCTCAAAGGTAAGTTGCCGCACTACCAGCATGATGCCGAGGAATGGCGCAGGTACAAGGCAGCCCTGAAGAAGAACCCGTCTGCCGCTCAGTCGCCGGATGGACAGCAGAATCCTACCGCCGCTCAGTCGCCGGTAAAGAAAGAGCCGCCCGCCAGCCTGCTTAAAGCACTGCCGGAGTGGGAAACCCACCGTAGCCAGTATCCCGCAGACGCCGCCCCTGTTGAGGCCGCATTCCAAGCGCTCGAACGCTCTCACCAAGAGGCGTTGGCGAAGATGGAAGAACGGTTCGCTAAGCAGGAAGAACGGCTAGCGCAGTTCGAGGGATTCGTAGGTGAGGCCAAGCCTCGCTTTGAGTCCATCGACGAGATGCGGCGCCGTGAGATGACCCAGGCTCATGAGACAGCGCAGAAAACCTTTGCGGAGAAGTATCCGGACTGGAACACGCACGCTGTCGTGAAGATCGATCCAGAAACAAGGGAGCTTGATCTTCAGGTGTCGGACAAGATGGGCGATTGGCTGGATGCACTTCCCAATTTCGAGCGGAAGGCATACGTCGAAGTCCTCAAGTCCCGCGATCCTGACGATGCAGGCGACGTGCAGGAAATCTTCGCGAGGTTCTACGCGACGCTCAATCCCGAGCCGCAGACCTCACAGATTCAGCAGCAGAGGCAAACGAATCTCGCCAAGCGGGCGATTACCGGACAGCAAGGCGCAGGGGTAGCAAGAGTGGACCCCGCGACACTGGATACGGCAACCGCATTCGACTTGGAGATGAAACGACTTCAATCACTGAGGAAATAAACCATGGCTTTGAACGTATACACCAACGCGGCGAGTGGTAACGCCACCAACACCTATGAGGTGCCCGAGCTTTTGATGTCTGCCGATACTGTGCAGGTCATCGATCGCAGCGTGAAGCTTCAGCGGGTTCCGAAGAACAAGAACGAAAATGTTTCGTGGTCGCGAGCAGTGACCCCGGATGTTGACACGACCGAAAGCGCTGAAGGTGTCTCGAAGGCATCGCGTGCGCTGACCTACGAAACCGCGACGGTCACGATTCAGGAGTTTGCTGAGTCGTTCGCGATTTCGAGCCGACAGGCGAACATGGGTGAGCGTGATGTCCTTGCTGACTCGAAGAACCGCCTTGTTGACTTGATCCGCAAGACCCGTGAGGTCAACGGCTGGCTCACCTACCGCAACGGCAACAACGTCATCTACAACTCGCCCGCGATCACCTCGCGTCCGACTGTGAATGGCGCCCCGACCCTTGGCCGCTTCCGTGTTGCTTCGCGCTTCCTGAAGGCCAACAAGGCGAAGGTTCACCGCGAGGCCACGAAGGGCTCGACGAACTACGACACCTACGCGATGGAGCCGGCTTATCTCGTCTGGTGCCATACCGACTGCCAGAGCGATATCCGTGACCTCCCGGGTTGCGTGATGGCCCAGAAGGTTGGCGGTGGCGAGAAGATGCCGGAACTGTTCGCTTACGTCGAAGATATGGCGTTCGTGACTAGCCCGGAATTCGAGCCGCGTCTGGCGGCCGGTGCAGTGATTGGCGCAACCGGCATGAAGTCCGTGGGTGGTGTGAACATCGACGTTTACTCCTACGTGATATTCGGTGTCGAAGCGTTCGGACGCGTGGCCCTCGCGGGTTCGCAGTCTGAGTCTGGCATGGGCGGCGTGACCTTCACCGTCCTGAAGGATGCAGACAAGTCCGACCGTGACAACCGCCTGCGTATTGTCGGCGCTCAGTGGCATGACGGCCCCGTGATTCTGAATCAGAACTGGGTCATCACCATTGAAGCTGGCGTGACCAACAACCCGGCCTAAGGAGTAAACCATGGCTAATCTCTACACCGATCTTTTCGGCACGGTCGCGGTTCAGTCCACGGCGTCAGGTGCTGTTTCTTCGACTTCGACCCGCATTTACAAGGGGCCGAGCCTGCACGACAAGGCGGCTACCTGTACGCGTACCGCTACCTACGTCGGCACCATCGCGACCACGGACGTTCTGCACATCTGCGGTGGCCTTCGCACGGGTGAAAAGCTCGTGTCGATGGACATTTCTTTCAGTGCGGACCCGGACACTGGTAACGACATCACCGTGGACATCGGCACGACCACGGACCCGGATGGCATCCTGAACGACTCGACGGGCTTTCAGGGCGCGACGGACATCACGATCCAGTGCTCTGGTCAGGCGGTCCCGACGCTCAAGGCCGTGGAAGGGGATGAGTATATCCTGACCGCGACCAACGCAACCGAGACCTCTGCGACGATCACGTTCACCATCGTCACCGCTGTTTAACCACCCCGAAAGGGAACACTCCTAGGGCGGCTTCGGTCGCCCTCTTTTTTTGGAGCTACACATGATTTCGATTGATAAGGCCAAGGAATCTCTGTTCCGGAACTCGACGAAGGAAGAACTTCGCGAGTATTGCAAGATGCTCGGCATCAAGTTCCAGCCTGCCCATGGTGAGCCTGCGCTTCAAAAGCTGTTGTGTAAGGAACTCGGCCTGACGGTTGAGTCCACCAGTCCTGTCGCGAACGTCTTGCAGGCGATCAAGCCGACGAGCCGCGTTGTTCCGGACATCAATCTCGACCCCGAAGGGATTTGGGGTGGCAAGCGTTTTCGTGTTCGGGTGATGCGCCCGTTCAATGCACACGACAAGGACACGGGGACGCACATCTTCGCCAATGGTTCCTATGGCGGCAACTCGAAGGGCTATCCGATCAGGTACGGCGCTACGCAGGTCATTCCGGCCCCGATTCTTGCGCGCCTTCGTGAAGTGGAGCATCACCGCCACTACCAGGAATCCATCGGACAGGATGTTGTGACCGAGTGGACGCCTGCCGAACCGATCTACAACGTGGAAGTCATCATGGTTGAGCCGGGGACCGAGCATCTTCCGTCCTCGATGCTTGAGTGGTACCAGTTGAAGGGCTACAAGTGGTTCACCGAGATCAAGAGCATTCGCGACCTTCAGACGGTTGCTGGGAAGCTTGGTATCGACACCCACACGCGGAATCCGGAAAACAAGAAAACGACTCCGCTCACGCACGAGGAATTGCTGGCGAACATCAACACGTTCGTGTTCGGCTATCCGGAAGTCTCGCCGGCTGAGGCTGCGTGACCTTTCTCACTATCTGCCAAGACGTACACCGGGAGATCGCCGGAGGTTCAAGCGACCCCGGTACGTTGCCGACTGCGGTAACGGGGCAGGAGAAACAACTCGCGCGTATTGTCACTTGGGTCAACCGAGCGTATCGGGAGATTCAGGAGTCCCAAAGGGACTGGCGTTGGATGATGGACGAGGCCATCGGCGAGGAAACGATCACGGTCGGGAGTAACTCTGTCACCTTGTTGGGCGACAACACCGACTTTGACGAACTTCGGCCTTATATGGATGGGGATACGCCTTACATCCTCGTCTACAAGGACTCTGTGGGCGTGACGGACTCTCAGCCTGTGTGGCTTCGTCCACTTTCCGAGTTCAACGGTTTCTACGACTCCGGACGATTCGGTGATTCGAGCGGCAGGCCAAGAGATTGCGCGATCAACGCTGACGGTGCGCTTAGATTCTTCCCCAAGGCGGATGTCGTCTACAGGCTGAAGTACAAGTATCGAAAGACGGTCCAGAATCTTGCGGCGAACGGGGATAATCCCCTGATGCCTGCGAAGTACCACGACATGATTATGTACTTGGCGCTTTGCTACTACGCACGAAGCACGGAAGCCACACGGATTCTCGACTGGCTTGGGACTGGACTACAGGATCGAAGCCGGCCCAATTCACCGTTGACGCAACTCTATCAGTCGCTCTGTAACGAGCAACTTCCTGAAGTATCTTGGTTCGGTGAGCGCTGATGCCCCTGCAATCGATCATCCTTGATGGCGGACTTGATCTTGTCCGGTCCAAGCAGGAAGCGGCTCCGGGCTCTCTTAGGGCGTGCAAGAATTTCGAGGTTGGGAATAAGCGCGGCTATCAGAAAATCGACGGCATTCGCGTGTATTCCGGTGGGGTTTTGAATGGGGCGATTGATCCCTACATCCTGCACAATGTCAATGGTGTCTATGGAGAAAATCTGAGGGCGGATTCCGGGCTCTTGGATGTGAACCATGGCTACCTGTTCCAGTGGGGCAGTGGCGGACTCTTTGACGTAAAGAGCCAGACGATTCCTAGTGTGGATGGGTATGGTTCCGTCTGCTATTCGAGACAGGCGGATGGTGATGTTGTAATCGCCTTGACCAACATCCATGGCCGCCTTCCCATGCCCGGTGACATCATCACGTCCAACGTGGTGTCGTTCGTCGGAACCATTACCGCCCCGATTGAACTTGCGAGCGCTGTTGCCAACGGGAATGGCTTTCAGGTGTTCGGCATCGATGACTTTACCGGATTCGACTACACCGGAGGAACGGTAGACGAGGCAAGCGAACTGATTTCAGCCTTCGATATGGAGGCCAGTTATCTCGTCAACCAGACTGTTCACGCCTATCCTCTGCCTGTAAATCCTCTTGGCAGTATTCGAGGCGGGTTCTATCTCCGAGACAAAGCGTATGTCGTTGGAGATATCGAAACATGGTCCTTCACTTCGGGAAGCGCGGAGCCCAGCGTAGGAGACACTCTCTCGGTCTTCTACCTAGGAACTTTTCCTCTTGGTAGTTCCTATAACTACACCGTGGACAAGGTGGTCACTGAGTCTGGGGCGTGGAATGCTGGGACCGCTGCCGGCAAGATTCAGATGGTTCTTTCGGTAAGTCCTGCGTTGAGTTCGATCATTGCTCCGACATCAACCTACAACCTGACGACGAGCACGAACACACCCCTTGTCCTGACGGCGCTTGCGCGTTCCTCTAATGCAGCGTTGTGGAGAGAGGTCGGGCCCAATGTCTCGACGGGGGTTTCCGGGTACCCGTGGGAACGAGTTGACCTTGGATACGAAGTCTCTTTTCAGTCGGGGGATAACTATCCCACGGTTCTGAACCGGGCGAATCGTGATGCTCAGCTTGAGGCGACCGTCACTACAACGGACTGGCTGACCTGCGGAACGGCTTCCGGATGGACGAATAGCTCCAACGCTCAAGGGGCGACAAACGGAACCGTAGCGACTCAATCGAATGATGGATTGGTCCGCTCCCCGCTTTTGTGTACGAACTTCGGATTTTCGATCCCGTCCACGGCAGTCATTCTGGGCGTGGAAATGCGCTTCACTCGGCAAAAGGCCGCGTCTGGGTTTGTTTCCTGCCGAGACCGTCAAATCGTTCTGTTGGGTGCTGAGGTAAGTCAGGACAAAAAGCTCACGTCATTCTGGCCCGGGTCCGGTCTTGCGGTGTCTAGTGTCTACGGGTCAACGTCAGACCTTTGGGGTGTGAGTCTCTCTGCCTCGATCGTCAATGATTCTGGTTTTGGTGTTTCGATTGCAGCGGAAGCGGTGAATGGTTCCGAGGCAACGAACCGAGAGATCGATTCCGTAGAGATGCGGGTCACTTACAAGGACCGTAGCTCGCTGGTGTATTTCGGGGATGCCTCTACCACTGCTGTGACTTCGATCACGCGAGTCACCACGACCGCGACGGTTACGACGACGGCAGCACATGGATTCACCACTGGTCAGACTGTCACGATTTCCGGTGCGACTCAACCTGAGTACAACGGTAGCTTTGTGATTACAGTCACGGGGCTTACCACCTTCACCTATACCGTGAGCGGCGCCCCTGCGACTCCTGCAACTGGAACGATTACGGCCTTCCGGAATTTCTCCACTGCGCGTCTCATCTGGTATCACAAGGAAAAGGGCGATTGGACGACGAATGACGCACAAGGCACGTTCACTTTGTACGAAGTGTCCAATCCCACTGCGATCAAATCTGGACAGACGGTAAGGAGTACCGCAGGCACAAGTGGAGTGACCTATGCTGTAACGTCAAGCGCTGCGAACAGGGTCTATCTCCCGTCAAGCAATGCCCTAGACATCAACGCGTCACAGTGGGAGTTCACCGATACCGTGAACTTCTATGGCGCGATCAATCTGGAACAGGTGTTTGGTGCCTCGGGAGCAGACTTCGCCCATTCCTTTGACGGCACCTACATGATCCGCATCTGGACGGGCG
>JACCDR012032565.1_pt1 | contig 10380 bp, 13 predicted proteins | sample 7446431 | NCBI WGS metagenome assembly JACCDR01 (sample SAMN15323443, study PRJNA562643) | freshwater metagenome | isolation source: river surface water | place: USA:Blue River Watershed | collected 2017-08-17 | reverse complement strand
TGCCATCGGGATCTACTGATTTAGCGAAGTCAATTAAGGTGACCGCGCCAGCTTTTGGTAGTACAGCCATGTTTTTTATCCTTTGTTAATGTTTAACCATAAAGTTTCTGGGCGTGCGTTTGATCCCTTGGCGGGGTTGCAGTCCCTGAAATTAGTTTTCCGTCTTCGGCAATTTGCCGCCCCAGTGTCAGAAAATGCCGGAGTATCTCGGGGTGGTTACCAAGACCGGTTCCGCCTGGGTTGGCCTCCGCATCAAAGTTGTTCAGCAAATCGAGTAATTGCGGAGAGCAATATGCTTTCTTTGCTTTAGATACGAGGGCCAAATTCTTTTCTAGGACAGCTTTATCGCCGCCGTTGCTGAGTTCTTTATCGGTTAAAGCTTCGCTCGCCCAAACGGCACTAACTTCTTTAGCTTTCTGTGCGAGAGTATCAGTGAACATTTTAGATATTTCGGGGGCCATATTGGCTAGCTCTTGCGCCTGATCGTTTGATAAGTCGTGTTTACGGGCGTATTCCTCTACTTTACCGCGAACTGTATCACTGATCTTGACACCGTCTGGATCTTTTAATTCATACTTCTCGGGTGCTTTTTTAACCGGTGTCTCGGGTTTCTTTTCCTCGACCTTCTTATCTTCGGTTTTAACCTCTTCGGTCTTAACTTCCGAAGCCTTATCTGTGGGCTGTTCTGTGGTAGCTTTCACCTCAGTAGCTGATGTGGTTTCCGTAGTATCAACAGCTTTAGCCGGTTCTGCACCGGTGGTATCCACTTCTACAGTGTTGTTTTCCTCTGTCATTTAAGTCTCTCCTCTACCATGACGTTGTACATCTCAGGGGTGTACTCGTTAATATCACCCAAATATTTCTGCCCTACGTTCATCATTCCGCACAAGAAATCAGTTTCTTTGGTTCCCCGGAAAGGGTTGCGAAACACGCCGGTGAAGGCGAGCAATTGCCAAATGAATTTACGCCCACGCTTATCGTTCATGATCCATTGCATGATTTCCGATTCTTCCAAGCGTGCGCGTTCTGCACTTTCCAGCCTTTCAGCTTCAAGTTTATCTCGCGCTATTAAATCCGTAGGGTCGATATAATTATCCATGATCTAAACTATAACTGTTAATTTACTTGGTATGTGTACTTTGGCTCACGTATAACCCGAAAATTGTCTTGTAATATCGGTTAATGCGTTAGGTTGTCCGCCGGTTGGGGTTTTGCCAAGGGTGTTAGCTGTCTTCGCTGCGCTTTCCGCCATGGCGGCTTGTTGTGCAGCTTGTTGTTGTTGCGCACGTTGTTGACGGATTGCCTGTACAGTTTCTTTGTCGTTGATCAATTTAGGGTTTATGCCGAGGCTATCTGCGTAGTCGTCTGCCCATGCATCTCCGTTGAATTTATCAAGTATCTCAGGCTTGCCTTGAGCTACCGCCAGCATACCCATGACAAAACGGTCTGTTGAATTTGTTGTAATCGCCCGTTGCGCTTGGGCTAACATCGATATGTATTCAATATTAAGTTTAACACCCGATAATTCTTCCGGGGGGTCGGGCATAATACCGGCCTCAAGACACGCTTCGAACGTCAAACTGACAAGAGGATTCAGCAATTCATTGTGTAATCTCTCTAGCACCGGGCCGAGCATTAATAGTTTTTCTTCATGCCGCTCCGCAATCTCAGTTGCCGTGACACCACTCCGGTTGTCGTTGGCGATCATCAAGAAAAGATCAGTGTAGAAATTAGAATTAATACGTTGGCGAACGTCTTGCATATCAGCTAGCAGATATTGAAGGTTAAGGTTAACCTCAAATAGTGTTTTAATCCCACCGGTAGCCCCAGTCATGTCAACATAAGTGTTACCGCCGGGGAGACGATCTATTTCACGATTCTTCATCGACGCTGGGGATTGTGTCGGGGGTCTTGTCTGATAATCTATGGCCTCGGCTTTACGCAGTTGCTCATGTTGTAATTGTTTTATGTCGCCTAGAGTTTCAGCGCCTGGGCCGGTGCCGTACATATCCCCGCCGGAAACCATCCACCGAGGGGCGAGAACGCGGAAACGTTTGAAACCAGATTCTTTCAAGAACTTATCTTCGTTAGTTCCCTCTTCGAAATAGACGGACTTCCACTCCATATTTTTAGCGTCTTTTTTAGATGGATCACGGTCCGTACGTGGCTCTATTGCGTGGATAACCGTTACCCAGGCCCCTAAAGTTCCATTATCGTAGAGGCTTTGGACGGTTGAACTGCAATTCTCATACCCATATTCCGTGACCAATTGTGAAACGGTCATATCGAAACGCCGGAAGAGGGTGTTAACTTCTTTACGGTAATCTGTAGATACGCGATATTCCCCATAAGTTAATGGGAATAGACGAATAACATCTTCATAATCTTCAAGAACAATACACGCCGCAGTACCGAAAGCACCTAGTTCTTCATAAACGTTGTGCAAAGATCTATACACATTTGATCTTTGAAACACATCGAGCATCAACTTAGTGACTTGATCAAGCCACAACTTAACCGGTGTCATGGCGTTTAATTCAGCGTTTGGTGTCTCTAAACGGAACCAAGGTCTCGCCGGGGATGTTGCCCCTCCCATAAGTCCTGCACCGAGGATGCGCAATGCTTTAGTCGCTGTACTATCGAGTATGTTATTAAACCGGGATTGATCCGCTCGGTTGCGATCTTGTGTGAAAAAACGCCCAGAGCGCGGGAGAAGATACCGCGATATCTGCATACCTTGCGATAACCATGAACTAAATTCAGTGTCCAGTTCATTCCATCGCTGTAATAACAGTTTACGCCTATCGCATATGGTGTTGTTATAACGCATTACGCCCCACCGAGAAGAGTGTTCTTACCAAGGGATAGGCTATTAGGGTCAACGCCGGTTGGGCCGGTGAGCATTGTTGCGCTCTGTCCTTGGGCGCGATTACCCTCGAATGCGGCTTCAACATTAGGTTGTCTGGCCGCAGCTTTATTTTCCTGCGCTTGTTGATCGGCGTACAGCTTTTCGGCGTTGGATTGAGCTTGCTGGTTAGCCTTCTTTTGTTGCTTCATGGCTTGTTGACCTTGATAAGCGGATGTTCCCGCACCTAAGGCTGACAACACCGCCGTACCAATGCTGATGGAAATTGGATCACACATTCTTTTGTCCTCTTACAAGTTTAATTACTTCACCGGTGCGGGTGTTTGTTAAGAAATTATGTATTTTCTTAGCGTCTTTAAGAATTTTATCTATTCTCACCTTCTTACCTTTGTTAGCGATAAGAGCGCTGTCCAAAGCCCAGCATCTAATTTCTGCTTCCTCGGGGTCACCCATGATCAAACCTCTTGATGAAATAATCATTAGTACGCTCGTACCGCCCGCTTAATGCCGTTGCGAAGGGCGTGCCGTGGCGTGCGTGCCACTGCATGTACTGGGCTTTGTGCATGTGTGCAACCGCCTCGGCAAGCAAGATCATTTTGCCGCCTATTTTACCGTAGCGATACTCATGCTGTAGAAAAAAGCCCTCAAGATTACAAAATTTAATCGACCGATTAAAAGGATGAGGCATCAAGGAAACACCACAATACCCGATCATCTCAGCATCGTCGAAAGCTCCAATACCAAAGAGGGAGTTGGTATGGGCTATGACCTCATACAACATCCTAACATCTTGTTTTATAAAAGGAAAATCAAGTCCTGTTTCATGCCAATTACTTTCGATCAAGTGCATTGCCTGATCAAAATATTCCATAGGATCTATAAGCCGGACGTCGATCATTAGATTCCTTCACATGTTCTTATATGGATCATAGCCTTGATTTCTCTTGGTATGTGTACTTTGGGTATTGTAAGGATCGTAATCACGTGGGAGACCCATGGCCTCCATAAAAGCGGCCTTCTTTGGGGCATCAATCGCCGCTAAGAATAGGGCGCTCGCCCAGTCGGCTGATCTGCCGATGCGTCCTATAATTTCATCTCTGCTTTCGATTTGTATTGTTATGCCGTCGGCCGACCACCTAATCGCGCATAAATCAGATTTAAGCCTTGGATCGGGGGGCAGTTTAATGCCGGTGTTGTTCGCAGGGTCTAGTAATTCACGGAATTTCCAACCTAGCTCTGATCGTAAATTGAAAAACTTCAACTTACCTGATTTATCCATGGATTGAGATTTAACGCGCACATCAACACCTTGTACGGGGAGTTTGGCTTTATCGAGAATATCGTAAGGAGACGCCCCAACGCCGATTACGTCTATGTTGATATTGGCGTCATCTCGCCATGCCGTCATAACTAATCCCGCTGTTTTATAACCGTCCGGTGTTGATGTGCCGGGGTGTACTTCAGGCATTCCGAAATATAGATCTTCGTATTTAGGGATAAAAATAGTGTTGTCTTTCCCCCCTCTCGCAACGTCAACCCCAAGCGCCATCATTTCAGGTTTAGGATATTTATCTTCCCAACGGTCCATGGCGGCTTCAACCCAAGCTGTAGGGCATAGTTGCCATGGATCATCTTGCATTCCTGCGCGGAAGTCGCCTTTAAGCATTTGACTGCGTAGGGGTTCTGGTAGTGCTTGTAGTGTCGCCATATAGCCGGTTCCCATGAGGTAAGGATTATCACTCACGCGGGCCGCGATGAATGTTCTTGTTTTGGGTTTTATCACATCTTCTTTAGCAAACTTAGTTGGATCGAAATTAAATATGGGTTGCTCGTTTACAAGCACGAATGGCCTACCATCATCAAGCCATATATCACGCCCGCTCGGGTATTTTTCGCTCGCCGGTAGCGAAGCCGCGTAACGTAATTCACCGGGTTGTGCTGGTTTTGGGAACTTAGGATCTAGCCACGGCGCAAAGAACTCAACAATCCATTGGCCATCAACTGACGTTGGTGGGTTAAATGTCATTAGGGTTTGGCACTTTTGATTAGGATCAGTTGTCCGTACCCAACCCATAAGAAAGCGCACTTGTGATGCGAGGAAGTTTGCAGCCTCTTCAATGATTAATAAATCTTTATCACGTCCTTGTTGTTTTCTTTCATCACCGGGATGTGGGGCCGAACCGAATTCGATGTAGACCTTTCGCGGACCGGCATCTCGCCATACGTTGTCCCTGCCGTTATAACCATCTAATGTACCTAAAATCTGTTCTAATCGGTTCCTGATACCGAGAAGCTGCGGCCCTTCTCGCCGGAATATAGCTATGCGTTTGTGTTTCCTGAGGGCTTTACCCAGGCCGAGATCAGTTTTCCCTCCACCCGCACTCCCGCCGTACCCAAGTATGTCAGCCTCACAATCGAAGGCCAATTGCTGAGGTAAATTATCTGGGTGTGGATTCCATATTCCAGGATCATTAATGCATTCTTCGACAAATGCTTTCTCGGCTGGATCTAAATAAACGAGCAGAGAGGGGTCTGCCAAGCGTTCAAACAAGGTCGGAGCCATCATCTAGCCCTTTTGCTTTGGAAGCCCTCTCACGCCTCGCCTCGGCCTTTTTTAATATCGCTAGGATTTTGGCTGCTCTTTCCTCGTCCGTCATATTCGCCGGGGACATGGAACCATCCGAGGACTTGTGATCGACCTCCATGCGCTCCCCATACTTCGCCGGGTTCATCCGCTCGATCATCTTCAACCTGGTTTCTATACGGATCTTGGATCGGTTGATGTGCTCCCGGTCGAGGGAAATGAACGTCTCACCATCCCGCGCGATTTTTTCCATGTAATCATTACGCCCGTCGTCCGCGATCAAGAGCAATTGATCAAACAACGTTTCAGCTTGCATGACCCTTGCCGCTTCGTACTGTAATTCGAATTCTGGTCGTTGCCTGCGCCAGTAGACAATCTGCCCTGGCGTTGGCATGCCATCCTCATCACAGATTGCCGAGAGGCTTTCGCCGTTTGCGATCCGTGCGCATATGTGATCTGCAAGATCTTGCGTGAATAGAACACTTGGTTTCATTTCAGTTGATATCCTCTTCGTACGTACTTAAGCCTAAAGATCTGAATTTAGATTGTGGCATGGGCCGCCGGCAAGGGCGGTGTGCTACCGGTGTGTGAGCGCGGCGATAAAACTGCACGATCATTTGGATCGTTTGTTTGGAGACGCCGAACATGGAAGCCAGTTTACTCATTGGGATGCGCCCTCTGGCGTAGTGGCCCCGCTCGCCGGTGGGATCGTAAGCAAAGCGTATCGCCTCAACATCCTCGTCGCTCAATTTTGCGCGATGGTGTCCTTGCCCTATGACCTGTCCTTTTTCGTCAACTGCGTATGTGCTTTTCATGTTGATTTTTACCTCCCTTATCTCACCGTAGCAGAAGGCAGCCGAATTTGAAACCGGTGTAAATGTCAAGAGATTTTTTACTCTTTCATTTTCCTTATATCATCTATTTTACAGATTCAATACGGTGTCCACCTGCACAAAACGCACAATAATTGGAATAAAATCTATATTTATCAATTAGTTAAATATTTTCTCCCCGTTTCACCGGTGAGTGACGGACACCGTAGGCACCATCCTTAGTAACTGATGCTGTGTAAAAATTTACATTGGACCTTAGAAGTCGAAGTAGTAAAACGGGAAAATGGGTATAATATACATAACTTGTGTCCTGGGAGGAAAGGTTGCAACTTACGGTTCCTACGGTGTCCACGGTGTCCGGACGGTGTCCGGTCGATCCAAAAATGATATTTTTTTTCACTTTCTGCAAGTTTTTATTTTTCAGTACTTTTTAAAAACTATTAAAAATACAATTCTACTGAGTTTTTTGTGTGTATAGCGAAAAATAAAATAATTTTGATAATTTAATCAGTATATGCCTTTTTTTCTTTTATAAAACATTTTTTGATGTATATTATAAAATAAAAAAAGGAGTACTAACTAAATGTTTTCCCATATGCCAGTACGTGGAGTAACTTATTATGACCAGGAAGAAATAAAAAAATTGTACAATATTGGGTATTCTGCAAAAGATCTTACGTTGGTCTTCCCGATAACTGAATATAAAATCCGTGTCGTCGCCGAATCAAACTGGGTCCGCACCACCGGCAAACAACGTGAATATAATAAGCAGAGATTTTTCGAAAACTTAAGCTTCAAAGACGTCTTTAAAATGCGTCAACTACACCGGCGAAAGGTGCCTTTTGAAGAGATATGCGCTATGTTCCCTCTACTTATTAAGCCATGCATAAAGGACATAATCGAAAACAAACGTTATAAAGGATATTGAGAAGATGAAAAAAAACAAAAAAGGTAGACCCCAAACCTTATCGGCGGATGACAAATACGAGATTTGGTATTTAAATAGGATTAAGAAGATGACATTCGAAGAGATATCGCTTATATACCCGTGTAAACCTAATTACTTATGCTCAATCGCAAGACAAATGGATATCGACATGGACCCTATAGACTATTTAAAACACACCTGCTTCGCCCTCGGCGTAACCGTCGAAACCGAGCAACTCCCCGGCGAACGTTTCAATGTTATCGCCCGGAAACAAAAAGACTTCACCTTAATGAGCGCAGAAAAAGAAATCTCAAACTCGCACAGCGAAGTTAAAGCCTTGTTGAAAATATTCAAGAAATGGTAATCACCCCCGGGTGATTTCCTTCCATCGCTTATCCCTACCACAACATAAAAATAACTGTTGACAATATAGGCAAGTACGCCTATATTAGAATTATGAGGTCGGCGAATCACGCCGATCATAAAACCAACGGGAGATAAAAATGTCAAATTACAGAACAGAACTCGACCTTGAAAACTTCGGGCAATTCAACATCCTTGGCCACGGCAGCTTAGAACCGCTACCCGGCGATGGAGGCTTTCGCTTCCACCGGGGGACGGCTTATGAGGCTTTGAAATCAGCCGGGTGGTGTAGTGCTTACGCCAATGACTACCGCTTCACCTACGGCGATATCGAAAGATCGATTAAGCAAGGTTGGAAACACAGTAGATTTGTAATCCAGCATAAGGGCGAAGTTGAGTATGGCTTCTACACCGGTGATGACCTCGCTGGGTGTTTAGAAAGTTATTTTAAAATCCTATCCGAAAACGGATTAACAATTCAGGAAGAGATTTGATCATGACAACCACCATTGGAACACCACTTAACCTTAGTCATCTCCCAACCTTCGGCAAGCGTCTAAGAGCTTTAAGAAAATACAAAGGATGGACCCAAGAAGAACTTGCCGATCTCGCTGGCGTTGATAAACAAACGGGCTATAGATATGAGACTGATCAAATGTCACCTAATCTGAATAACCTGATGAATATCATACAGGCATTCGGCGAGAACGGCTCTAAACTATTAGCGACTAATGATTGAATAATAAAAAAAAACCCCCGTAGTTGAAAGGATACTACGGGGGTATAGTTTTAACTTCTTAGAGACTCAGTCACGGGCCTCTTGTAAAGCCATCAAGGTGTGTTAGTCCGAGTATACTACTTTGAATCTTTTTTATCAACATCTTTCTTTACAAAAACTTTCTTCTTAACACCACCTACCACCCTACGCACAGATTCATAACCCAACGACCGGAGAACGTTGGCGCATCGTTTCTGCGCAAACATAGCCGAGGACTTCATATCTATATTTAAAGCCCCGTACATGACATCACCAAGCGCCAATGACTCATCATCCCCCGGTTTCGTACCATCGATGTTCACAGTGTCAAGCCAAGTTAATATGGCCTCTTCCCAAACATCGTATTGCATAAATTGCCCGTGCTCGTTGCGGGCAAGGTTTTCAGCGTCTTTAAACTGCACGCCGCTTTTCTTGTACATGTCAACTGCCTCCGCCCATAACTGTAACCGCATCTGCGCAATTAAAGCTGTATCGCCGTTGGTCACTTTTATCGGCAAGAACCGTCTATTACCAGTGAGATCAACAAGGAAGTCATCGTGATTAGTTGTGCCTATAAAAATACACCGGCGCTTCACTGCAATGCTGCGTTCCATGTATTTTGGAACCCAACTATCAATCTGCCGGGTTATGAAACTTTTTATGTCCTCTAGTTCCCGGCTGTGAAGCCCGCGAAGCTCGCCCAGTTCCGCCACAAGCCGCCCGCGCATAAGCCGATACGTCTTTTCGAAATCATCGCTTAAAGACAATTCAGTATGCAAGTCTTCGGACGGCACAAGAGCGGCAATGGCACTTGATTTAATCGCCCCTTGTGTGCCTTGTAAAATAGGCACCATATCGGCTTTGACACCGGGGTTAACGATCCTGCCCACCATCGCCGTCCACATATACCGTCCGACGGCCCGAACATATTGGGTATCCTCGGCCCCGAAACATGTTATGAAGAATTTCTCAACCCTTGGGACACCATCCCACGGCTCCAAGGTCTCAATCCATTCAATCGCACTATCGAAACTGTAATCACTACTGTGAGCGCTCATAGCGTCGCGCATAATTTCGCGCCCAACCGGTTGGAAACCGTACTCCTCTAATCTTTGCCGCAAGCGGACAACGTCTGGATCTTCAACAACTCTCCCCGGTGAGCCAAGGTATTCAATAATCTCGCAACCTTTGAAAACATCGTACCGGAGTATTACACCGGTAATATCGGGCCGGGCGAGCGCGGCGCGGATATTACCAATGCTGGCCTTGATTTCCCCCTCGCCGCGCGCGGTGCGCACGCGATCAAACTTTGGGGCTGGCCTTGTCTCCATACCATCCGGACCTATAACCACCGGTAATGCTTCGAACATATTATCATTAAGTCCAAGTGCCTCTTCGAAATCTGAATCAAGTTTATTCGCATGCGATGCGTGCATACATTTGAAATGGCCAAGAGCATAACCACCCGTCCCGCGCGGGAAATAGGCACACTCAGTAATCCCACTATCCGTGCTGTGCTCATCTTTCCAAGGGCAGTCGATGAATAGTTGGCCATCGTTACCGGTGGCTTTGACCAAACCTTTAGCGACGATTTGATCCTTTATGTCATCTTTAGCGTCGAAATGTTCGCCCCTATTCCGTAACTGCCCATTAATGACAGGCTCTATAGCAAATCTTTTCGACAACCCGTTCCACAACTTCTCAAAATCGGGCAGAGATAGGGTTGGGAAGCGTTCCGGCAATCCCCCCTCCCAAGATACCCTCACACCAGTCGGATGCGTCCCCACGGCCACGAATTGCTGGCCGTCTGCTAGGAACTCAATTAAATAAGCCGGCTCAACCCTTCCAGAACCGCTGTCCTCTAGTGATACCTTTTCCTTAACCTTAATAATCCTCTTCGGCATACGCTCACTGCCTTCGACGTAAAAGGCTAGAAGGAACTTAGAAGAGTTTGGCCGCGTACGCATCGGCAAAGGGCCAACTACACTTTCAATGAAATCATAGATTTCCATAGCTTTATCGAAATCAGGAACATCGACGTCTAGTGCT
>JACCDR012337132.1_pt1 | contig 10381 bp, 13 predicted proteins | sample 7446431 | NCBI WGS metagenome assembly JACCDR01 (sample SAMN15323443, study PRJNA562643) | freshwater metagenome | isolation source: river surface water | place: USA:Blue River Watershed | collected 2017-08-17 | reverse complement strand
GTGCTGCCGTTACTTGTTCCATCAGGTTTTCTCCGTTGCGGTGGATTTGTGCCCGTGCCTAGCGGGCGCTCCACCGCAACGTGGAGACACCCGCCAGGTCGGTGCGGGGGTGGCGTCAGGCGGTGGCGCCGAGAATCACAATGTCGTAAGTAACGGCGGTGCCGCTGCTGCTGTTTGCGATGCGCAGAAGGTCGCCAGTTGAGCCGGTGACTGCATAGCCTGTGGCGTCACGGGCGCCCAGAAGCAGCAGGCCACCAGGCCGAACCGTCACGGTATGGGCTGCACCACCAAAGGCCGTAAACCAGCCGTTTGCAGGAGCGCCGCCGACAATGACGTTGTTTGTGTTTGCTGGCGATGCACGCACCAACAGGCCACGAACGCGCGCCAGGGTGATGACTTGCCCAATGGCGTCAGTCAGGCCACCAGCCAAGTCAAGGTCTTCGTTTGCGCTTGCGGCAAGGGTGCGTGTGTCGGCAAAGATGCGGTTGATCTGGTCTGCGCCGCTGCCGTCGCCAAACGACAGCGTAGGGCCGTAGGTAAGCGCGTGCTGAACGTCGCCAATGTCAACGGCACCGGTCAGAAGACCGACAATGCTTGCTGAAAGGGTAGCTGTTGCGGGCATGCTGCTCCCCTATCAGGCGGCCAGGTCTTCAACGATGCCGACGCCGGTATTCGACGTGGTAATTTCAACCATGATGGTTGCGCTGGTGATCTTGTTCACGTCACCGACGCCCACCTTGAAGCTCATCACTTGGCACTGGAAGTAATACTTGTCGCCGTTTTGCGTGGTGACCAACACCGCATAGTTGTTGTCACTCAGGCTGGCGGCCTTTGCCAGAAGCTGGCCCGCGTCGTCAGTGTCCAGGCCCAGTTGCAACGACATCTGGCCTTCGTTGAATGAGCCCTTGAATTTGACGGTGCCGCGATTGGAAACCGGGTTGTGTGTAACCAGGCTGTACTCACGGCCGAACTCGCCAAAGTCGGTGATTTCACCAACAGTGGTGTAGCTCAGTGCTGCATAGCCCGCGACGTTGAACGTGGCAGGAACACCGGCACTCAGCTTGAAGGTGCTGCCGGCAGAGGTACGAACGGCCATGATGGGCTCCTAGTGATTCGAGGTTCAGGCGGCCACGGACGCGCGGGGCGTGCGGTGCCTTACGGTGAAAACTGCGGCGCATGCGGCAATGCCGGTTTCGGCTTCGTCTTCAATGCGCCAAGCGATGCCGGCAGGGTCTGTTTGCAGAGCGGCGCCAGAAAAATAGGGGTCAGCCATCACGCGGGAGTAGGCTTCTGTCATGTGCTGGTCTGCCAACACATCGGCGCGGCTGCCACCCACATCACGGGCCATCACTTCGACGCGGATGCGGGTGCTCCACTCGACCGTGTTCCCAAGCGTTACGGGCAACGCAGGGGAGTCGTCAAGGTCAACAAAGATTTGAGCGTTGACGGCTTCAGGCATGGGCCTACGCTTGCCAACTTTGACGCCGCCGTCAGTGATAGCGGGGGCTGCTTCAATGCGCGCCTTGAAGGCATCACGGAACCCAAAGTGCAGGCTGTTGCTCATGCGGCTTCAAGCTCCAAGACTGCAAGGCCGCGCCCATCGTGGCGCGCGTCTGCAATGGTGAAATTGCGTGAACGGGCAATTACAGGCTTGCCAACAGGAGAAGCCGGGACATTGGTACTTTGCACGATGATTCGCGGAACCCTTGCAATAGCACTGCCATCACCGGCCCTTACCTCTTCGTCGGGCTCGTGGTAGTCGCCTTGAAGGTCAACGCCATCAATGCGCACGGTCTCGCCAAACACAACCAAAGCGGCTGCGTTTGTGCGAGATTCGAGCGCGGCCCAGGTCATGGCTTAGGCAACAGCGGTCAAGGTGCGGCGGTTGATTTCAACCAGCACCGTGGTTTCAGTAGACCCAGCGGCGGCCACTGCAACGCCCACTTGGAAAAAGCCGGTAGCCGTCTTGTCCCAACGCTTGTTGCTGCCGTTGTCCCAGAAGATGGCTTCACCTTCGGTAAACGCTTTGGTGCTGGCGTGAGTGGCCTTCGTCATGCGGAACACGCCCTCGGTCATGCCAGAAAACGGCGCGCCAGCGGCAGCCGTCACCAGCGCCACCACAAACAGTGAGCCGATGACGTAGCCTTGGCCGGACACAACGCCGCCAGAGGGGGCAATCAGCGTGAGGGTGTCGCCCTTTTGAACGTAGTTCGATGCCATGTTTTTTCCTCAGTTGCGCCGGCCGCTTACGCGCCAGCGTTGGTGATAGCGCCGCGCCCGTCAATGCCGGCCACGCCGTAGTCAAGGCGCACTTTCCAGCGGGCGCCATCCACCGTGAAACCGTTTTCCATTTCCAAGAATGGCGTGTCGTTGCCGTCCAGGAATGCAACTTCCATTGCCGGGGCTTCAGCGGGGTTGGCAAACAGATAGCGGCGGGTGCCGCTCAAGCGCGGACTGTCCACGATGTCGCTGAACAAGCCGCGCACCACGTTGGGTCGGCGCTGTTGCTTGTTGGATTCGTCGTTGTATTCGGCGCCGTTGATCTCGCGCGCCCGGCCACCCAGGGTGATCGGCACCAGCAGCACTTGAGGCCGCAGATCCAAGAAGTCGTTGCCGCCCACATCGCGCTGTGAGGCCATCGCCACGCGGTCAAGCTCGATGGCTTCCACACTCAGTGCAGCGCCGGTGGTGATGTTGTTGCGCGAACTGTGGAACAGCGGGTTGCCGTCCAGCAGGGTAGGGCCGGCGCCGCTGTTCAGGGCCAGCGAAGCGTATACATCGGCTTCAATGGTGCGGCGAGCGGCGCGGCCCAGACTTGCGGCCAAACCAACAAACGCCCCCAAGTCGTCGTTGATGACGGCCTGGCGGGACAGGTTGATGATGTTGCCCTTGGTGTTGGCGGTGATCGCTGACTTCTCGCCGTCAGGAATGGTGGCGTTCTGGAATTCGCCCAACTCGTTGACGACTTGCAAATTGCCCAGCGAGCCAACGCGGTAACGATTGTGCGCGCGGAAGTCGCTCACACTGCCGCGTGCACAGAAGCGTGACCACGTATCAGGCGCCAAGGCGTATGCAGACTGCAGCGTCTTGTTCATGGTGTTCTCAAGCAACACCGGGAAGTCGCTGGTTGACTGCGTGAAGGCCGCAGCAACCATGCCCATCTGATCCATGCCCTCAGTGCGAACACCGGCACGCTGCAGACTGGCGCGGGCAATCTCCGTCAAGCGCATGGCGCGGAACGGGTTTGCGTTGATTTGCTTGCGCTGGTCTGCCGTGGCGACACCAGCGCGGGCCATGATTGACGCGACGATGGCTTCACGGCGCTTGTCGCCTTCATCTTCCACGGTCACAACGCTGCCTTGGATGGGCGCCGATTGGCTGCCCAGAATCTGCAGCAGCTTGTTGCCGGCCGCTTGCGGGTCGCAAGCCGTGTCGTCTTCGCATTCACGCTGCAGGGCAGCAAAAGCGGCAGGCTCAACGCGGCTGGCAAACGGGGCCAGTTTTGCGCGGATGCCCTCGCGGCGGGTTTTGTCGGCTGCCAGGGCTTGGGCTGAAATGGCCGCAGCGTCCGGGGTGGTGACGGTGGTCGTCATGGGTTCAATCTCCAGAGTGGACGCGGCGGGTGCCGCAACGGTTGCCGCCGCAGGGGCTGGCTTCAGGGGAACGGGGGGCGCTGCGAACACTTGCGCAGCGGGGGGGATGTCTTTGAAGCGGGACAGGTCGAAACGTGCCGAAGCCGCAATGGGCATTGCCGAAACGGTTGCGGTTGCAAAACCAGCGGCCAGGGCTTCAGCGGCGGTGTAGTAGTGATCTTTGCCGTCAGACAACAGGGCCAGCGCATCGGGCGCTTTCATCTTGTCAGTTTCGTAGCTTGTCGCCATCGCACCGGCCCAGGTGTCTAGCTGGTCTGCCATCTCGCGCAATTTCGCAGCGTTGCCGGCCGCAAACGTCCACGGGGCGTGAACCATCAGCACCGAGTTTTCCGCCATCTCACGCACGTCGCCGCCCATGAAAATGAGGGAGGCAACAGAAAGGGCCATGCCGTCAACCACCGTAGTGATCTGGGCCTTGTGGCGCTTCATCGCGTTGAAAATGGCGATGCCGTCAGGCACAGAACCGCCCATGCTGTTGATGCGGGCCGTGATGGCCTCAACATCCAGCGCGTTCAGTTCCTTGACAAAGTTGGCCGCGCTTACGGTTTCTTCGTACCAGCTTTCACCGATATCACCGTAAATGAAAATCTCAGCGGCAGACTGTGCGCCGCGCGCAGCAGCCGCAACCGGAGTTAGGCGCCGGATGGAATACCAGGGCGATGCTGAAACTGTCATACCCGAACTTTGTCTGGCCAACCGTCCACCCGATAGGGCAACGGTGGACTAAATGAATTCAGTTATGCCGTTGCCTGCTCTTGCGTTGCGGGTTCGCCATCTGACGATGCGTCTGCCTGCTGCGTCCCGCCCTGAATCGGGTTTGATGCGTCCGAGGTAAACACCAGCCCGCTGGAGTCTTTGCGGTATGACCTGATCTGCTCCAGCACATCTCGAGGTTTGCCCCCGCGCTTGCGGATGACTTCGACTTCTGAGGCAAAGCCAGCCCGCACCAGCGTAAGCCAGCCGTTTACCTCTTTCAGCGGGTCTATCCACGGCATTTGCTGCGCCACATAGAGAGCATCGTCTTCAGTGCCGGGCACAACGTCTGCGGGGATAGGAACGGCGCCAGAAATAGCGCTGACCCGAACCAGCGTTTCCCAGACAGGCCGAATGAACATCCCAACAAACTCGTCTGTCAGGGTTGCATAGTTCACCCACTGTTCGACCAGTTCTTGTCGCTGGCTGCTGAAGGTGCCGCTGTAGTCCCTGGCAATGCTGCTGTAACTGACGCCAAAACCAGCAGCCGCCGCCCGAAGCTGACCGTTGCGGAACGTCAAGACATTGGGGTTAGGCCGGTTGCTGCCAAAGGTGCCGATATCTTCGCCCGGGGCCAGGTCGTCAATAATCATGCCCGGTGCCATCGATAGCGTGCGGGGCTTGATGTTGCCTTCTTCGTCGATCAGAGGGCCTTCATAGCCGGCTTCAGCCTGGCGCTTGACATACCCGGTTAGGGCTGCCGCTATCTGGGCTGCGATGCGCTCGCTTTCCTCGTAGTTCTTGATATCGGAAAGCCTGGTAATGATGCTGGCAAATTCAGTGATGCCGCGCGTCTGCCCGATGCGGTCAAGCAGCGCAACGTGGTGCACCAAGTCTGCCGAAACAGACTTCATATCCGAACGGCTGAAAATGCCGCCCCGAACGTCGCCAGGGAAGTGCTTCCAGAACCAAAAGCGCTTGTGCTCGCCCCAGGCATTGCGCTCGATGCCGTTTGCCACCGTGTTGCCGTCTGTGTACTCAAACGGGCACATATCGGGCTCGATCATCTCCAAGCTGAAGGGGATGCGGCTACCGTGGGCCAGCAGCGGGACACTGCCCACCAATTCCTGCGCGAAGGCTTCGCCATCCCTTAGCCATGTACGGACCATCAGGCGCTGAACCTTTGTCCAAGTGTGGCGCTTGGTTACTTCCGGCTTCCAAGCCCATGCGTTGTAAGCCTCCGTCAACGCGGCAGCGTACTCTTGATGGATGGAACCATCTACACGCCGTGGCTGCGGCTCGATGCCGATGCCGTTGGGGCCAACAATGTTGTTAACCATCGTGCGCAGGATGCCGCGCGCAATGTCGTGATTTCGGTCAAGGTCACGGGCTTGACCGCGCAGGGCAACGGCCGAACGCTCTACAAGCTGGTCAGGGCTCAGGCCATCGCGCACAACGGGGCGGTTTCTGCCGTCTTTGGCTGCGTCATAGCCTGGCATACGGGCCAGCACAGCGCGGGCCTGGGCGCGGCGCAGCGCCCGGCCGGGGGAGAAATACTCAACCAGCCTATCGGCGACGTTACCAGCCATGCGGGTTGCTCACATCGGCCAGCGAAAACCGCGCGCCGCCAAAGGTTGGGGCGCCATCAGCGGCTGACTTTAGGCGCTGAACCGTCTTTTCCCATTCACGCCGGCCGGCTTGCACCATGTCTAGGTCTTCCATCTTCAACCAGCGGTCCAAGCCGACACCGCCTATCCGAACTTCTTTGCCCAGCAGAATGGCCGCTTCAGCAGCTAGGTAGCTGTCCAGCATGGTCTGCGCTGCGGCAAGTGTGGTCATAGGTCCGGGCGATTGTTTGCAGTCTGAAGTGTGCTTAGGCTGTTGTCCAGTGAATAGGGAAAGTCTGGACTACCCTTTGCGCCGCGCGCCCGTAATCTTGTAAAACGTGCTGCGCCCGATGTTGAATTGCTTGCAGACCTCGCGCATGTTTCGACCGTTGAATGCTCGCCTGACTGCATCGTCACGGGCTTGAATGTTCTTTTCAGGCATCCGGGGCGGGTTGATCGGCACGTAGATTCGACGCCCACCCATGCGGCGCCGGAATTCCGCCATGATTGCCGCAACAACGCTATCCATCAGCGGCCCCCTGACAATCTCGGTCAGTTGCTCATGCAAGTTGGGCTCTCGGTCTTCCGCTATCGCATTCTGTTCAACCATTCGTTGCTCGCGTAAGGGTTAGGGTTTGCGGATTTCGGGCCTATCCGTGAGGCTGACTTTTTGGCAGGCTTTGATGGCTCTTGGGTGGCTTCTCTTACCTCAAGCTGGCCGGGCTGCAGTGCAGGTTCTGAAGGCTCGACCGGCTTAGGCGCAGGGGCCATAGCAATAAGCCCGCTTTCCAGCTTTAGCCACTGGGCTTCTGACAGCTTGTGGTGGTCAAGCATCTGGCTGGCGTGCATGGCGTAAACCGTACAGTCAAGAGGCTCGTTTCTAACGCCGGCCATCTTCTTTACCCAGCGGCTGGCGGTGCCCTTGTGCGTTTTGACAAGCCTACGCACCTCACTGGTAAGGCCCCGGAAAAACTCAGGCGGCAAATGCTTGCTTAGGTGGACGTATCCTTTTCTAGCCTTTCCAGGCTCAGGCGTAGAAAGTTTTAGACGGCCGAAAAGCAGGTCTTTAGCAGTGTCGGTGCCTATTTTCCACAGCTTGACGCCTTTCTTAAGGATTCTACCTCTGTAGTTCACATCTTGCAGGGCCGATCTTCCCTTGATTGGTTTGTTTGCCTGCGGATCACCAGCGCCAGCGTAAACCCGATCTGCCACATGCGCGCGGCAGAAGTTGTAAGCCTGGTGCGTAAAGTGCCCGCCAGTGTCAACAGTCATCCCGTGGACATACATCGTTGCACCGTTTGCGTGAGTGAATGGGGCGCGGAGATACCCGCCTACCTTTGACTCCCATTCGTCTTCATCGGCCGGGTTGCCATAAATCACTGCGTAGTCAATGCACCATGATTCCTCGTCCCGGCCGATTGCATAGGAAACGATTTCCCATCTGTCATCTTGGGTGTCAACGCCGGAAACAATTTGCAATCCGCCCTGGGGAACCGTGCGCAATGGGTAATCCTCAGCCCTTCGCAGCAGTTCCGATACCTCGGTCTTGTCAGCTTCGTCTTCCCAAGTTTCACCGAGGGTTTCGTTTACAAATCCTTCAAGCGGGGCCTTGTCGCCGGCCTCTTTGGCTGCAAGTGCGTTCAAAAACTCCCGAACGATGGCGGCCCAGGTTGTTCCAGGGCTGTACGCAGTCCAAATGTGCGTTGCAACGTGGCGAGGTGGTCTTACCATCAGGTTGCCTTCTCCATCCGTCCATTCATAGTGACCGGCCCTGGCTTCGCACCGGTACAGCCCGCAGTCGCTAACCCACACGCCTTTATCCTGCGCCCGCAGATAGTCGGCCTGCACAATCGGCTTTAGGCAATGAGGGCAATGGTGCCTGACCTGTTCCGGGTCGTCTTTGTCCCACTTGAACCCGTGCCGTAGGTTTTTCCCTCCCCACATAAGCGGGTGCTCGACGCCGCAATGAATGCACGGTATCTGAAACGTCATCCTGGCATTGGCAACCCGTTCACGCTTCTCGATGTGCGACAGATTCTTTATGCGTGGCGTAGTACCGGCTATGAACTTGGGGAAGGTCGCACCCTCCAGCCGCTTCCATGCCAGCGTGAACGGGTCGGCACTGCCTTCTACCTTCTGATCAAAACCATCAAATTCGTCCAGTTTTGCGGACTGCAGGGTCATGCGCCGATAGTTACCCGCCGATTTCCCGCCTTTCATGTAAAGCAGGCTATACAGGAACTTCTTCAGGTTGAGCGTGTTGGCCTTGTTCTTGCGCATAAAGTCGGGGAACACATCCCGCAACGCTTGAACATCCCGAAGCATCGGCTCGATTTCCGTCTTGCAGAATTCGTCGCTGTCATCATCGGTGGGCTGCCAAAGGCATTGGCTTCTGCGCTTGTGGTGTGCGTCATACCCGATACTTGCCAACAGCATTTTGGAATACCCGACGCGCGCAGACTTTCGGATGTCCAATTCTTCGATGTGGTCATCACCCATCATGCACAGAAGACCACGCTGATAGGCTCTCGAAACCCACTTCTGTTCCCCCTGGCTTGATTCGCCCGATAGGTAAAAGTGCTTTTCCGCCCATTCGTCCAGCGTCATGGGCTCAGGCGCCCGCAGAGAGCTAAGGCCCCTGCGCATGGCGTCGTGCATCGCCAGTTGCAACGGTCGCGGTAACTGCCGCCAGAACGCTGGCTGCGTATCCGCTGAGCGCTCTAGCACGGCGCTCACTCGGGTGATTCCTCGTCTTCGTCTTCGCCTTCGTCTTTTGGCGTCAGGGACTGCAACGCCGCCGTTTCTGCAGCAGCGCAGGCCCTAGCCACTTCCTCCTGAATCATCACTACATCTTCAGGGGTCAGCGCAGGGCATCGGCGTTGAATGTTGATGTGCAGCGGCTGCAGGATGGATACCACCGTGACACCAAGGCGGGCGAGTGCTTGCTCAAGAACAGCAACCGGCGCCGATTCTTTTCGGTCTAGAGCAAGCCGGATTTCGTCGCGTTCACGGGCCACGCGGGTGGCAACCGCGCGTTCATAGGCCAGGTTTTCACCTTCGCCCGCGCCGCTTGCCGCATCCCTCTTGCTCGCGCAGTAGTCCAACAGCCACTTGCCGCAAGTATCGCCACGGGTCAGTGTGCCACTGTCTAGCAGCTTGGTGACCGCCGTTTGCGATATGCCAACCATTGCGCCAAATGCGCCTTGTGTAATTGGCTTATCTAGATCAACAGTGCTCATCTCTGCGTATTGAATTTGACGAAAACAGACCGCGCCGACGCATCCCACGCGGCCTGCGCATTCTTGACCACGTAAGTCTCAACCGTGCCCCTGAAGTCCAGTAGCGGCCGATATTTTGCAGCCCGAACAAACTTCAGAATCTGGTGAAGGGTGTCGCCGTCCTTTCCCTTGCCGTCGCCACGCCGGTAGACGCCAGGCGGCAACCATGAGCCACCGCGCCCCAACTTGTTCTTGCCAGGCACAACCGCGAACCATTCAAACTGCACGCCCATCTTCTTGGCGCGCATCTGACTTCTCATCGAGATTCCGCGCGCCCCTTTGGTGTCCGCTTTCTTGATCTGCAGCACGTTCACAATCTGTGCATAGAAGCGGGGCTTCAGGTTTCCAAAATCGTCAATCATCCCAAGCTTTTCGGTGCTTGATCCGGGTGTTGTCACCCAGCCAGCCGGCAGGTAGCCCATGCGGGACAGAAGAAACTCAGTGCGCTTCTGGCGCCGCTTTGGCGTTCCAGCCACGCCGGGCCGCACGTATTCGCGCTGTGCCTTGCCGGCCTGGTCCTGCGACTCCGGTACATACACCCGGGCACCCAAACTGCCCTTTTTGGCGCTTTCATAGAACACGCCGCGCACGGTAAACGGTGTTGGCCGGTCAAAGTCCACCGGCATCTGTTTTTTCACCTCATCCCGCCCACCAGACGCCAGCCGGGTCAGCATGGCCGCCTTCACGTAGGGCATGGCCTTTGGCAACTGGTCGCCAAACAGCGCCTTTGTTGCACTGATGTTTACGCTCGCAGACAAGGTAATCATGCGGCCGTCCGTTTTTTAACCGGGGCTTCTGTGACTATGCTCACATCAGGGTTGCTAAGCTCAATTGTAAGCCGCGATATGAACGAGCAACCTTTGCTCGCACGGTCTGTGAGTGACGAAGCATCAATGTATTGCGGCTCAGACTCCATCGTGATGCTTGACACTCCCTCAATTTCACGGCCGTCTGCAAAGAACAAGCGGCCAGCTTTCCGAAGGCCGCCACGCTTTCGTGGCTTCCCTTTCTTGGTAAGCACGGGCTGCGGGGGGCAAAACAGCAACTTCATGTCGGGTTCCTTTGATTTACATGCCGTCTTATGACCGATGGTAATGAAAACGCCTTATCAATTGCCTGAAAGTAGCGATAGAGCGCGGTCGAATCTACC
>JACCDR010579960.1_pt1 | contig 10381 bp, 10 predicted proteins | sample 7446431 | NCBI WGS metagenome assembly JACCDR01 (sample SAMN15323443, study PRJNA562643) | freshwater metagenome | isolation source: river surface water | place: USA:Blue River Watershed | collected 2017-08-17 | reverse complement strand
GATTTTGTCAATAGTGATGACGTGCATCTTGCGTTCCCGTGGCTTGGAGGCAAGTACTTCCTCGGCAAAGAGTTTGTACATGATTTCGCAATTCCAAATGTGTATTTTCACCTTACGGTTGCGTATTCTATTCTACGAAACCAAGGAGTAGAAGTAGGTAAAATGGATTTCCTTCGCCACGTACAGATTCACGGTTAATATTTATGGCAGAAGCAATTAAGATCCAGGATCTTGTTAAAGTATATAATTCTCATCAAAAAGCAATTGACAGTGTTTCGTATACGGTTGAGGTTGGTGACTTTTGTGCACTGCTTGGTGCAAATGGCGCAGGAAAAACGACAACGATAAACATTATTACCGGTTTGGTACCAAAGACGTCGGGTAATGTGTCTGTGCTCGGGTACTCTATTGATACGCACCACACAAAGGTAAAAGAGCTCATTGGTGTTGTGCCTCAGGAATTTAACTTTGGTATTTTTGAAACGCCAGAAGAAATTCTCTATAATCAAGCGGGGTATTATGGTATTACTCGAAGACGTGCTCACGATAAGGTGGAAGAAACACTCACCCGTCTTTCTTTGTGGGAAAAAAGAAGTGATCAATCTAAAAATCTCTCTGGTGGCATGAAGCGGCGGCTCATGATTGCCCGCGCCATGATGAATGATCCTCGGGTGCTTATTCTTGATGAACCAACAGCGGGAGTGGATGTTGATTTGCGTCGTAGTATGTGGGAGTACTTACAAGAAAAAAATAAAAAGGGAATGACTATTCTCCTCACTACGCATTATTTAGAAGAGGCAGAGCAACTCTGCAACAAAACAGTGGTCATGGCACAAGGTAAAATAGTTGCACAAGGGTCTGTGTCGGAGCTCCTTGCGCAGGCCCAATCACAATTTTTTGTATGCGATGTTGACCGTGCGCTCGATAATGTGGCACTAGAAACACTCAAAACGTATAATGTGGCCTTGCATGCAGACTTGCAGTATATATGTGAAGTGGAAAAAGGGGTGAGCTTGAATGATGTGTTTACCGCATTTACCCAAGCCGGTGCGCGTGTTACTAGTATACGGCCTCGCGCAAACAGAATGGAAGAATTTTTTATGCAAGTAACAAAATAAAGTATGAATATACAGCTTATAGCCTTTTACACCATGGTGCGAAAAGAAGTCCGCCGCATGTTTCGTATTTGGACACAAACATTTGTTCCGTCGCTTATTACAACCGCGCTTTATTTTCTTATTTTTGGTTCGGTTATCGGTTCACAAGTAGGCCCTGTTGGTGGTGTATCATACATGGTATTTATTACCCCAGGACTTATTCTTATGTCAGTTATGACTGCCGCGTTCACTCAGGTGGTGTTTAGCTTTTACATGGCAAAATTCCAGCGGAACTTAGAAGAAGTGTTGGTGGCTCCGGTGAGTCCGCTTACTATTGTGGCGGCGTACATAACATCTGGTTTTGTGCGAGCGTTTGTTATAGCACTTATTACGCTTCTGGTGGTAGTGTATTTTGTCGACATTCCTTTTACGCACCCGCTCACGCTTATTGCGTTTACTTTAGGCACTTCGCTTTTGTTTGCGCTCGGTGGTTTGCTGAATGCTATTTACGCCAAGAAGTTCGATGACTTATCTATTTTCATCACATTCATTCTCACGCCGCTTACGTATTTTGGGGGAGTGTTTTATTCTATTTCAGTACTTCCGCCTGTGTGGCAGACACTATCCCAGTACAATCCAATACTCTATTTAATTAATGGTTTTCGGTATGGATTTTTAGGAATATCAGACACATCTATTGTGGCATCACATGCGGTTATGTGGGGCGGGTGTATTGTGCTCACTCTGTGGATTTATATTTTGTTCAAACAAGGAAGAGGGTTGAAGTTGTAAGAATAGGAATCTAAGCACCAAGGGCAATAGCGGGTTGTGTGTATGATAAACTATTGACAATATATACATGATATGTTAATATGATACTTAGATGCTCTTTATATGTTTGATCACTTTGCCATAGCTTTAAGTATTTAAAAAAAGAAACTTCCTCAAACACTATTCTTCACATACACGCATAAAATGCTCCAGCATTTTTGCTACGCTCAGCGAATTTTCTGCTGAAAATTCACCTGCGCGATGTATGTTCAGAATAGGTTTGAGTGTGGTACGTATAGGGCAAGGGGTCCCCTAACCCAGGTGAGGGGATCCCTTGGAAAACTTTGAATATTTGAAGCTATGGCAAACAGAGATCAGACGATCAAAGGCCAATAGCGCAAGGAGAGTTCCATGGTCTCAGTCCTGCAGCCTCTTCAAGTGTGCGCGATGCACCCAGGGCGCTTCAAAATCGCACTGAAGAAAGACGGTGGTTGTTTTGATTATATGCATCTCGATTTTCGTCCGACGGAGTTTGGTTCTGATAATCCAGGGGAACCTGTTTTGGTTTGTAGGATGGTCCAAAACAGAAGTTTTGCTCATTTTTTCAACTTAATCGGAGATAATTTATCTCCTTGGTTTGTAACTTTGGGTCAAGTTGTGGGTTTCTGCTTCGCATATCACCAACTGTTTCAAGATGGGAGGCGGTATTATTTTCTTTTCCAGATTGAAGCGGGTGGTGACCCTATGGTTCTGAATGTTATTAGAAGAGAGAGAAATAATGAACATCAACTCTCTGCGTGCGGTAGTCGATTTTCTTATATTTCTGGTTGGGGGGACGATAACAACTACGATAGACTCGTGGTGCCTCAACGGGGTCTTTTGACCCTTTCTTGATAGTCAAGTTGGAAGATCTTCAAAACTTCTAAAGCCCCCGGCGCGCACGCGTCGGGGGTAGTTCGTTTTTGTATTTTGCCTTGGGTAAACGTATTTTGTGCATAACTATGTATGGATAGTGGGTAGAGTACGGTATACTGAGAGTAAGCCCATAAAACGGCGTATATATTTTCATATTTTATGTTAGAAACTCTTGGAAATGCACTCAATGAATCATTCATTGAAATAGTGGGGCGTTTTGTAGACACTGCTCCAAAAGTAGTGCTCGCAATTCTTCTCCTTGTGGTAGGGTGGTTCCTTGCTTCTTGGGTGGCGCAAGGTGTTGCTGCACTTATTAACGGGCTGAAGCTCGACAATGCACTTGGTCAAACAGGCTTGAGGGAGCTCAGTGAAAAAGCACACTTTAATTTAAGTGTTGGTAACTTCTTTGGTTTTATTATCAAATGGGGGCTTATTTTGGTAGTGGTGCAGGTGGCGTTTGGTACACTTGGCTTTACACAGCTTAATAATGCCATTGATGTATTTTTGGCATACGTACCGCAAATAGTGGTAGCTGGTGCTATTCTTATTGCTACCGCTTTGTTTGCCCAGTTTTTGGATCGTGTGGTAGTAACATCTGCAAAAGCAGCTGATGTAAAACAGGCTCGAACATTAGGATTTGCAACACGTATTTTTGTATGGATTGTAGGTATAACAACAGCACTCTCACAGCTCCAAGTGGCCGTAGTGCTGGTGATGCTCTTCCAAACACTCATGACTGGCTTTATTGCAGCCTTTGCAATAGCGCTTGGTATTGCGTTTGGTCTTGGTGGTAAAGATGCAGCTGCGCGAGTGGTGCATAAAATAGAGGAAGAAATGAAATAATTTCTTGTGTAGATTCAATACTAAAAAAGAAGTCATCGTGACTTCTTTTTTAGTATTTACCATACAAACATTTTTCCTAGGCGGGCTGTCATTTGGGAGAGGTAGTTCGAGTCTATATCATCGTAGGGTCGTTCTGATTCGCTTGCCATTTTTTCATACCGTATCCGCGCTATTGGCTGGCCGTGATAAATCGCCATATCTTCAAAGGTGCGGACTTCAAGGGTGAATGGTCGTCCGTGTTCATTTTTCATGCCCCATCCCGGGTCGAGGAAGCCAGCATAATGACTTCGGAATTCACCGAGCTTGTCGTCTATGGTTATCATTTCCGATGCGTATTCGTTTGGGACTTTGCAGTATTCTCGAGAAGAAAGAATATAAAAGCGTCCTTTTTCAAAAATAAGTGGCGCATCGGTTGCCGCTTTTTGTATTTCTTCAAAAAATATATGAGCGTCGTTTTTAGCGTTCCATATTACTGGTTCAAACACATTGCGTTGCGCAATAAAGCCAGCAGGGCTGTTTTCATTTGCCCGAAGGTCGATAGTGAGGAGCGCTGTTTTTTGGTCGGTACATACCTCTTCAAATGGCAAGTATGATTTCTTATTTGGTGCGTAAATGATATTTTCTTGTATCAGTGCACGGAGAGATTCTCCGTGTATTCGTGTGTCGGCGGTGAAGAATCGTATTTGATTGAGGCTAAAATCAGAATCGAATTGAATGCGAAATGAGTTTGGTTTTATGAATACATAGAGCTTGCCCTTAAAACCCTGGGGAATGGTGTCGTATTCCTGTACGTAGTCAGCCATTAGGCGTGCGTGCACATCAGCGCGCCCGCTTGATGATTTGGGATTTGCATAAGCGTACAGAGAAGACTCAGGATCGAGGGTGATTTTCTCTTTCACTTCAGCGACATACATTCGTCCGGGTTCTAGGGTATAATCACGAAGTTTTCGTGCTTTGAATTCCAGAAGTGTGTCGGCGATGCTTTTTTTGACAGACGCCTGAAAACAAAAAGGTACCTCAACCAAACTCTCTCGAATGACGGTAAGGTCGTATGAACTTGGTTTGATGGAGTGTTCCGTACCGTGTTCTATTACACCTGTGTGGAGTAGAGTACGAATGTGGTGATCGGGAAGTGCACCTACTATTTTTTCATTCATATACTAGTAAGTCTAGCAGATTAGACGTGTTTGACAATACTGATAACCCCTTGCCAAAATCTTTTTAAGGAGTAGACTGAAGTAATTATTGCTTAAAATAATAATAATATGCTTAGTATTCCTTGGGTGCTTGCACTCTTTACGCTCTTAACTTTGTCAGCAGCAGTGTACTTTGCTGCCAAGAAGATACATGTTCCGTACACAGTACTCCTTGTGGCTGTCGGAATTGTGCTGGCGCTCATTGTAAATATTCCTATTCTCGAGCCGTATGTTGGCTTTATTGATGATATACGTCTTACCCCCGAGCTTTTGTTTTACTTGTTTTTGCCAGTGCTTATTTTTGAGTCGGCTTATAACATGAATATACGAAAGATAGTTGAGAGCGCTTGGTCTGTGACGTTACTTTCGGTGGTTGGTCTCTTGATCTCGGCTCTTGTTATTGCGAGTCTTTTGTACTTCATTTTTCCGTTTCTCGGGCTATCTATACCGTTTATCGTATGTCTACTATTTGCGTCAATTATTTCCGCAACAGACCCAGTGGCGGTACTGTCGCTCTTTAAAGAGTTTGGTGCGCCTAAACGACTTACGCTTATATTCGAAGGAGAGAGCTTGTTTAATGACGGAACGGCAGTTGCGCTCTTTTTTGTGGTACTTGCGATCGCGGTAGGTGGATTCCACGGTGCAACGACTATTTTTGAAGGGGTTGCCATGTTTACCATCATGGTTGTAGGAGGTATAGTGTTTGGTCTTTTTATGGCGCTCCTCTTCTCAAAAGCGCTCCGATATACCCGCTCAAATGAGTTTGTTTCTGTACTTCTCCTCATTATTTCTGCACACTTTACGTTTATTCTCTGTGAGCTCATTAATGAACATGGTTACATGATTGGTAACATAGAATTTAAACTTTCTTCTATTATCGCCACCACTATCACAGCGCTCTTTTTAGGTAATTATTCTCGACACATTCTTTCTCCTCAATCAGAAAGTTATATTGAGAAATTTGTGGGGCATATTGCATTTGTCATCAACTCGCTTGTGTTTATTCTTATTGGTATTTTGTTTATCCAGACAAATGTATCTGTTGCGGAGTTATGGCTTCCTATCGTAGTTACCGTACTTGTTGTTGCTTTTGCTCGCGCGGTCTCTATATATAGCGTTATTATACCTTTTAACACACTTGGTTTAGAGGAGCGCATTCCAAAAGAATGGCAACACTTGTTGTCATGGGGAAGTTTGCGTGGTGCTTTAGCGATTATCGTTGCCTTCTTGATCCCTACAGATCTTCAAATTGATGGGTGGACAGCCGCGTTTACTCCACAAGAATTTGTTCTCGCACTTATTATTGGATGTATTCTCGCTACTCTTTTCATTAAAGCCGTAACTATCGGACCAATGATGAGAAAGTTCAAAGTAACAGATCCAACACCGGTGCAGCGTGCTCACTACATTGATTTAGCGTCATACTATTTGCACACGGAACGAGTCCGTTTTGAAGAGCAAAATGCGCGAGGGTTTATCGACACAACATACTATGAATCGTTAAAGGCCAAAGTAGAAGACATGCTTCAAAAAATTAAAAAAGAACAAGGTGTTCTTGTCGAGAAATATGGCGCTATTATCTTTGAGCAATCACTAAACCTTGCAGCTATCGATATTGAGGAAAAGTATTTGAAAGAATTGTATTCAAATGAAGAGGTATGTGAAAAAGTATATCGTCGAATTAAAGGTAAGCTAACCGTACAAAGAGAAAAAATAGAAGCTGCGGATCATCTTTCGATTGATGAATCTCTTTGTCGAGATAGAAAAGATGTTTTTGATAACATGATGGCTGCGGTGCAGGCTTTATTTGATAAAAAAGGCTCTGTCTTTACCGTCCAAAATCAGTTCGAGTATTATCGTGCCCAGGCGATTATGGCTCGAAAAGTTGTTAAAACATTGCGTGGTATGCAAGAGCAGTACGGCACATCTATTTTTATCCCAGAAGTATTTGAACGTGTACTTGCTTTATATGATTCGCATCGCGTGAAAGCAAATGCAAGAATGGATAAAATTATGCAAGAAAATACACAAGAGATACATGAGCACATGATGTACCTTTCTCAAAAGGCTTTGTATTCTTCAGGAAATAAAGCAATTCGTTATTTGGAAGACAAAGGTATTTTATCAGAAGCAGATGCTGAGCACATTAAACACGTCTATCGTGTATAATATATGTATATGTCACTACTACACGACCATACCAAAGCACCTCTTTTTGAGGCAAAAGATCAAAACGGCAAAACGCATTCTCTTGCGTCTTACGCTGGTTCCTGGGTACTCCTTTATTTTTATCCAAAAGATGATACTCCTGGTTGCACTAAAGAGGCTTGTATGATTCGTGATTCGTATCCTGATTTTAAAAAATTAGGAATTACGGTACTTGGTGTAAGTGCTGACTCAGAAAAAAGTCATAAAAAATTTGAGGAAAAATATGATCTGCCGTTTACGTTGCTCTCCGATGCAGAGCATGTCATCGGTAAGGCGTACGGTGCATGGGGAATGAAAAAGTTTATGGGGCGAACCTATGAGGGTATGTCTCGAGTGTCTTACCTTATTGATCCAAAAGGAATGATTGCAAAAGTGTATGACAAGGTAAAACCAGAAATACACGCAGAAGAAGTCTTGCAGTATTTGCGAGATAAAGCAAAATAATAGCTATATGAAATTATTTTTACGGATTCTTGTCGGCGTTGGCGCATTGCTCCTCGTAGCTCATTTCCTTCCTCAGGCGCTTGTAGTTAGTGGGTGGTACGCCGCCTTTATAAGTGCGCTTCTTATTGGATTAAGTAATATTACCATTCGACCTATACTAATGTTGCTTTCTTTTCCTATTACATTTATAACGTTCGGACTATTTACTGTTGTTATTGATGCAATTATTCTTCTTTTCATTCAGTCTTTTGTGGATGGTTTTGTTGTATATGGTTTTGTGTGGGCGGTTGTTGTTGCGGTGTTGTTAGCGGTTATTAAATCCGTAGGCAACAAGGTCATTAATGCACTTCTTGATTAATGAAAGGGTTGACTCGTGAGGTGGTTGTTCGTATCTCTGAATCAAAGCAAGAGCCAGTGTGGATGCGCGAAATGCGACTTGAGGCTTTTGACTTGTGGCAACAGGCAGAGTTGCCATCATGGGGGCCATCACTGAGAGACCTTGATCTTGAAAACATGACATATTACACCAACCCTTCTGTTGATGAACAGAAGACGTGGGATTCTGTTCCTGAAGAGATAAAAAATACTTTTGAAAGGCTAGGTATACCACAAGCAGAGCGAGCATTTTTAGGTGGCGTGGGTGCTCAGTACGATTCCGGTGTTGTGTACCACGCATTGCAGGACTCTCTTCGGGCACAGGGGGTGATTTTTGAAAACATGGATGTTGCGTTACGTGAACATGAAAGCCTTGTGAAAGAATATTTCATGACTCAGTGTGTGAAAAAAGAAGAGCATCCGTTCACCTTACTCCATGCTGCGGTATGGAGTGGGGGTACTTTCATTTATGTTCCTAAGGGGGTCTCGGTACGTATGCCACTTCAAGCATATTTCAGAATGAACGCACCATCATCAGGGCAATTTGAACACACTCTTATTATTGCAGATGAGGGGAGTACTATTTCCTATATCGAAGGATGTTCTGCACCTCGATATGACGCATCGTCTTTGCATGCAGGATGTGTTGAGCTTATTGTTAAAAAAAATGCGCACCTTACCTACACAAGCATTGAAAACTGGTCAAAAAATACATTTAATTTAAATACTAAAAAAGCGATTGTACACGAGCGTGGAAAAATTGTTTGGTGTAATGGCAACATCGGTTCGCACACGACCATGCTGTACCCGACCTCTGTGCTTCTGGGTGATGATTCGTATTCTGAAAGTTTAGGTATTACCTGTGCACACGCTGATCAGATACAAGATACAGGCACAAAAGTGATTCACATAGGTGCACGTACGAAGTCAATAACACGCTCAAAAAGTATGGTGAAAGACGGAGGTTACTCGTGCTATCGAGGTTTTATTCAATTTGCTTCATCCGCACATGATGCGCATGCGTCCGTAACATGTGACGGACTCATGCTAGACACCAGTTCAACGTTACAAGCTATTCCGTGTTTCAAAAATAACACCAGTACCGCGACATTGGCCCATGAAGCGAGTATTGGGAGCGTGAACGACGAGATGCTTTTTTATATGGCAACGCGAGGCTTTTCTTCGCAAGATGCAAAACGAGTAATCGTAAAAGGCTTTATGAAGCCCCTTATACAAGCATTGCAGCTCGAGTACGCACTTGAATTAAACAGACTCATAGAACTTGAGTTTGAGGAGACACATATATGAGGAGACAAAATTACTTTGAAAATTATATTTTAGGCGAGAGCTATACATATGGTTTAAAATGCACCTCTCCTATATACACAGATGATGTTCGTGAGGTGGTGGAGGTGGCAGCATATACCCATAAAAATATTGTTATAAAAATAGATACACACAGTAGAAGAATGTATAAAATTATCCTGTCTGAAGGTGCGGGGGTGGATATAACTTGTGTTATTGTTGCCGGAAAAGACGTGGTGACCGATGTGTATGTGGAAATACTCCATCGTGGCAACGTAAGTCACTCAAAGCTTACCATGCGTGGGTATACTGAGGAAAACGGGAGAATTATTTGTCGATTTGTAACGGAAGTGCCACGCGATTCTGAAAGATGTGTAGCAGTGCAGAAAGCTCTATTTTATGAGTTTTGGTCTTCAGGAGGAATTGATTGTATACCTGAGCTTTCCGTCGCAAACAAACATGTGCAATCAAGTCACTCTATTGCATGTGAGCGGATTACCGAAGAAGAAGCTTGGTTTGCCACCATGCGTGGTCTGGATGAATTAGAATATACAAAAATCATTCAGCAAAATATAAGTGTGTTAGTATAAGTATATGTTTCCTGAAATTGATTTTCCTCAAAAACAATCTATATACTTAGATTCAGCGTCTACATCGCTCACCCCACACTGTGTATTGGATGCAATGAATGCCTACTACACAACTTACAGAGCGTCTATTCATCGCGGTATGTTTGCAGAAGCCATTCGTGCCACGGATGAGGTAGAACAAGTGCGTGCGCGTACTGCGGATTTTATTGACGCTCACCAAGATGAGATAATTTTTACTTCATCTGCTACTCATGCAAGTCAGCTGCTTATTTCCACCTTAGAAGCAAATAAGTACTTACGTGAAGGAGATGAGATCCTTATTACACAATTTGATCATCATGCTACCTGCGTACCCCTGCGTGAGTATACCCACCGTGTTGGCGCCCGGCTTGTTATTGCGACGCAGGATACATTGACATTGTTTGATGAACTTTCCTTTTTAGAACATATTACGCCAAGGACAAAAATCATATCTCTTATCCATGGAAGCAATGTTACGGGTACTATCCTTCCAATTGAATCTTTAGTGAAAAAAATTCGCGCTATACGCCCCGATATTTTTATTTTGTGTGACGCGTCTCAAACGGCGGGGCATACCTTCCTTTCTTGCAAACCGTTTGATTTAGATGCACTTTTT
>JACCDR010554205.1_pt1 | contig 10381 bp, 12 predicted proteins | sample 7446431 | NCBI WGS metagenome assembly JACCDR01 (sample SAMN15323443, study PRJNA562643) | freshwater metagenome | isolation source: river surface water | place: USA:Blue River Watershed | collected 2017-08-17 | reverse complement strand
GGCCACCCTGCGAAAATATTTCGCAACTCCCTGAAAACTCCCGGCAACTTAGACGCAAGTTTGGCTATGTCGCCGTTGTCATAGCCGTTCCCCTACTTACACGAGAACGCCGGCGACAGCCTTGAACACCGCGATGCGCTGCTGCTTGAGCTGGCGCGCGAGATCCGCCGCTCGCCGCTCGGCAGACTCGGCTGCCTTCAGGATGCTGTTCGCGATCGTCTCGCGGATCGCGTTGCGCACGGGGATCGAGTCCATGAGCTTGCTCACGTCGGCGAGCTCGGGCACGTAGCGCGTGATGTCTTCGTAGATCCGACGCACGCCGGCGACGCCATCGCGCACGAGCTCGGGCTTGAAGCGGTTCGCCGCCATGTTGATCGTGAAGCCCTTGTTCGTCTGATTCGCCGTCGCGACGATCGACGCAGCGAGGCGCCCCGAGTCGTTGTACTTACGGTCGCTCTGCGCGGGCGGTGTCGCGCCCGTCTTGCCACCGCTGTACTGCTTCATGGCCCACTGGCGTCCGCCCTCGAACGCCTTCTTAGCTCGAGCGCGAGCAGCGAGCACGCCAGGCGACGCTACTGCTGCGATCGACTGAATGCGTTCACGAAGCAGCTGTGCGATCGCAGCGGCGACGGGTGCGCCGTACGCGCGCTCGTCGAAGTTGGCCACGATCGAGTCTCCCTTGATCTCGACGGTGAACTTGCTGCGCGTCTCGCCGCTCTTCAGCGTGCGCTGACGTTCACGGAGGTTCGCAGCGCCCAGGACTACGGTGTCGTCGTCGGCCATAGATGGAGCGTGGGGAGAGGAGGCGCACGGATGCGCAACGTTTCGCTTTTCGTGTGCAGTAGCGCTCACCTCATCCGGTGAACTGGGAGCCGACCGCCGACGGTCACCACTGCAAGCGACACGACCATGCATTCAGGCGCGGCGAAGTCTGCCAGCAATGCATCTCCGATCCTGGCGACGACGAGGTGCCAGACAGTGCTGACGTCGATTCCGAGATCGCCGCACTGGCCGGCGAGTACAGCAGCCGATCAAAGCGGCTCTGGCGCGAGGTTGTCGAGCTTCTCGACGACGGCACTGCACAGGACAAGAACACCGCCTGCAAGCTCAGCGCGGAGTCGGCCAAGTGGGAGCGACTGGCGCTCGAGGCGAAGGACAAGATCTCACAGCGCAAGCACCTGCGCGAGGCCATGGCCCACGAGCGGGCTATGTCGGGGCTGCGAGGTCACAATTGAGCCGCCCGTCAATCGCGCTGACGATCGCACTCGCGATCGTTGGAGTCGTCGTGCTGACTGAAGAGTCGTACGCGATCAAGAAGATCGCACGCGAGGTCAACCGGCGCGTCTACGGGTTCGATCGCTATGTCGACATGGGAGTCGTCCTCCGCGTCGTTCGTCGCGATCCCAAGGGCGAGATCCTGCTCCAGTCTGGATTGCGCGTCACCGCACTTCGCGAGCACCGCTGGGGCGGCGTCGTCGATACGAAGGCAACACAGCCGTCGATCGTTCGCATGTCGAAGTCGCCGCGAGAGTGGCTCTGCTCCGAGGATCAGGAGCCGATCATCCTTCACTCCGACGACAAGCCGCTCGGCCAGCTCGTCATCGGCTCCGAAGGATCGGGCAAGACGACTGCGCTCTGCATGTGGCATCACCGCATGTGGACGCTGAACCTTGGCGAGTTCCGCGAGGGCGGCCAGACGGCACCGACACTGGGTCGCCTCGGCAACGTCAAGATCGAGATGCTCAAGGTGTGGTCGCCGGCGTGGGCGAGCTACGTAGCGCGCGACGAGTTCGAGGGATTCGAGCTCTGCGACGGATCGCGCATCCGCTATCGCTATACGCATCAGCAGTCACAGGCGAAGGGCGCGCCAATCCAGGGCTACAACTGGTCGTGGTGCGGCCGTGACGAGATGCAGGATCAGGTGGAGGCCCATGCTGACATCGAGTCCCGTGGCCGCGCCGCTCGAGGCGGCGGCACGTACTACAAGCAACTCGGCACCGCCACCGCGAAGGACGACCCGAACTGGCGCACGCTGCGTGACAGCCTTGTTGCTGGCGGGAAGTGGCAGGCATCGAGGCTACTCGTAGCGAATTCACCGTTCGTCTCTCCGACGTTCCTCGATGACAAGCGCGCATCGGGCGTCACCGATCGCGAGTTTCGACGTCGTTGGTGTGCCGAGGACTTGCCGCCCGAGTCGCGGCTGTACTTCAACTGGTCTCGCGAAGACAACCTGCGTCCGGTTCCCGTGCTTGGCGCCCGCAAGGTCACGAGCTTCGTCTTGTCAAAGCGAGTCGGTCCGGGCTTCGGACTGCTGATCGGAAACGATCCAGGAACGGCGAAGTCCGGATCCGTGATCCTCGACGCGTACGAGATCAAGGGAACGCCTGGGTGGGTGTGGTGGGTTCGCGGCGAACTGTTCACGACGCACGCAACGCCGGAGCAACACGCAATGCAGCTGCTCGAGATCGTCCAGTCTGACGAGTACGGCATGAATCGCCCGCGCGGCGAGCAGGCGCACGTGCGCTCGCAGCCGATGGGTTTCTCCGAAGACAAGCCAGACATGGACACGTACAAAGTGTGGCGCCGCGTCGGATTCGACATCCGAGCAGCGCAGGCCAAGGAGGATGGGAGCGGCACCGGGCGGATCGGCCTCGAGTCACGGATTGGCATGGTGAACACTCTGTTCTGCGATGCGCGGGGCGTGCGTCGCTTGTTCATCGACTGCGATGACCTTCGTCGCCCGCGAGCACCGAAGCTCGTCGAGGCCCTCGAGACGATCGAGCGCGACGAGCGCGGCCGTGTGCAGCACGACAAGCGGCTCGACTACGACAAGTCGGATCTTCCCGATGCCCTCGGCTACGCGCTGTGGCCTTGGGAGAAAGAGCTCGCATCTGCACTGCGCGCCGACATTCGCAAAGGGATGCACGCATGACGACACTGCAAACGTTTGATGTCGCGACGTGGGATGCGCTTGCTCGCCATCTCGCGGTCAACTACATCGAGAACAAGCACGAGATCGAGCGCATCGACGAGGCCAAGAAGCGAGACGAGTATTTCGAGGGTGGTGGCGAGATGGGCATTACGCGGTTCATCGAGACCGCGTTCAAGGATCCGGTCACGCGCAAGCTACGTGACGACCTCGTGGGCTGGGCGAAGTGGAACAACGTCATCCGCCGCGTCGCCACCGAGCTCGCCACCGTCTACAGCGAACCCGCAGAGCGCTCTGTCGACGAAGACGACGAGACGTACCAGCAGTTCCTGAAGCTGTTCCCCGTCGACGTCATCATGCGCGAGGTCGACGAGAAGCTCGTCTACCACGAGGACGTGTGGGTTCAGTATCGCGTGCGTGAGTCGACGAAGGAGCCCGTGCTCGACGTCGTCAGCCCCGCGAAGTTCTGGGCAGTGCATCACCCCAAGGACGTGACGCAGCTCGTGGCGATCATCATCGATCAGCACACGAGCGACGACGAGAAGAAGGCGCGCTACCTCGTGTGGACTGCCGAGGAGTCGTTCTATCTCGACGGCGGACGCCGCTACATGGGCGAAACATCGTCGCCGCATTCGCTCGGTAGGCTGCCAGGCGTTCTCGCGTCAATCCGTCCACCGTCGGCGAAGGGCTGCCTACTCACACAGACGCCAGCAGCGGATCTCGTTGCGGCACACGAGGCTGTCTGGTTCCTTGGCGTGCTGCTCCTGAAGGAGAGCAAGAGCGCGAACAAGCAACTCTACCATACTGGCGACACCTCGACGGCGGTGATGGGGCAGAGCGCCGACACCGAGAGCGACGTGATCTTGCCGGAGGGCGTGAGCACGCAGGCAATCGATCGCTCCATGGATCTGTCGCAGTACATGACGACGGCAACGCACATTCTCGAGCAGGCCGCTGCGAATCACGGGTTGCCGCCGTCGGTGCTGCACCAACGCGACGCCACGTCCGGATCCGAGGTCAACCTCCGGCGCATTCCAATCCGCGAGCTGCGCAAGAAGCGCATCCCGATCCTACGAGACGTGGAACGTCGGCTCGTCGAGGTGGAGTCCCTCGTCAACGAGAGCAACCTGCCCGAGTACAAGATCATCCCGCTCGGATTCGCGATCGACTTTGGCGAAGTCCAGCAGCCGCTCACCGAAGCCGAGCAGGATCTGGTGTTCGAGAAGCGTCGCCAGCTTGGTCTGACGGACACGCTCGACGAGATCCGGCGCCGCAACCCCGACCTGAAGGACGACGACGAGGCACTGGCCGAGCTCGCACGCCACACCAAGAACGAGACGAAACGGATTCGGCTCATGCGAGAGCTGATGGCTCTGTCCGGATCCATGGGCCAGGCGACGCCTGATGCACCCAGCGATTTCGAGAGGAACCGTGGCGAGCCGCAGCAAGAACAAGAGGAGCCTGCCGAGTGAAGGTCGCCTGCATCATCCCTGTCTATCGCGAGCCCATCGATCGCGTCTCCGCGACCGTCGCGTCGGTTCTCGCCGTCAGCAACATTGACGAAGTCGTGCTTGTCGACGACGGGTGCGATGCGACGGAACTTGACGATCTGGGCGTCACCGTAGTCCACCTGCCCAATAACGCCGGCCCCGCAGCCGCGATGAACGCCGGCGTTGCAGAGACGGACGCCGAGATTATCTGTCGGCTCGACGTAGGCGACTCGTTCCTGGCCGTTACGAAGGCCGAGCAGATAGAGACAGTGCTGGCCGGCACGTCCGCGTCGTTCTCTCCGTTCTTCGATCTTGTCGAGCAGCACACGCATCGCCCCCCGCTGAACTGGCCGGAGCGCATCTACGTCGACGGAATGTTCTGCATCTGCACGGCGGTGTTCCGTCGCGAGGTGTTCGACGTCGTCCACGGCTTCGACGAAGATCAGCGGTACGGCGACGACTGGGTGTTCTCGTTTCGAGTGCAGCATGCGATCGGCTGGACGGAGTTCCCGCAGGTGACATGCAACGCGGGCGCGTTTCCCGACGGACACACCAAGCGGGCCGACGTTGACAAGTCGCTGCGCCAGCGCAAGGCAGCCGACACCGCTCGAGCCATCGCCAAGGCACACGCGCTCTCGCATCCCGGGTTTCAGAGGCTCAAGTGAAGGTGGCGCATCTACTCCCCGCCTATCGCGGGACGGTGCACGTCGAGGTGGCGATCGGCCTCGCACGTGACGCAGTCATCTGCACCGAGCGCGGATGGAAGCATGTCCCGTTCGCGATCGATGCACACGGGATCGAGCGTGTACGCAATCAGGCCGTGACACTCGCCTACCGAAACGGATGCGACTTGCTACTCATGCAGGACGCCGACACGTTCGCCGTCCTCCCCGCCTACGGTGCGATCGAGTCGCTATGGCAGACGATGCAGAAGCACGATGCGGCTGCGGTTGGCGCCGCAGTTGTCGTTCGCAACGGTGAGCGCATGAACGTCGAGCCGGCTCGACCTGGCGAAAGCTACGAGGGCGAGGTGGGAACCGGGCTGATGCTGATCGATCTGCGCAAGCTTGCCGAGCTGCCTCGGCCCTGGTTCTCAACGGAGAACCACGACGACGGCGAGCGCGTGAAGTGCAGCGAGGACATCTGGTTCTGTCGTCTGCTGAAGAAGCACGGACACCGGGTGATCGTCGACTACACGTTCCCGACGGGACACGGGTTCTCGTCGATTCATACGTCGCGCATCGCGTAACCATTCGCAGCGTTCACGCCGCGCCTTGACTGTGCCGACAGCGCAATTGCTGTCGCCGAGCAGGGAATCGCTACCCCGACGGGCGTCGAACGCATGAACAAATACCGCAAAACGTTTCTGAGGAACGAGGAAGGTGCATCGCCTGGCGGCGGTTCGCCGACGCCTCCGCCTGCTCCACCGACCGCGCCGCCTCCAGGCGGAAACGGTAACGGATCCTCATCGGTTTCGATCGACGACATCAAGGGTGTCGTCGGATCGATGCTCGGCGAGCTCCGCAACGGAATCTTCGCGGATCTCCGTAAGGCAGGCGCACTCAAGCAGGACAAGACGAACGAGACGCCACCGCAGCCAGCGCCGTCCCCGGCCACACCTGCGTCTGCGTTGGAGTCGCTCTCGAAAGTCGATGTCGAGCGAATGCTGGACGTGCGAAGCGCGTCGGAGCGCATGCGCCACGAGCGCAAGGCCACCGACGCACAGCTTCGCCACTTCCAGCGCGCCGTCGAGTTCGAGAAGCCGACGGACGTCTTCGCGTTCGCCTCGTCCTACTTCGATGACCTCGGGATCGGGAAAGCGGCCCCAGCCCCCGTCAACCCACTTCCCAGCAACCCGGCGCCCCAACTGCCGGGCACTCCTCCTGCTCCGCTCGCCGATCGCGGACCGCCGTCTCCGGCACCGAACCGAGATGTCGACGCGATCCTCGAAGCGAACCCGCTATCACTGACGCAGCACGACATCGCGCGCCTCAAGGCCAAGCACGGCGAAGCCAAGGCGCGAGAGATGATCGCTCGCCACGTCAACGAAGCGCTTGCGGGCAAGAAGGCAGTGCCTCGCTAAGGGTCGCCAGAAGGATTTCCAATGGCGAACGAAACTACGCGCACCTCTGTCACCGAGCTCGTCTACGGCGAGTGGATCAACGACTACATCCTCAACTACGCGGGTCACTACCTGAACCCGTCGCAGTTCTTCACCAAGATGGATCCGAAGAACGGCTCGCTGACCGTCAGCGCACCGCGCCTCGTGTCCGATCTCGGCACGGCCGACGATGACGGCGTTGCCGTCGCGACGGCGTACAACGCCACCGACGGAACCGATCTGTCGAACACCGAGCTCGAGACGGAAGAGTCCGGCTTCACGCTCGGCGAGTACGGCATCATGCGCGTCATCACCGACGGCGTCATGGAGTCGGCGACCAACGCCCAGGCCCTCCTCGGCATGGTCGTTCCGGACGGCGCGCGCATCCTCGCTACGGCCGGCAACGATGACGGCTGCGCGCTGTTCGCGTCGTTCACGAACGCGAGCGGCACCTCTGGCACGAACTGCCGCGTGCTCGACGTCGATGACGCGATCTACGATCTCGCCGAGCGCGGCGTGATCGGCGAGCTGGTGGCGATCTTCGACCACCAGGCGATTCGCGACTTCCAGGACGACCTCCAGTCGCAGTCGTCGAACCAGGCGGTCTACGGTGGCGCGGCCGACCGCATGATGGCGGTGCAGCCGAGCGGCGACTCGGGACGCAACGTCGAGGGCTACACGCTCTCGTACAAGGGCATCCCGTTCTACCGCACGGGTCTCACCGACACTGCGAACACGGGCGCCGACGTCGTGTCGGCGATCTTCACGCGCGGTGACATCGAGTCGCAGAAGGCCGAGTCCTCGATCGGCCAGGGCACGCTGCGTCAGTTCCGCCTCGAGACGGAGCGCAACGCGTCGCTGCGCGCGACCGAGTTCGTCATGACGATGGTGTGGGGCGCTGGCATCGTGAACAACACGAAGGGCCAGAAGCTCGTCACCGACGCGCCGTAAGCGCGACAACACCCGGCCGCGAGGACAGCTCTGCAACGGTCGAATCCGTGCGAGCCGGGACGAAGGAGCTACATGGCCAGCCTCTCCAAGCAGAAGATTCACGACGCCGGCAAGCGCGATCCGCTTGTGACTCGCACGATCTCGTACAAAGGGAAACGTGCGCAAGAGAAGTGGCCCTCTGGCTACACCGAGTCGTACGTCGACCCGTCCGGCAACGTGATGAATAACTTGCAACTGGTGCCGCCGAGCGTGCCCGCGACGCGTGACGCGGTCACCCGCGCCAAGGCACAGAAGCTTCACGACGGCTTCGTGCCGCATGCGCAGTGCCCCATGCGCAATGGCATCCGCTTCGACGACAAGTTCCGCGACGAGTTCGCCGATATGCCGGTCGAGCTCGAGGCGAAGAAGTGCGAGTCCGATCCGACGACGCGCACTCGCGGGGCACGCGGCGTCATCGAGTGCCACGACGCATGTCCGCACGTCGAGTGGCTGATCGCATACCGAAAGAACAAGGCAGCCGAGGCGAGACTCGCGAAGCGGTCCGAGCCGACGAACCTGAACGAGCAGACGATCGCCGCGCAGCAGGCGGCGCTCGAGGAGCAGAAGGTGACCAACGCTCGACTGCTCGAGATCGTCTCGTCGCTGACCAACCCCAAGGCAGCGAAGAAGACGCAGGAGTGAGCGTCACTCCTGTCAGGGTTCCCGATGCTGCGGCATCGCCGACGCATCCAGAGCATGCGCGCTGGGTGAAGGAGCGCACGCTCGCACTCGAGGTCGATCACGCACAGTCGGCGGGCGGGACCCTCCGCGACGCAGAGACGGCGAACGCGCGGAACCTTGAGCGCCTCGCGAACCGGCGCAAGGTCGCGCTGCCTCCGCCGCGGTTCAAGGCGCCCGAGCCGAACTACCGTGAGTGCACCCACGAGGAGCTCCGCGCGGCGAAGGTTCGCAAACGCCCGGCGAAGATCGTTCCTGTGCGGAAGCACATGTGCGGCGGCGCGTGCGGTCTCTGCTTGGATTGCAAGCGTCTCGCGCGCGTCGCGCTGATACGCGATCGGTTGCCCGGTGAACCAAGGCTCGCCCCAGTTGTGAACGCGCTTGCTGTACTGGCGATTGCGTTCGGCTTGCGCCGGCGATTCCGTGATGCGGGCGTCGAATTTCCGTTCGACTCGCAGCGAGAGGCGGTGCGCTGTCGTGCGCACGACTCCGCGGTGTCTCAGATTCTCGATCGCACCACGCCGATTCTCGGAGACTGGCGATGAACGACACGCAAGACATCGTCTTTGGCGTGACAGGGCAGATCCTGTTCTTCGACTGCCCCGAGGGGCGGCCGTCGTCGGTGGAGAGCGTGACGGTCTACAAGGCCGCATATAGCGACGACGACGATGCAGAAGCGGCCGTTGGCGCTGCCTCTGTCGAGACGAACCCGAATACGACGATCGACGCAACGTCTGGCGCCGGACAAGCCAACGCCCATCTGATCAACGTCACCGCCACGACGGGGTTCGCAACACGACGTCGTTACCTCGTTACGTCCGTCGACGGGTACCGCGAATGGTTCGAGTGCGCGGAGATCGACGCCGGCAATTCGGTCACTGCGAAGCACCCACTCCACAACACCTATGCATCGTCCGACACCGTTCAGTCCACGCGCATACAGGCAACGGTTGATTCCACGTGGGTTGCGGACGACGTCAACCTCGACGACTGCGAAGGCCCGAATCCGGCCTATCGGGTGCGCTGGGTGTACGTCGTCTCCGGCGCGACGTACGTGGCCGACTCCTACTTCACGCTGGTCAGGTACGCTGGCCGCAACGGTGTGCGCCCCCAGGACGTGGAGATGCTTTCTCCTGGCTGGCTGGATCGCCTTCCAACCGATCACGTTCGCGATCAAGGCCAGCGCTTGATCGACGACGCACACCGAGCTGTGCGGATCGATCTGCACCAGATTTGGACTGACGACGCCATGATGGCGAATGCGGAGATCGTAGACGAGCTCACCCGCTATCGCTGTGTCGAGCTAACCGAGCTGGCGCGCGTCATGTCCGGTGGCGGCACTCCGACAACCTACGAGGTTGCCCGCGTCGCCTATCACTCGCGATTCGATGCGCTCGCCAAGGTGACAAGCAAGACGCCTACGCGCGACAGGTCTGGCGCGACGACAATTCGGCCAGCGGTTGGCATCACCCGTCGATAGGGAGCGACTATGTCCAAGGCAGGAAGCTACAAAATTTACACGACCGGCTCTCATCGCATGACGTGGAGCACTGGACTCGTGACCACGATTGCCGCGGGCACCGCATCCGCCGGTCATCTTGTCGCTCTTCGCAATGCGACTTCTGGCAGACATGTGCGATTGCGTCGACTCGAGGTGGAGTTCCTCCTGACGACGGCGTTCGGTGCAGCGCAGGAAGTTGGATTCGACGCGTTCATCGCGCGCAGCTACTCAGCCGCGCACACTGGTGCGACTGCGCTGACGATGACAGGAGGTCGAGCCCAGACAGCCGATCCCGCGACGATCCTGACGGGACGAATCGCAGACACTGGTGCGTTGACGGCAGGAACGCAGACTCTGGATGCGAATCCGATCGCAAGGGGGTCGTTATGGTGTGGAGCGGTTGGAGCAGCCATGCTTCCTCGTTGCTGTGATTTCTCTGGGAATGATACTGGCGGCATCATCCTGGCTTCCCAGGAAGGAATGGTCTTGCGCAACACGGTCCTGATGGGAGCGTCAGGAGTTGGAAGATGGAGCGTCACCGCCGAGTGGGATGACGTGGTGATCTCCTAAGCTTTCGCTCACCCACCGCCAGCCGCGCACCGTCGCCGCGTGACTGCCACCGTCGCCGCGATCCGCGACCGCGCCCACGACGTGCTCGAGACGCTCGAGCTGCCCCACGAGTCGCGTACACG
>JACCDR011465850.1_pt1 | contig 10382 bp, 7 predicted proteins | sample 7446431 | NCBI WGS metagenome assembly JACCDR01 (sample SAMN15323443, study PRJNA562643) | freshwater metagenome | isolation source: river surface water | place: USA:Blue River Watershed | collected 2017-08-17 | reverse complement strand
ATTAGAAAAGTACAATTATAATTACATTTTTAAGCGAAATTTGATAATATTCTGAAAAACATACAAAGACAACTAATTGATTTTCATTGGTTTGAGAAATTACAAGAAGTTATCGTAAAGTCTATAATTTGCCAATCTCTTTTTTGTCATGCTTTTTCTGGTTTCACGACTTTTTTGTCATGTTTCTGCCTATCACAAATTCAGGCGGAAAGCATGCCTATAGTCAATTTTGTCATGCTTGGCTTGGTTCTCTTTCCAAGCTAATTCTTGATGGTTAATTTCAACAATTTCTCTTGCTTTCTTGTTTTTGAAAGAATCACAAACCATTGCTAAGGTCGTAAGTTCATCTTCTGTGAGAGATGAAGCATCGTCTTTTAAAACGTTATACACTTCGCCAACATAACCGCTTGCAAATTCTTTAGGTTTTCGCTCAATATAGCCTTCTTCGGCAATGTATTCATACAAACTATCATATCGTAAAGGTACTGTACCAAACTCTATCGCTTTGTATTCTAAGCCAATAAGAGCTTTTCCATGGTGACGATAATGGATAAAATCGGTATAGAAAAGTAACTTATTCAACACTGTTTTAGATGGCTCTAAAGCATTGATTAAATAACAAATAACATCAATGGCTTTTGCTATGTCAGGAATCGTAAAACCATTTAACCGACTAGGCATCAGGCTTTCAACACCTAAAACGTATTTAATCAATTCTCTTTTAAAAGAAAAATTCTTTTCTTCTTTTTGTAGTTTGTCGATGTGATGCAGTACCTTATCTAAGTCTTTTCCTTGAAACACACCACTCAACAAAATCAGCTTTTTAAATTCTTCCAGCTCACTTGCCAATTGTATCAATCTGGCATTCGACTGACTCGGTATTTCACCATTTTCGTATTGCCTATATACATTTATGCCAAAACCTAGCACTTCTGCCATTTTAGTGGCTGAAAGTTGATACTTTTCTCTGATGGCTTTTATCGTTTCGGGAAAAGGTAAATTATGCTTTTCTCTGTAGAAATTATACAATTGTTTGAGGTTGATACTGTCGATTTCGTCTGTTGTAAATTCATGTCCTTCGTCTTCGTAATAATGATAAACTATCTCAAACTCTTCCTTACGGAAAGATAAAACCTCGCTACGTGTCTGAACATCAAGTGTTCTGTCACTAAAAGGACTGGCTAATGGTTTCATGTTTTTATCGTTTAAATGGGTATTTCATGGGGTTGAAAGTCCTTCAAAAAGAAATTAACCTCCTGCTGTGTTGCCATGCAGCTACATAATTTACGATGACAAAATAAATAAGAATAAAACTTAAATAAAACTTTAAAGTTTGTTAAAGTTAATTTTAAAACAAAAATACAACTTTATAATTAAAAAACAAAAGTCGTGCTTGTGTTTAATACGTACTGCGTTTAGTTTTTAGAAGAACCGTTATTATTTAGTCAGCCACCTTATTTTAAACAGAAAGCCTATTATCGAACTAAACCTTCCATGCAAGGGTTTGTTTTGTAAACCATCTCCTCACGCATTTTATGTCTTACTGTAAAACCATACAAACCATGCAGCCCGAAGGAAGAAAGGCTTTGCATCGGCACTATCACGACTATTATTATGGCTTCCCGATTCATGACGACAACGAGCTTTTTGGAAGATTGATTCTTGAAATTAACCAAGCAGGGCTGAGTTGGGAAACTATTCTGAGAAAAGAACAAACCTTTAGAGAAGCCTACAGTAATTACGATATTGCCACCGTTGCGGCTTATACCGATGCCGATAGAGAACGATTACTCAACAATGCGGGCATTATTCGTAACAGACTCAAAATCAATGCGGCGATTGAAAATGCTAAGAAAATCCAAGTGCTTCAAAGCGAATTTGGCTCTTTTGAAAATTGGCTTGCCTCGCATCATCCTAAAGACAAAGAAGCATGGGTGAAGCTTTTTAAGAAAACATTTAAGTTTACAGGAGGCGAAATTGTAGGCGAGTTTTTGATGAGTATTGGTTATTTGAAAGGAGCACACGACGAAGATTGTCCTGTACACCAGCAAATTATGCAAACACAACCCAAGTGGATGACCGTCTGAGTTATGGGTTTTCATGCAATGGCGGAGGTTTGACTTCTGGTTTAACAGCTTTGTTAAAATTCCAAAATCAAACCTTCGCCATATTTTTGCTCTACTTCTTTATTTCATTATACCTACAAACGGTGGGGGCAAAATTCCTCGTTCAAAAATTGTAAACCTATTGATTTTTACCGTATTGTCTTCAAATACACATCGAAATTCTTCGGTATGAGGGCTTTCGATGTAGCGAATGGTCAAGTAAAGCGTTTTGTCATTTTCCCAAGTATAGCTACTGGCTATTTGATAGGGTGGCAATCCTACCCGATTGTGTTTGGCTCGTTCAACCAAATAAGGGCCAGGTTTCTGGGTTTTACTCAATTCCCATGTATGTTTTGCACAAGGAATGTTGTAATTAAGCGAGTCGGTTTGAATACTAAACGTGCAAATATTTTGGTTAAAATCAAACTTGACCGATTGCAGCCTGTTGGCATTAATGACAAATGTTTTACCCGAAATTTGACTTTCGATACTGCTTTTGGTAAGTTTTTGAAGAGGCGTAAGGGCTAAGTTTTTGACTGATTCTTGTAATTGAGCCGTCGCTTGAGCATTTTCAGGAAGGGCTTTTTCCTCAATTGCAGGATATAAATACCGCCAAATGAGGTTAAACTCGCCTTGCATATCGGTCGTTTCGGCAGTGATAGCAATGACAACGTCTTTGTCGGGCAGTACAATAATAAACTGGCCGTTTGCTCCATCGGCACGGAAGCCATTGTTTCGACAACGCCACATCTGATAACAGTAGCCTTGTAGCCAATCGCTCGAATCTTTTTTGGCTTGTGGAGCGTTGGGGTCTTGCATAATTTTCAGGCTTGACGCTTCTTCTACCCATGATTTTGGTAAAACTTGCTTGCCTTTCCATTGTCCTTTTTGGAGAAATAATTGACCAAATTTTGCCATATCTTCGGTTTTCAAACGCAGTCCCCAGCCGCCTGTATTAATGCCCTTGGGGTCGGTTTCCCAATCAATGCCAGTGATGCCTAGTGGTTCAAATAAGCGAGGGGTGAGGTAATCGACAAGACTTTGCTTGGTGACACGCTGCACAATAGCCGACAGCACATAAGTAGCCGTAGAATTATACAAAAATTGCGTGCCTGGCTTATGTACAATAGGCGTATGCAAAAAAGCCATCACCCATTCGTCATGTTGGCTCACGATAGCTCCCGTGGGGTCGGTGGCTTGTCCGACGCTCATCGAAAGTAAATCTTTGATACGCAAGGCTTCTAAATTAGGACTAATTGGCAAAGGTATTTCGTCTGGAAAAAACGTAGTTACTTTATCATCTACTGTCAAAAGTCCTTCTTCAACGGCAAAACCCACGGCTGTTGCCGTAAAACTTTTGCTTACCGAATACATCGTATGTTTTAAATCTTTGCGGTAAGGATTCCACCATTTTTCAGCAATTACTTTGCCGTGTCGGAGCATCATAAAGCTGTGTAATTCGTGCTTACTTTGGGCAACTGCTTGTAGAAATTGGTTGATTTTTTCTGAAGAAACACCCATCGCTTCGGGCGTACTTCGGGGTAATACATCAGCCTTTTGTGCCAATACTGGCAACGAAAACAAAAGTAAAAAAAGAAGCTTTTTCATGGAAGAAACTGTTTTGGAAGGCTAAATATATTAATATTTTGTATAAAAATTGATATATTTGAAGAAGTTATGAAGCAATAGGCAGGATAAGGACCCATACAAAACAAAAAGGCGAAACATTGCTGTTCCGCCTTTGTACCCAGGGCCGGAGTCGAACCGGCACGAGTGTAACCTCATTGGTGTTTGAGACCAACGCGTCTACCGATTCCGCCACCTGGGCTTAATCAAACGACTTGTTGTTTCGTTTTCGTGGTGCAAAAGTAGTTGTTTTTTTGATACCGCACAACTATTTCTATAAAACTTTTATAAGGTTTTTTTCTGTTTATGGTTTATAAACCTTGCTTAAAGCTTCGTTTCGAGCCATAAAAGTGTCATTATGAGCACGATAAGCAAGTACCAGTATTCGTCTGCTAATGCTTGAAAAAGAGTACTGTCTGTTCCTTTTTTTTGCATGGCTGTTGCTTGGGAGTTGGCTAAAAAATTGCTCAGATAGGCCGTTTTCAGCAACGGACTTGTAGGGGCTTCTATATAAAGCCCCAAGGTATCTTGCCAGCGTTGCCAGCCTGTTGTATCGGGGACAAACCACCCGATTTGTTGTGCTTGCTGCAAAGGATTGGGCAAAGTATAAATTGTATCGGTGTTGATAAAGGTTTGCTTGCTGTTGCTTGGAGCAAAAGCGATTTGTATGTTGGTTTGAGGCAACAAGGGTGCTTTTACTTGGGCTTCTGCCACAGGTTTTGCCAACAAAGCTTGCAATGTATTGTACCAAATTTTTGCATAACGAAGACTATCGCCACTGAGCATCAAGCCAAACGTTTCTTGCAACAACGATACGCCTACTTTGCCTTGTTTTTTCTGTACCGCCATTTCGTCAAACACAGGCTGTTGTAAAGGTTTTTCGATAAAACGATAAGGCAAGGCGGTTAGGCCTGGAGCGACGATTCTATTCTCTTGATTGCTTGTTCGTTGCACTGCCCAAGTTGTCCCCAAAGCCTGATTGATTTGCCGAAGTTCCTGTTCAGGATTGGTAAAATTCATAAACAACACACTTTTCCCTGCTGTCATGCCTTTTTTGACGAGAGGATTATTTGCCTGCGATGCGTCTGTAATAATACAGTCGAATGTCTGTGGGGTTTGGGTTGTGTTAATTTCAACTTTATAGGTCGTATTTTTGGCAACTTGCGTAAGCATTTCTACCTGATGTCCTTGTCGCCCAAGCCAATCGGCTAGGGTTTTACTTTCAAAATCGGGATTGCTGAGGACAAATAAATACTGTTGTTTTGCCGTAGGAAAACTAAAAAAACGAATATCGTACAGCGTCTGCGTTCCTAGGCTCAATTGCCAGTGATTTTTGCCTAGGGCAAATACAGGAAACGTAAGGCTGAATTTTGAAAAACCTTTGGGCAACATCACGCTATCGAGTACGGTATTGGCATATTGCAACCGTAGCATTTGCGGTGTAGCAAGGGCTATACTTCCTGTGATTTGTTGTTTATTTCCTTTGGCTAATACGCCCGTCCATGACAAATCTTGTAGCGTATTTTCAGCAAAATAAGGAATCCAATGGAGCTTTGGTGTATGAAATTTTGCTAAAAAAGCAGGCGAAAAATCTTGCCCCAACCAATAAATTTCGCCTATTTTTTGTTCTAAGGTAGGGTTTTCTACAATCTTTCGTAATAATGTTTTGGCATCATACCGTACTGTTATCCCAAGGCTATCTTGGATGGCCTTTATCTTTGCCGAAGGTACGTCGTTGCTGTAGCAGAGCAAGCGTTGTGAATGGGTGGTTTGTTGCCAACGGGGTTGCCACAACAAGCCTCCCAGTGCTATCCATAAAGCAATATGCAAGACAATTTTTGTCCATCTCCTCAAAGGTGTGGTGTTTTTTTGTTTGCGTAAACCCGACCATAGCACAACAGCTATCGCAAGCCAAAGCAGGAGCAACAGCCAGTCGCTTGGGGTTTCTATTATTCTTTCAACAATCATAATTCGTTTGGTTAAATTCTCTCAACGCAATCCTTCCAATTTTTGTCGAAAAGCCTTTTCCAGCTTTTCGTTACCCGAACGGTGAGCATTGCTATGCCCCGTTTTTTGAGCATATACCCCAGCGATAAGTTCGTACAAATGGCGTTCGAGGCGTTTGCGTTCGGTGTCGGTGAGTGCTTTCCCGTTAACCATTTTTTGTAAATCACTCAATACACGCCAATGCTTCATCGACTGGTTGATGGCTTTTTCACTCAACAACATGCCTAATTGTAAGATTTGTTGTTTTTGTAATGCTGTCAATGTAGGCTTGCTTTGTTGCGCTTCGGCTATGCCCATGACGGTAGCAATACGGGTATCAAGCGATTCGTTGCCAAGGTTTTTTTGGAGCTGAAAAGCGGCATTAAATTTTGTTAGCTCACCCGTCAATCGTTTTTCTTTTTCTTTAATTGGCGGTGGGTCGAAACTCGTTTTTTTCACAAAAGTTCTGGCCTTGTGTTGAGCCGACTTCAAATATTCGAGGGCTTTTTTCTCAAAAGGTAAAGCTTTTTCTGGCTCGTACATCCGTAAATGCAACTCTGATTGCCACATTTGTTCGAGCGACATTTTCAGTAAACTTCGGGTAGATTGTTCGTAAAAAGTATTGGCTTCGCCGTCGTCGTGGCTGTGCATAAAATCAGCTAAAATCGCACTCATCGGGTCTTTTTCTTCCGACTTAGGAGCTTCATGCTCATGATGGTCGTGGTGGTCGCTTTTGCTTTCCTCGTGGTCGTGTTCGCCTTCGTCGTGGTCATGGCGGAAGCCCTTCAATGGGTCATCGGTGTGCATTTCTTCGGGTGGTCCACCACCGCCGATGTTGTTTTCAAATTCTTCGCCTAAATATTGCCCATACCGCAACCGCAGGGCTTTTTGGTCGAAGCCTATTTCATTAGAAGTACTATTAAAACTATGTTTGTCTAGCTTTTTTCGTTTGGCAATCAGTTTTTCTGTATCAATAATAATTTGTCGTTGACTGCGAAAATACTCAGGCATAATATTCATTGCCATCGTAGCCAAATCAGCTTCTTCGGCTTGCGTAGTGTCTTTATACACAACAAAATACGTATCGGATTTGCTAAAATTAGGCTGTGGCTGTCGGTTGTCAAAAGCCGCCCAATAGTAATACAATTCATCCCCAGGCGTAAATTGCATGGCTTTCAAATCGAGGGTTTTCTGTACCTTTGCTTGTTTGACTTGATGAACATTGAGCGGAATTTTCATCTCTCTAAACTTCACATTTTCGCCCGAACCTCTTGCCAAAGTAGCCACCAAAAATGCCTCTGAAACAAGAAAATCATCGCTGATGGTCGCCGCAACGGTTAGGCTTTTAGGGTCGTTGAGGTGATGAATTTGGTACAATTCTTTGTTTTGGGGTTCAATTTTAGGGGCTAAATCAGGCAGTGCTTCTAACCTAAAATAGTCGGATTGATACAGCAAGGAGTCTTTCCAATAGGCCTTGATGGTATATAAACCATTACTCAGCAATTCGTCTTCATACACAAACCCTTGTGCTTTTTTCTGAAAAGGCAATTCTGTTCCTTGTTGATTAGCGATATTGACTTTTACGGCTTCTGGATGTGAAAATTGCACCGTCCATCGCAGATGACTGCCCACCAAGGCGGTTACGTCGAGGCGTTGTGTTTTTTGGGCTGGTAAACCTGTGTATGCTGGCGGTTGAATTTCGACAAACATTGCTTGCCATTGTGGTGGCGTAACAGGCACAAACACAGCCGAATGAGGTTTTGAAGAATACCTTGCCGCAGGTTTTGAAGTAACAGCAAACATCGTCCACGCACCATACAACAGCAGCGATACAACCCACGCAACGACAAGTCTTATCAGCCAAGGCGAAAAGGCGAAAGGCGTTTGAAGAATATGTTGCTGCATGAGTCTTTCTAGCTGCAACTGCTCGGCGATGTTCAAGGTTGAGCGTTGTAATAAAGTTAAGCTGTACTCAGTTTGTGGTAATTTTTCATGAAGCAAGGCTACACTTTGGGCCTGTTTATCCTGAAAAAGCTTGGTCGAATAAGCCAGTAAGGCAAAGCACAAAACTGCTCCTAAAGCCGACCACCCCAAGGATAAACCAATCCAATGACAGATAAAAAACACCCATCCACTGCCTAACAAAGAGATAGCAAAGGCAGAGCAGTAGAGTTGAATTTTGACGTTTGTGATGATGCGTTGAAGTGGATTCATGAATTTTTCTGTAATGACAACCATCGTTCTGTACCTATCACCAATAAAAGTGCTATCAATAACACATCCGACAACTTGCTTTGGGTTGGTCTTGGATGATAAGGCTGTAGGGCAAACAAAGCTTTTATTTGCTTGTTACTGAGTGGATTATCAAGGTTTTTTAAATGTAATTCTTTAATTATATGTTCTCCAATAAAAAGGGGTAATTGTTCATTGAAAGCCATCGCTTGCCAAGTTTCGGGCAAGGCAACGACACGCCTGTCGAAGCTGGTAGGTTGATACACAAACGTAAGTGCCGTTGACGCAGGTGCATCAAAAGAAATTTGGGCTTTGGCGAGTTCGTTTACTTTTTTGAATGAAAAACCATACACTTGCGTCAGGGCTTGCAAGGCTGCATGTATATATTTTTCGTCGGGATGTTGCGTTGGAATAAAATAAGCAATATTGCCCGTATAAACCCGTTGACTGCCTTGAGCTATTTGCGTTTGCTTGACCAACGAACCTGAATCATCTAAAGTAATATACTGATTTTGATTTACTTGTATATAATTACTTCGGTTTTTCGTAGCGTTTGGTCGAACGTAATGCAAGCTATAAGGCATAGTAGCATAGATGTTGGGCAAGGTAAGTAAAGCCGCTGTATTGGTAAAATACAATTGTAAATGATTGGTATTGGATGAAGGCAAGCGATTCAATACAGCTTGAAACTGTAAAGCCGACCAGCTACTTGACGGGGGCTGTTGCCCTTGCACAATGGCAGTCAAAGGCTGAGTCATCCAAAAACAAGGCTCTCCTTTTTTAAGGGCGGCTTCAAGTTCAAATTTGTAATTTTCATAGACCCAAGCCGAAGGTTCTACCAAATGAATGGGTTTGGTGCCTGTGGTTTCGGAGGTGTGTAGCCACAAAGGTTTGCTCAAAAAAAGACAAAGCAACACGATGCCGATACATCGCAAAACTAACAACCACCATTCATCAAAGCGAAACCCTTTGGCTTGTTGGAGGTTTTTCTCCGACAACCATTGCGTTGCAGCCCAAAAATAGTATGTGCCTTTTTTCTGATGCCAAAAATGAATAGCAATAGGCACCGAAACGCCTAGCATTCCCCAGAGCATCAGTGGGTTTAATAATTCCATTTATCTCGTTTGTTGAATCAGTATCTATCTTTTTAATTTTTGTAATCCTTCTATCAATGCCTGTGCGATAGGCGTTTGTAAACTAATTTGATGAACATACACCGAAGGTATTTGTAAATTTTGGTATAAACCCTCAAGATAATCGCTGGCTTTTTGTCTTACTTCTGCCCGAATCGCTTCGGCTTGTAGCTCTATTTCGCTGCCTGTTTCTAAGTCTTTGAAACGGAAAAACCCTTTCAAGTCAAATGCCAATTCATGTGCACCTAATACCTGAAAAACAAGCACTTGCCGATGTTGATTGGCTAAATTTTGAATAAAAGTTACCCACTCGTCTTTGATTTGTAATAAATCCGACACGATAATTACGACTTCTTTTTCTTTTTGATACAAGGCACTGGTATCTAAAGATTGCATAGACAATTCGCCCGTGGCTTGTACTTTTTCTAGTTGATACAAAATGCGTTGAAAAGCCTGCTTTCCTGTAGGCACAAGGGCGTGTAGCCTACCTGATTGGCGGGAATAAAGGCTCATTATATCGCCTTGTCGGTAGCCTAAATAAGCCAAAGACGCAAGCAGCACTTTACTATAACTCAAACGGGTGATGCCTTCTTCTTCGTAATTCATAGAGCCAGACAAATCTAAAATCAAACGCAGATGCGTATTACTTTCGGTAGCCGATTCTCTTACCAAATGTTTTTCGGTGCGTGCGTACAGCTTCCAGTCGATACGCTTGGGGTCGTCGCCGGGTTCATAATGGCGGTATTGTTCAAATTCAATTCCATAGCCAAACCGCTTACTGGCATGAATCCCTAACATCACTTCTTCACTGATTAATTTACCAGCTAATTGAAGATTATTGAGTTTTATCAGTTCTTGAGACATGGTTTATGAATTTATGAATTTGATAATTTGAAGATTTGAAAATTTGAAAATGGTGGGTTATGAATTTGATAATTTGAAGATTTGAAAATTTGAAAATGGTGGGTTATGAATTTGAAAATTTGAGGATTTGAAAATTTGAAAATAATCTTCAAATCTTCAAATTACCTCATCTTCAAATCTTCAAATTACCTCATTTTCAAATCTTCAAATTATCTCATTTTCAAATTTTCAAATTATCTCATTTTCAAATCTTCAAATTACCTCATTTTCAAATTATCAAATTACCTCATCTTCAAATCTTCAAATTATCTCATTTTCAAATCTTCAAATTACCTCATTTTCAAATTTTCAAATTACCTCATTTTCAAATCTTCAAATTACCTCATTTTCAAATCTTCAAATTACCTCATTTTCAAATCTTCAAATTACCTCATTT
>JACCDR010113354.1_pt1 | contig 10383 bp, 24 predicted proteins | sample 7446431 | NCBI WGS metagenome assembly JACCDR01 (sample SAMN15323443, study PRJNA562643) | freshwater metagenome | isolation source: river surface water | place: USA:Blue River Watershed | collected 2017-08-17 | reverse complement strand
TGGTGAACAGGGTCGAGTCGTTACTGACGTACATGGTCGGCACGCGCAGCTGATTGACTATGTTCAAGGCGGTGATGGTCTTCATGGATCCCGGACCACCGGCGAGAAGAGTGACCGCTCCCGGATACAGGAGAGCCTGATTCCTCTCGAACGCCCTGTATGGCGCAGGGAGTGGCTTCACTTCCTCCATGCCCTGGCGTACAGCGCGATGCAAACTCCTCACACAACCTCCACATTCACAGAGAATGCCACGAAGTTCGGGTTGCTGACCACCTTCACCCTTCCATCATCTTCAGCCCATTGCTCAAGCTGTCGAAGAGCAATCCTGAGATCACCAAGAGTGGTATCGGAATTCTTGAGATCCAACTTCACACTGAAGTTCGAACTGACCACTTGCCCTCCAATGGGAAAGGGCCCGCCCCGAAAGGCGGGCCCAGTTACTTGCTACTCGGAACGCTTGACCTTCGCCTCGTAGAGACGGAACTTGAAGCCGCTGTTGGTCTTCTTGGTGTCGATCCACTTCAGGCGGAACTGATCACCGGGGGCCGTGTCGGTGAGGCCGACCGCGTCCAGGGCGTTGGCGAGAGCGTCCTTCTGGCCATCCGAACCGAGAAGGAACGAGAACTTCTCGTCGCCCTTCTGCATCGAGATGATCCGGTAGGTCCCGTTGTTACCGGGGAGCCAGCCGGACTGGGCAACGATCACGCCCACCATCTCGTCGCCCTCGGTGTTGAACTTCCGGGAGGGGTACTCCTCCTTGGAGGTCTGCGGACCAGCGGCACCGCCGTTGTCCTGATTCTGCATCTGCTGGCGGTAGGCGTTAGCCATGTGTTCTCTCTCTCAGAAGTCGGGGTCGATGTCGGTGCTGATCTTCGGTGCCGGAGCTGGCTCCGGCGGACGCTCCCACGAGGGGGTCACTACGGCCTCCGGGCCGGGCACCACGGGGTTCTGGGTGGTCTCCAGGACGGTTGCCCCAAGGCCCTGCTGAACGGACGCCACAGAGGCGTCCAGGAGGACCAGCTGCTCGGCCTCCCGAGCCTGGTCCAGGTCCTCGTACCCACGGTAGAAGTTGCGCATCTCGGACCGGAGTTGGTCCAGGTCGAGGAGTGCACCGGTCACGGTCTCACTCTCGATCGTCACATCGACGTACTCGTACTGACGTGCGGCGATACGGTAATTGATACGGATCACTTGTTGAACCCCAGCATGTACTTGATGGCGGTGAACATGATGTCATGGGAGAACCTGGACATCACAGTCTGAACAGCCTCCATGGACGGGGAGTCCCCGAGGTCCTTGATGGCGTAGATCATCTCCAGCTGACCGATGATCCGGCACATCTCGAAGTGCTCGCCCAGGTCACCGTTCTCCTTGAAGGCGTCGGAAGCCATGGCCTTCAGCTCTTCCACGTCGAGCATTGTTCCTCCTCTAGAAGGGGATTCCGTCAGTCTCCGACGTATCCCACTCGTTGCTCCCTCTCATGAGGGAGCAGTTGATCTTCTGCTCACAGAAGTCGCACATGAAGTCAGGCTTGGCGTTCCAGATCCTCTGCTGAATCTTAGCTTCCACCTTACCGTACTCGGCGCCTATCTGCTCCGGTGTTACACCGGCCAGGCTTATGGGCCTGGCCTTCGATGCTCCCGGTCGAAGCATTGCCCAGAGACCCTTGTCGAACTCATCGTAGCCACCCCTCACCATCAGGAGTGCACGATAAGTGCGAAGCTGGAAGTCACTCTTCGGCTTGACAGATGAAGACTTCCAGTCAATGATCACTGGTCCATGCTTCTTATGTACCCCAAGGAGATCGATGTAGGCGCTGATCGGACGCGCGACTCCAGGTAGCCTTCCAGATACCTCAAGCTCCACTGATTCTGCGAGAACTTCAACGTCCTGTAGAAACTGGTATGCGTTCTCAAGGCAGTCCTTGACGAGACCGAGAGCCTTGTCCTTGATGATCGGGTCATCCTTGGGGCCTCCCGCTAGCCAGTTCTCCATATCGGAGTCCGCCTTGAGAGCGGACTCCACCTGCTGATTCAGTAGCCACGTCGGATTAGCTTTCTCACCCGTCTTCAGATAGTACTCAATACCTTCATGAATGGCTGAACCGGTCATGAAGTACCAGGCTTGCCTGCCAGGGGCAAGCCTTACGCGGGAGAGGAAGTATCGGCGTGGACATCCCGAGTACGTGTTGTACTGCGAGAAGCTTAGATGATCAGGCAGTTCAAGTGTCACTTAGAAAGTGTACCACTCCTGCGCTTGTTGTAGATCCTACGGCACTCCTTACACTGTCCGTAACGGTCTGTGTTCGAGGCGCTATGAGTATGTCCCTGGGGACACTTCTTCCCGTACTTCTGGGACCAGTCGTCCTTGGCCCGGTTCTTCCTGACTCCCGGAAGAACCGGTATCGGATTCGGCTTTACCACGAAATTCAAGGGGGCCCTCCTAGGGGCCCCCTTGAAGGTACCCCGGAGGTATCCAGCTCGAACTCCGTACTTGAAATCCTCTGCATCTCCGTGGTCCTCGCAGAGCTGCCTTACGGGGCAGCTCTTGCAGATACTCTGAGCAAAGAGCTGATCGAGCTTATCATCGGAGAAGAACAGATTCACATCCCAGTCAATACAAACCGCCCTGTTCGTCCAATCCATGTTTCACCTCCTTCCCTTCCCCGCGACAAGAACCACTGTAACCTTGGCCTACGCATCTTGGTGCAGGTGTTTCCGCCAACCCCTTTAGGGGGGTTGGCTTGACTTTCACCCGGATGAAGGGGCCTCTGTTACTAGGGGTTCTTGTGTTCCTAAGTTTACTGAGATCCGGAAAACCTGTCAAGTTGATCTTGGTTCCGTCTCAGCATCCGAGACGCTGGATTTTCGGTGTTCACCGAAAAGGTCTAGAAGGGCCCTAGGGCCACCCGAGCCACCATCCCTGGACCGAGAGACCGGGAGCCCCCGAAAGGGCTCCCGTAGACCCCCTGTAGCCCCGAGGTTCGGCTACTCGTTGCCGTCGCGGACGTCGCAGCAGCAACCGTCCCAACCATGGCACTCCGAGTGAGACTTCCGGAGGCCACCGTTCCGCTTGATCTCCTCGACCATCCACTTCAGGTCGTCGAGCGTGTTGGTGGCGCAGGAGAGGATGCCAGCGGTCTCGTCGTCCAGGTCCAGAGCCCTCCGGGCAACGTTCTCGATGGTGTCGACCTCATTGTCAGGCGACACCATGAACGCCGAGGTATCACCCTCGGCCGACTTCCAGCCGCTCAGCAGGGCGGCGTGACCGAAGAAGCAGTAGCTGGTACCGCAGCGCCAGTCCTGCTGGTGCCAGCTCTCGGGGTTCTCGATGATGTGGTTCAGGGTCAGGTCGAGCAGTTCGTTGTTCGCCATCAGATGATCTCCTTGTCGATGAACGGGCCGAACCATTCGGCCAACTCGGCGTTCAGGTGGTACTCGGTGCCGTGGCAGGGGCAGAGACAGATCGGATCCTGCGGACTGTCTGGATTTCTGAACCTCCAGCACCGGTGGCTGGGCTTCACTGCGTCCGGACCAAACCTTTCCAGGTGCAACCTCTTCATGCAGCCAACACCCATTGACTTTCTGATAGGACCCACGAGTTCCGTGCTCACATGATCTCCGTGCTAGAGTGGTCCCATGATTACGACGCTGGTGGTACCCGATCTCCAGATTCCGCTGGAGGACGGGCGATTCGTGGACAAGCTACTCGCTGTAACCGAGTATGTCCGGCCCGATGTTCTCGCGTTCGCCGGAGATCTCACCGACTCGACCGAGGTCGGACAGTGGGTGAAGGGCAGGGCTGGCGAGTACACCGGGAAGCTTCAGGATTCGTTCGACCGGGCGGCGAAGATCGTCGGCCAGTTCCGGGACGCCGCAGGTGACGAGTGCAGGATGCTTCTCGTCAAGTCAAACCATGACGAGAGGATGGAGAAGTATGTTGCCGACAACGCTCCGGCCCTGTCTGGACTGCGATCCCTCGAATTCGGAAAGCTGGCGGGGCTCGACCAGAGCAACGTGTCCATCGTGCGGGGCCCCTATTGGATCGGGTCCGGAACGGTTCTTGTTCATGGTCATGAGCGAATCAGTTCAAGCATCCCTGGGAAGTGGGGGCTCGATCGAACCTTCGAGTATGGAGCCAATGTCGTATACGGACACACCCACACTCCGGGACTCTTCACCACTTCAGTGGGTACAGGACACACTGTTCGAACTCGATGGGCGATGAACGTTGGCCACGGAATGGACAGAAACAGGGCCGATTACCTGACCGATGGATACTCCACCTGGAACCAGGCTTTCGGCCTGGTTCATAGCGACACGGTGCAGGGTATCGACTTTGCGGAACTGGTTGTGGCGGAGAACATGAACGGAAGGTTCGTGTTCGATGGGAAGCTGTGGTGACGTGAAGCCGCGAGAGCTTCGGGACATGATGCCCGACTTCTTCGATGACGAATACCGCGAGGAGTTCGCCACCCTCAGCGAACAGTTCTACCTCCTGCTCCCCGCGCAACAGCAGGTGCTGCGACTGTACTACGAGGAGTACTACGAGTACGAAGATATAGCAGACTTCTACGGAATCACACCAGTCGACGCGATGAAGCGAGTGGATCGCGCAATCTACACACTGACAGGGCGCATTGCTTACCCGGAGGTGTACGATTCGTACGAAGCGCGCAACGGACAGTGGGACACCAGGAGCAAGGGTCGCAGAGCAATGAGCAATGCTGCTGCACGGCACATCACGAATGGAGCATGGGACAACTGATGTTCAACGAGAAGGAACAGGAACTGATCGACAAGGCGAAGGACCTTGAGGCTGACGCCAAGAGTCTTCGCGCTCTCGCTAATGAGAGGCGCATGTCTCGTCTAGAAACGGAGCAGAAGGCGCGAGACAAGGTAAAGAACTTCCTTCTAGATGTCGTTACCGCATCCAAGAAGCACGGACTGAAGTTCGAGTCTCCCGATGTGAAGTTCCAGGAGAACCCGATGTTCACCTTCACCCTCATTGACGTCGATACTCGCAACAGGATCACTGTCACTCCTGTTGCGGGACTCGGCTTCAAGTGGACCGACGGACAGGTGAACTCAGGGCAGAACGGAAGGATCTAGTTAACAGCCCCGCCCCCGAAAGGGCGGGGCTTCCTGCTACCTACATCTCTTCGATCATGATCTTCGAGATGTTGGAGATCGGGATGGCCGTGGTGTTGTTGCGCCCCTCAAGGACGAAGAACCCACCAGGGACGCCCCCGAAGTCGGGGATCATATTCACCCTGTCGAGCGCGTGAACCTCACCCTTGGGCTCGATCAGGTGAACCCTGACGGCGTAGCTCACCGGGCATCCTCGGCCTCGAACCAGCGCTTGAGCTCGTCGAGCTCAGCCTTCAGGTTGTCGAACTCAAGAAGCGTCTTGATGTGCTCCCGGTACAACTTGATGTCCAGGGAGATGTTGACGATGCCGATGACGATCAAGGTGGCGGCAAAGACGTAGTTCATGACTTCTCCTAGTTGTAGAGGTAGGCCAGGGAGGCCACGTTCCTGACGGCATCCTCACCCACGATGTACACCATCAGCGGGCCACCCTCGAACCGGCGGTTCCGGATGAACATGATCTCCCCGAACCGAAGGTTCCTCTCGGCCTCCCGATACGTCTCCAGGGAGACGTTCGGGATGTACTTGGATTCCTTGTCGTCCTTGTAGTAGATGACCATCGAACCCATCACTTCACCTCTTCCAGCTTGATGGAGATCTTGAGCTTGTAGACGTTGGCGGTCTGGCCAGCGTCAGACATGTAACCCGACGCACGGAGAGCATCGTTCACATCGTTGTACATGTAGTCCGTCAGATCCTCCAGGATCTGCGCGGGGAGGGTGTGCGCCTCGGCACCCTTCGGGATGAGAACGTACTTGATCACTTCGTCTCCTCGTGACACTCGCAGGTGCAGACACAGCAGTCGGCAATGCACTTCTTGACACATCGGTCGTGATTTCCGATCAAGCAATCCGGGAACGACTCTCGGATCTGATCCTCTTCATTCACTTCTTAACTCCGTACATGTCGCCGACATTGATGGACTTCCAGTAGCCTTCGGGGATGCAGATCTCCTCCCGGTGGTCCAGCTCCAGGCAGAAGCGCTCCGGGTACAGCTGCTCGCTACCCTCCCAGTAGTCGTCGACCCAGAGCTTGTTGGTCACCAGGCCCTGGGGGCCGTTGTACTCCTGCTTCCTGCCTTCAGAGATGGCGTAGCCGCCAAGACCTGCGAGACCGAACAGGATGACGACCAGCACGATCGCCAGGAGATCGGAGTTGTCATCTATCATGCGTGATCATCCTCGGTGTCCACTGATTCCTTGACGGATGGGGGTTTGTGCCCCCATCCGAGACCACTGTTCATGTACTCGGTAGCCCAGAGTCCAGGCTCCCACTTCTCAACCATGTCTTTGATCCACTGGTTCGGATCACCCTTCGCGGGACGGATGTTCTCCCACGCGGACTTCTGGTCGTTGCCAATGGGAATGATCTGGAACTTGCACTCACCGTCACGCTTGTACTTCAGCACGGAAGGGAGCCACTTCATCGACTCCTGCCGAGCCTTGTTCTCCGTCGTGTAAGGACCGGTGGCGAAGTAGTGCCACTTGGTCTCGGGTAGCTTGATGCCAACAACAGAGATGAACTTGTCCATCTTGTCTCTTGCGATATCAAGTTCCTCGATGACCCGGAGGGCCACATCCTTGGATGTGGCATCCTCCGGATACTCACCTTCGAGTGCGGCAACTACCGCCTTGATCTCGCCAGCACTAGCTGGCATTGATCTCCTTCACGTCACGGGACTCCAGCCACAGCTCCTCGCTCGGAGAGAGAAGCTTCCTGAGTGCAGCACTGAGCCCCAGGGCGTGGGCCACACCCCACGCCCTGCCTGAGTCCTGCTCAATCTGAACCATCGACAGGTACCTTTCCGCCGCCGCACTCATGGTGATACCCAGGGAGTCCGCCGTCACGGAAACTCCGCCGTGCACCACATCCTTCTCGACGAACTCCCCAATGGAGATGCCGAAGTCCACGAAGGCGGAGCCCACCAGGCAGCCCTTGCGGTAGTTGATGTCGGAGCTGGGGATCTGGCGGTCGTAGCCGTCGAACATCAGGTTGAAGCAGCCGCCAGTACCGGAGTTGCTCCGGTACTCCACCACCCACGGGTCCTCAGTGTACTTGTAGTCCGGGCCTCGCTCGGCGATGTTGCCCAGCACCAGTTCGACGGCCTTCTGGAGGTCGATGTAGCGCTTACTCACGGTCTCTCCTCTTGGAGTGATCCTTCCACGGTGGAAGGTGGCAATGCACAGAACCCGGGCGAACCTCCGGGCAGTAGCCATCTACAGATAGGCGGTGAGCGTTCACCCAGGATTTCTGAATAGGAATGAACCCGCTTCACTGCTCTGTGCATCACCATCATCCACCCTAGTGCCAGCTAGGGGGAAGCCTTAGAGCACGAAGACCTGAATGTCGTCCCCGTCGTCACCGAACACGGACGCGAAGGATTCCATCTGCTCCTCCGTCATCCGGTCGTAGATGGCGGAACGGAACTCGTCATCCGAGACGGGGATGACGAATGCGCACGGGTCCCCCTTGATCTTCTCCGGCAGGTCCTTGATGAGGCTGTCGTACTCCTCCTTGGAGCGGGCCGGGAAGATGGCGGTCGGGTGCAGGATTCCGTTCTCCTCCGGGTCCGTCTGCGCGACGAAGGAGAGGAATTCGTCACGGGACTCGATGACCTCATCACCCACGTACATCACCGCAACGGAAGCGATGCGGTCGCCGACCGTGTAACCGGCGATAACGGTGGTCAGATCGTCGAACTCAGCACGAGCAGCGACGATGAAGTTGCCCGCCACGGGAGTCTCGACGAAGGCGAAACCGTCGAACTCGTCGCACATGTCGCACATAGTTCTCTCCTCTTGGTGTTGAGTACCACTGTGATACTCCCCGAGCACACCCCCGAAAGGGTGTGCTCGAAGTAACCACAGGAGTTACAGGCCCATGCTGGACAGCGGCTGGAAGCCTCCGTGAGTCAGGCCGACAGGAGTTGCGGCCTCCAGGATCTCCAGATCCTCCGAACCATCCTCGGGAAGCTCGGAGGCGATGGAAGCAATGCCATCGGCCTTGCCGAGGGCGTAGGCGGCCTCCCAGTGCTCATCCATGGCGTCGGTGTGGTCGGAGATGCGAATCACCAGTCCGAGGCGGACAGCCTCATCGATGGCCGGAACCAGCCGACCACCGTTCATCTTCTCCCACGAATCGCGGGGGTAGATGGTCATGTTGCCGAACTTGACTCCGTCGGACAGCTCGTACTCCGTCCCCGCGACAGACTCCTCACGCTTCCTGAGGGTGGCAACGCCGATACCAAGCTCGTCGGCGAACTGCTTGCGGGTCAGGTAGTTACTCAGGTCAGTCACTTGTTCATCTCTCCGATCGCAGTACGAATCTTGTGCTGGTGGTGAGTGGTGGTGGGGCTGTATTTGACGTCGGGCATGAACCACTTGCCATCAAGGCGCCACGCGATAGGCGTGGCGTACGAGTAGACAGCGTACTCCGGGTTCATGGCGACAATGGCTTCCGCGAGGTTCCGTGGAAGCCTACCGACTCCACCGTAGAACCTTTCGCCACGAAGATTTCCAGTCGTGGTAGTGAAGGGTTCGGGTTCGCCGACCAGAACGTCAAGGTATTCACGCCAGCTGGCGTGGATCCTGAGTTTCTTCACTCTCTCCTCCTTGTAGACATCACCATGATGCCCCGGAAACGCCCGGCCGTAGCCGGGCGCTCCCAGATGTCACGGGGATTACCAGCTGTCCTCCCGGACCACCTTCCAGACGCCAGGCTTCAGGTCGATCTGGTAGCTGTGGCCCACCTCATACACGCTGGTCGTGGACCAGGAGACTTCGGCTTCCACCAGGTCACTGTTGTAGACGTGAATGATCCTGGCGGAAGCGACCGTTGCGTAACCAGTCTTGAAGTCGATGACCCTGCCGACCTCGGGGCGCTCGACGTGCCCCGGGATTAACCGGCCGAAGATGCCCATCAGTACTCCTCACCGACCTTACGGACGCTGTGGATCTTCGCGACGTCATCCACGGTGGAAGCGATGACGTGACGAACGCTGAAGTCGTTGCTGTTTTTCGCGTCGATGACGACGTCGTGGAGACGCGTGTCTCCGTTATCGGCTGTGTACGTCACGCGCATGACGTTCTTCTTGACCGGCACCTGAGCGCTGTCAGAGGTGCCCTGAACCGTCTTGTTGCGACCGAAGAGACCCATGATCAGGCACCCTTCTTGACGCGGGGACGGAAGATGAGGGACCCAGGGGTGAACTCGTAGATCATCCCGATCGGGTACCCCTTGTTCTTCCGGCTGGAGATGCGGACCTTGACTCGCTCACCCATGAGGGGGACGTAGCGGTTGCCCTCGACCACGTGCGCATTGACCATGCCGAACGCGACAGTCTTGAAGGCGACAAGGTCACCCTTGCTGAATCGCTTGACACTTGCCATGATTCTCTCCTCCTTGGTTGAACCTGAGTGGTTCAGAATCCACACATCCCGAAGGATGTGTGGACGAGTACGACTCAGATCACGCCTGGTATCCCAGGCTCTTCAGGCGCTCGACGGTGCTGGCGTAGGCGACGCCCCAGGAGAGCCCGATGTCCTGCTGCTTCTGAGCGGCACCGAGAGCAAGGGAGACGTCCAGGTCGAAGCTGTATTTGCCCGTGGCCTCAAGGGGCCCAACGAGATTCCTCGGAATCATACCCTCGCACTCGTAGAGGTCCTTCATGTCGACACCGAGGTCACACAGGACCCACGCGACAATGCATCCCGGGGTCGGGTTGACCAACTCGTCGAAACCCGGGAAGTCCCTGGGGTCGGCGCCACTGTGGTCCGAGTGGATGTAGTAGCAACCCAGGAAGGTGCCGTCGTAGTTCTGGCGCTCGTAGACGAAGTTCTCGCCCTTGGAGTTGACAGCCTTCTTCATGCTGTCCATGACGTCGCCAAGAGTGATCTTGATCACGATTCTCTCCTCCTTGGTTGAACCTGAGTGGTTCAGGGGGACGCGCATCCCGAAGGATGCGGTCCCGAGTACGACTCAGATGCGGTTGACGTAGACCCGGTCATCCCTGATCTCGGCGGAGAAGTCGGCGCCGGTGGCGCCCATCTCGGCGAGCATGGCCTTGACGCGCCCCAGCTCAGCGACACCCTTGAGGGCGCCACCAGTGCAGATGGAGAGCAGGGCGGCCAGGGCCTCGATTTCGCCACCGGTCATGGTGAAACCGGCACGACGAATCTCGGTGAAGGTCTTGATGGCCATTGCGTTCTCTCTTCCCTGGTAGGAATGAACCGAG
>JACCDR010978811.1_pt1 | contig 10384 bp, 8 predicted proteins | sample 7446431 | NCBI WGS metagenome assembly JACCDR01 (sample SAMN15323443, study PRJNA562643) | freshwater metagenome | isolation source: river surface water | place: USA:Blue River Watershed | collected 2017-08-17 | reverse complement strand
CAGCCAGCGCCTGACCGGTTGCTCTGTTGTGCTGGCGCCAAACGGTGCGGTCGGGGCTGTCGATGTGCGGGGTGCCGCACCCGGCACCCGCGAGACCGATTTGCTCGAACCGTCCAACCTGGTCGAACGGGTGCACGCCGTGCTGCTCAGCGGCGGCAGCGCCTTCGGGCTGGACGCGGCCAGTGGCGTGATGCGCTGGCTCGATGAACACGGCATCGGCTTTGAAACCGGCTACGGCCGCGTGCCCATCGTGCCGGCTGCGGTGTTGTTCGACTTGCCCGTGGTGCGCCCTGGCGACAAGCCGGGCATCCGACCCGATGCCGATGCCGGTTATGCCGCCTGCCAGGCCGCCTCCAGCCACACGCCCGCTGCAGGCAATGTGGGTGCAGGCGCAGGCGCTTGCGTGGGCAAACTGTTTGGCCTGTACCGCGCCATGAAAGGCGGCATCGGCAACGCCAGCGTGCGCGTGGGTCCCTGGGTGGTGGGGGCGCTGGTGGCCTGCAACGCCGTGGGCGATGTGCTGGACCCGGCCACTGGCCAAGTCATCGCAGGTGCCCGCACGGCAGACGGCCAACGCCTGCTGGACACCCAAGCGGCCTTGTTGAATGGCGAGCGCAGCACCCGGCCCATGCCTGGCACCAACACCACCATCGGCGTGGTCGCCACCAACGCCACCTTGAGCAAAGCACAAGCCCAGCGCCTCGCCATCAGCGCCCATGACGGCCTGGCCCGTGCCATTCGCCCCGCCCACACCACGTTGGACGGCGACACCCTGTTTGCATTGGCCGCCTGCACCGAAACAGCGCCACCCGATTTGATGCTGCTGACCGTGATGGCAGCCGAGGCCACGGCTCTGGCCACGGTGGATGCGATCTGCCAGGCGCGGGGGATTGAAACGACTTTGGGGAATTTGCCTGCAGCCCAAGAACTGGGCGCATGAGGCTTTGAGAACCTTGAAATGGTAGGGCGACACGGACTTGAACCGTGGACCAAAGGATTATGAGTCCTCTGCTCTAACCAACTGAGCTATCGCCCCAACCGAAGCTGTGATTGTAGTGGGCCGCAGGGGCTTATTTGGACTGACTCAGTGCGTTGCTGACCAGGCGCGAGGTGATGTTGACGATCTGGTTCATGCGGTCATAGGGCATGCGGGTAGGACCGATCACGCCCAGGGTGCCCACCACCTGACCATCCACCTCATAGGGCGAGCTGACGACCGACAACTCCTGCATGGGCACGATCTGGCTTTCGCCACCGATGTAGATGCGCACGCCTTCGGCCTGGCTGGACACATCGAGCAAACGCATGAGTTGCGTTTTTTGCTCGAACAGCTCAAACGCGCGGCGCAAATGCCCCATGTCGCTGGAAAAGTCGCTCACCGACAGCAAATTGCGCTCACCCGAAATGACCACCTCGTTGTGGTCATCGGCCAGCGCTTCGGTGCTGACCTGAACCGCCGCCTGCATCAAGGTGGCGATCTCGCCTTGCAGACTCACCAACTCTTGTTGCACGCGACTGCGCACCTGCTCGATGGCCATGCCCGCGTAATGCGTGTTCAGGTAATTGGAGGTCTCGATCAACTGGCTTTGCGAGTAATCGGTCTCGGTGAACAGGATGCGGTTTTGCACATCGCCTTCGGGCGAGACGATGATCACCAGCAAACGCCGCTCAGACAGGCGCAAAAATTCGATGTGCCGGAAAACCGAGGCCCGCTTGGGCGCCATGACCACCCCCACAAACTGCGACAAGCTCGACAGCAAATTGGCCGCACTGGCAATCACCTTCTGGGGTTGATCGGGCGTCAGCGCCGGGGCTTGCAGTCCGCTGCGGTCCACCGTGAGCATGGTGTCCACAAACAGGCGGTAACCTCGTGTGGTCGGGATGCGCCCGGCCGAGGTGTGCGGGCTGGCAATCAGGCCCAGCTCTTCCAGATCGGCCATCACGTTGCGGATGGTGGCGGGCGACAAATCCAGCCCCGAGGCTTTGGAGAGCGTGCGCGAGCCCACCGGTTGGCCATCCGCGATGTAGCGTTCCACCAGGGCTTTGAGCAATAACTTGGCACGGTCGTCGAGCATCGCCCCATTTTAATGATGTAATTTGCGCATGAAATCCCAATTCCGTCACGTTGCGCTGTTTGGCAAGTACCACGCGACCGTCACCGGCGGTGCCCTGGAGAGTTCGCGCCAGGTTCTGGACGATGTGGCCCAATTTCTGGGGCGACAAGGTTGCGAGGTGGTGCTGGACAAAGACACGGCCATCCACACCGGCCTGAGCCATTACCCCATGCTGGACATCGCTCAGATCGGTGCCCAGTGCGACTTGGGACTGGTGATTGGCGGCGACGGCACCATGCTGGGCATTGGCCGCCAGGTGGCCCAATACAAGCTGCCTCTGATCGGCATCAACCAAGGGCGCTTGGGCTTCATCACCGACATCCCGATCAAAAGCTACAGCGATGTGCTGCAGCCCATGCTGCAAGGCCATTACCAAACCGAAGAGCGCAGCGTGCTGCAAGCCCATGTGCTGCGCAACCAGCACAGTGTGTTCAGCGCCCTGGCCATGAACGACGTGGTGGTCAACCGAGGCGGTACTTCGGGCATGGTCGAGTTGCGCGTGGAAGTGGACGGCCGCTTTGTGGCCAACCAGCGCGCCGACGGCCTGATCATCGCCACACCGACCGGCTCCACAGCTTATTCTTTGTCGGTCGGCGGTCCCTTGATGCACCCGTCCATTGGCGGTCTGGTCATGGCACCGATCGCACCACACACCTTGTCCAACCGTCCGATTGTCTTGCCGGAATCGTCCGAAATCAGCATTGAGATCGTGTCGGGCCGCTACGTGAGCGCCAATTTCGACATGCAATCGCTGGCCGAGCTGATGCTGGGCGACCGCATCACCGTCAACCGGTCGGAACACAGCGTGCGCTTCTTACATCCCGAAGGCTGGAACTACTTCGACACGCTGCGCAAAAAAATGCACTGGAACGAGGGAGTCTGATCCGCCGTGGCACTGATGCACATCACCCTGCGCGATTTTGTGATCGTGCGCGAATTGGAACTGGACCTGAGCACGGGCTTCAGCGTGCTGACAGGTGAGACCGGTGCCGGCAAATCGATCCTGATTGACGCCTTGCAACTGGCCTTGGGTGCGCGAGCAGAAACCAGCGTGGTGCGCGAAGGTGCCACCCGATGCGAAGTCTGTGCCGAATTCGAATCCACACCGGCCATTGCGGCCTGGCTGCACGAAGCAGGTTTCGAGAGCGACACCACCTTGTTGCTGCGCCGCACCGTGGACCACTCGGGGAAAAGCCGCGCCTGGGTCAATGGCAGCCCAGCCACCGCCACGCAACTGCGCGAGCTGGGCGAACACCTGCTCGACATCCACGGCCAGCATGCTTGGCAAAGCCTGACCCGACCTGATGCGGTGCGCGGCCTGCTCGATGCCTACGCGAGCATCGACACCCGCCCACTCAAAGCCACTTGGCACACTTGGCGCACGGCCCAGCAAACCCTGGCTGACGCCCAGCAAGCGCAGAGCACCCTGACCAACGAACGCGAACGCCTGGCCTGGCAAATCGGCGAACTGGACAAGCTCAAGCCCGCTGCTGGCGAGTGGGAAGACATCAGCACACAGCACAGCCGCCTGGCCAATGCGCAAGCCTTGATCGATACGGCCAACGCCACCGCCGTGCTGCTTGGAGGCGAAGACGATGGTGGTGCCCTGCGCCAGCTGTCGCGCGCCATCCAGAGCCTGCAAGCCTTGGGCCATGTGGAGCCCGAATTCAACAGCCTGGCTGAAGTGCTGCTGTCGGCCCAGGCCCAGGCCGAAGACGTGGCCCACAGCCTGCACAGCTACCTGCGCAAGACCGACCTGGACCCGCAAGCGCTGGCCGAACTCGACGAGCGCATGGGCCAGTGGTTGTCGCTGGCACGCCGCTACAAGAAAACGCCCGAAGATCTCCCGCAAGCGTTGATCCAATGGCGTGAAGACCTGGCCCGGCTGGACGCCGCCGCCGATCTGGACGCACTGCAAAAAGCCGAACAAGCCGCGCGCCTGGCTTGCCTGCAAGCCGCGCAACAGGTTTCGACCCAGCGCCAAAAAGCCGCCAAGCCCCTGGCCCAAGCTGTCACGGCCGCCATGCAGCAATTGGGCATGCAAGGTGGACGCTTTGAAGTCAGCCTGCAAACGCTGGAAGCCCCTGCACAACACGGCTTGGAAGAGGTGAGCTTTCTGGTCGCTGGCCACGAAGGCAGCACACCGCGCCCCGTGGGCAAAGTGGCTTCCGGCGGCGAGCTCTCGCGCATCGCGCTGGCCATTGCGGTCACCACCAGCGAGTTGGGCGAAGCGGGCACCTTGATTTTTGACGAGGTCGACTCCGGTGTGGGCGGCGCCGTGGCCGAAACCGTGGGCCGCCTGATGAAACAACTGGGCCAACACCGCCAGGTGCTGGCCGTGACCCACCTGCCCCAGGTGGCGGCGTGCGCCGATCACCACCTGCTGGTCAGCAAAGCCGCCGCCCAAGGCCAGGTCAGCAGCCAGGTGCGAGCGGTCAGCGGCGAAGAACGCGTCAGCGAAATCGCCCGCATGCTGGGCGGCGAAAAACTCTCGGCCACCACCTTGGCCCATGCCCGCGAAATGCTGGGCACACCCCAAAGCTGAACATGGACATCATCTTGATCACCGGCATGTCCGGCTCCGGTAAATCGGTGGCGCTGCACGCCCTGGAAGACGCCGGTTATTACTGCGTGGACAACCTGCCGCCCGAACTGTTGATCCCGTTTGTCAAACTCGAAGAAGAACAAAAAGAGCAGCGTCTGGCCATTGCCATCGATGTGCGCAGCGCCAATTCCTTGCACTTGATGCCCGAGCAAATGACCATCCTGCGCGACATGGGCATGTCGGTGAAATCGGTCTTTTTGGACGCTTCATCGGACACTTTGCAGCGCCGATATTCCGAGACACGGCGCAAGCACCCCTTGTCGGGCGGCAGCAAACCGCAAAGCGACAAAGCGCTGTTCGAAACCATCCAGTTCGAGCGCGAATTGCTGGCCGATTTGCGCGACCGCGCACACGTGATCGACACCAGCTTCCTGCGCTCGGCCCAATTGCAAACGTATGTCAAAACCCTGGTCAGTGCGCCCGTGGCGCAGTTGACCCTGGTGTTCGAATCGTTCGGGTTCAAGCGCGGCATCCCCTCTGACGCCGATTACGTGTTTGACGTGCGCATGCTGCCCAATCCGCACTATGAAACTGCCCTCAAACCCTTGACCGGGCGAGATGCGCCGGTGCAGGACTACCTGCGCCAGTCCGAAGAATTTGTGCAAATGCAATTGCAGATTGAAGGTTTCCTGAAACAGTGGATTCCGGCCATCGAACGCGACCACCGCAGCTATGTCACGGTGGCCATTGGCTGCACCGGCGGCCAACACCGCTCGGTGTTCATGGTCGAGCAACTGGCCCAAAATTTTGGCGCACGCTGGCTCACCCTGAAACGGCACCGGGAACTGGACGCGATCTGAGCGCCACGCGTCCTGCAGGTCGGGGCTGAAGCCACCGACCTACCCTGGCTCAGGTCATCAACAAGGTTCGAATAGGCGCAGGCAAGCCCATCGCAGGCCAAGCCTGCGCATCCACCCACTGACCCTCAGAAGTTGGAGCGGAGTTGCCGGGCCCGAGCATGCGCACCGGGTGCAAGTGCAAATCACGGTGCGTGAGCACATGCTTCCAAGGCTCGATGTACTGCACCTCATGCCCCTGCGGCCAGGCGGCCAGCAACTGGTCTTCCGAATCGAATACCGGCAAACTGAACAAGCCCGCCCAAATGCCCGTGTTGGGGCGTTTTTGCAGCCAGACCTGGCCTTGTGCATTGACTGCCCACAGCAACCACAGCGTCATGCTGCTGCGTTTGAGTTTGCGGGTCTTCACCGGATAAGCCAAAGGCGTGCCCTGCCCTTTGGCCTGACACAGACTGGCCACGGGACACGATTCGCATTGCACCTTGCGTGGCAGGCACACCGTGGCCCCCAGATCCATCAGGGACTGGGTATAGCGCGGCATGTCTGAGGCCTCGGCTGGCAACAAGTCCTGCGCCAGATTCCAAAGCTGTTTCTCATTCTTGGCCACCGCCAAGTCATCGGCATAGCCCAGCACGCGGGTCAGCACCCGTTTGACATTGCCGTCCAAAATCGCTGCCCGCTCCTGAAAACAAAACGCCGCGATGGCCGCTGCCGTGGAGCGCCCGATGCCGGGCAAGGTTTGCAGCGCTTGGGCTTGCGCAGGAAAGGCCCCGCCAAAACGCGCCACGACATCTTGCGCACAGCGGTGCAAATTGCGGGCACGGCTGTAATAGCCCAACCCACTCCACAGTGCCAACACATCGTCTTGCTCGGCAGCCGCCAGGGCCGCCACGTCCGGGAAGCGTTTCAAAAATCGTGGAAAGTAATCGAGCACCGTGCTGACCTGGGTTTGCTGCAGCATGATCTCGGACAGCCAAACGCGGTAAGGGTCTTGCGTGTTTTGCCAAGGCAGGCTTTGGCGGCCATGCTGGCGCTGCCAATCGACCATCTGGCGGGCAAATTCGGCGGGCAATGGGGTCAAGGTTTCTGGCATGTGGGGCAATAAAAAGTGGTGCGCTGACCTTGCAGCAAAGAACGGATGGGCGTGGCGCAAACCCGGCAAGGCTCGCCAGTGCGGCCATAGACGGCCGCCTCCAATTGAAAGTAACCGGTTCGCCCTTCTGCGTTGACAAAATCCTTGAGCGTGCTGCCGCCTTGCTGCACGGCACGCGTCAGAACCTGAACAATGGCCGCATGCAAGCGGGCCACGCGCGGCTTGGACAAACGGGCCGCTGGTGTGGTCGGGCGTATGCCCGCGATGAACAAGGCTTCAGACGCGTAAATGTTGCCCACACCCACAACGATGTCACCCGCCAGCAAAACCTGCTTGATGGCCGACTGACGTTTCTTGAGCGCCTGCGCGAAAGCGCCCACATCAAAACCACCGTCGAGCGGCTCTACCCCCAAGTGGCCCAAAAGCTTTTGGGCCTGTGGTGAATCCTCTGTGGGAGCCCACACCACCGCCCCAAAGCGGCGCGGGTCATGCAGGCGCAAAACACCCAAATCGGTGATCAGGTCCATGTGGTCATGCGGTCCGGCCTCGGGCTGCACAGGCGCGAAGTTCAGGCTGCCCGACATGCCCAGATGCAACAGCAACAAACCCTCATCCAGGTCCAGCAACAGGTATTTGCCACGGCGACGCACGCCCACCACACAGCGTCCCGCCAGACTTTGGGGTGCAAGACCCAAAGGCCAACGCAAAGGCTTGCCCAAGTGCAGGGCCAAAATGCGGGCCGACTGAATGCGGTCGGCAAAGCTTCGGCGGGTGACTTCAACTTCCGGGAGTTCTGGCATGCGTTTGTCCTGCGTCCACCATGGATTTCGAAGGTGGACACACAGCGTGAAAAGGTGGCTGGATTATGATGGTCCGCATGAAATTTTGGTTCCGCCTCGCCATCTTGTCCTCTTGCATCGCTGGTGCTTGGGCACAGCCTGCAGCCTCCAAAGTGGAACCACCCGCAGCGCCATCTGCCCTGGATGCTGTCCTGTTCTATCAAATTCTGCTGGGCGAGCTGAACACACGCCAAGGCTCGCCTGGTGCTGGTTTTTCCATCATGCTGGACGCCGCACGCAAAACACGGGACCCCGCCTTGTTCCAGCGTGCGGTGGACATCGCCCTGCAAGCCCGGTCTGGCGATGCCGCCTTGCAGGCCGCCCAAACCTGGAAGCGAGAGCTGCCTCAAGCGATCGAACCCAACCGCTACATCCTGCAAATCCTGTTGGCGCTCAACCGCGTCGAAGAAGCAGGCCAGGCCCTCACGGTGTCGATCCATGACCTGCCTGCCGCCGAACAAAATGGTGCGATCGCTTCGGTGCCACGGATTTTCAGTCCACTGCAAGACAAAAAGCGCGCCGCCGATGTGGTCGAAAAATCGCTGCACCGGGCGCTGGGTCAGACCCGAACCGCTGCATCGGCCTGGACCACCATTGGACGCATGCGCCGGGATGCGGGCCAGACGGAGTTGGCCATTCAGGCCGCACTCAAAGGGCGTGCTGCTGACCACGCAGCGCCCGGCCCCATCATCTTGGGTCTGAGCCTCATGGGCAGCGCCAACCTCGGCTTGCAACATATGCTCGACGAGGCCATGCAAGGCCAAGTGCTGCCCGAATTGCGCCTGGGCTATGCCCGCACGCTGATCGCATTGCAGCAGTTTCCCCAAGCGATGCAGCAGCTGACGCTGCTCAACATCCGGCACCCCGAATTCGCCGAAGGCTGGCTGATTCGCGGCTTGCTGCTTCAGGAAACCGGACAAACGGCAGAGGCCGAACAGCACCTGATCCGCTTTGTGCAGTTGAACGCCCCAAACACCGACCCCGAACAACAAGCGGGTCAGGCCGAGGCCCTGCTGACCCTGGCCCAGATCGCACAACGCCAAGGCCAGCTCGAACGCGCCGGGCAATGGCTGGCTCAAATGCCGGCCACGACCGACCCCATCAAACTGGCCAGCAGACAAGCCGACTTGCTGGCGCAGCAAGGACGCATGGACGAGGCTCGCCTGGTGCTGGCCCAGGTGAAAACCACCACCCCTGAGCAAGCCAAACGCAAAACCCTGGCCCAATCGCAGTGGTTGCGTGAACACAAGCAAGCAGCAGCGGCCTACACCTTGGTCAAGACCGCGCTGAGTGCACAAGCCGACGACGCCGACCTGATGTCCGAATTGGCCATGGTGACCGAGAAGCTCAAGCGCTTTGACGAAATGGAAAGCCTGCTCCGGCAATTGATCCAGATGCGTCCGCAAGACCCGCAAGCTTTCAATGCGCTGGGCTACTCATGGGCAGATCGCAACATTCGGCTGGCGGAGGCCCGAACGCTCATTGAGCAAGCGGTCGCCTTGGCACCGCAGGACCCCTACATTCAGGACAGCCTGGGCTGGGTGGCCTTTCGCCAAGGCCGATCCGCCGAGGCCCTGAAAATTCTCCAGGCCGCCTACAAGGCCAAACCCGATGCGGAAATTGCCGCCCATTTGGGCGAAGTGCTGTGGGTCATGGGTCAAACCCAGGAAGCTGCCAACATCTGGCGTGAAGGTCTCCTGCTCAAAGCAGACAATGAGACCTTGCAGGAAACCCTCAAACGCCTGAATTTCAAGCCATGATCCTTGCGCATCGCCAACGCCGGGCAACTTTGCTCTGGTGCGCCCTGAGTCTGAGCGGTTGCGCCACCACGCGCACGCCCCCCGTGGACGCCAGCGCTCATTGGTCGGGCCGCCTGGCGCTCCAGATCGAGTCCGAGCCGCCGCAGCAATGGAGCGCCAGCTTTGAACTGCAAGGCTCTGCAGACCAGGGCGAGATGCTTTTGTTCAGCCCGATCGGCACCACCTTGGCACGCCTGAGCTGGACGCCCCAGTCCGCCCAACTGGAACAAGGGGGCAACACCACCCATGGCGAAAGCTTGTCCAGCCTGAGTGAGCGGCTGCATGGCACCGCCTTGCCCATTGCCGCCTTGTTTGAATGGCTGGCCGGCCGCCCCGCCCAAGCACCGGGCTGGCAAGCCGATCTGTCTGGCCATGCGCAAGGTCGCCTGCTGGCCCAAAGAAGCCTGCCCGCCCCCACCGCCGTTTTGCGCATCGTGCTTGACCGCTGACCTGCGCTCAGCTGGCGATAATCAGGCCATGAAATCGCTGCACGATGTTCCCGCTCCGGCCAAACTGAACCTGTTTTTGCACATCACCGGCCGTCGACCCGATGGCTACCACCTGCTGCAATCGGTGTTCATGCTGATCGATTGGTGTGACACCCTGCATTTTGAAAAACGCGCTGACGGCCAGATTTCCCGCGAAGACCTGACCGTGCACCTCCCCGCTGACGACCTGATCACGCGCGCCGCACGATTGCTCCAGCAACACACCGGCAGCACAGCAGGCGCTCACATTGCGGTTGAAAAGCGCATCCCGGCACAAGCAGGCATGGGCGGCGGCTCCTCTGACGCAGCCTCCTGCTTGTTGGCTTTGAACCAGCTTTGGGGCTTGCACCTGGACTTGCCCACACTTGAAAAACTGGGCCTGCAGCTGGGCGCAGATGTGCCGTTTTTCTTGCGGGGGCGCAATGCCTGGGTCGAAGGCGTTGGCGAGAAAATCACCCCCATCGAGTTGCCACCGGCACGGTTTTGCGTCATCAAGCCTGCTGCCGGGATCGAAACTTCTCAAATTTTTGCGCACCCGCAGCTGCAACGCGCCACAAATGCTGCTACAATAGCGGTCTTCGCTGCAGACGCATATGGCTTTGGTCACAATGATCTGCAACCTGTCGCAGAAGCCCTCTGCCCTGACGTG
>JACCDR010231753.1_pt1 | contig 10384 bp, 14 predicted proteins | sample 7446431 | NCBI WGS metagenome assembly JACCDR01 (sample SAMN15323443, study PRJNA562643) | freshwater metagenome | isolation source: river surface water | place: USA:Blue River Watershed | collected 2017-08-17 | reverse complement strand
TTTTAGTAGTTCATCCCGATGGTGGTAAAACCCTGCCAGTTTCCAAGCGAACTCCTGATATGAATATTCATAAAACTCCCATGGATGCATGTTCATGCCGCCTAATCCTACCTCCACCATGTCATCAACGCTAAGCGGCTTTCCCTTGCTGTGTGTCTTCGTTGCCCTCCCTGGCAACCGTGTACGCTGCTGTAAATGACTGGATAATCTTTGTGTAGTCGTCAAAGGACAGGTCGTAAAAATCATCATCTACATTGATCCCATTTGTCTTATTGGCCTGCATTCCTGCCAGCACAATGAGCTTTACAAATTCAATATAGTCTGCTACTTTAGTATCATCCAGTTTTGCCAGTTCTTCAATAGGCTCTTTTCCGGTCATCTGCTTCATCAGTACCAGCGTGAGCATATTGAATTTCAACGTTACGGTATGTGATCCGAGAGTGAGGGTGTAAGTTTTATTTGTCATCGCTGAAAAGTTTTATGATTCCAAAGCGGTGTTAATCGCTCCTGAGAAACTGAATCCCATAGAGAATTTCTGCGTATCGCCAGCCGTGGAGGTTGAACGTACTGAAGTCAGGTATCCTAGCCCCTGCATGTAGATGCCATCTCCTTCATCGATGCTTCCGCCATCCGATTCATTCAGGTACTCAGCCCACAATTTTGTACGATTGCTTGCCCAGATCATGAGTTGCTGCAAAGAGGCTTCCCCGGCATCCGGAGTTGCATCTACCACGCCGTTTAGTGTGATCGTTCCGGTAGGGGATTGAACCGCTACCAAGGTGCCGCATCGTTTGGTTTGAGTCTCTGTAACAGAAGTATCGATCCCGGCTTCCGAGTCGGTTTCGCACACTATGGTTACAGGATTCGACCCGTTCTCGGTGTCTGTTGAAAGGCGCAGTAATATGAGACTCGCCGCTACTTCTGTTGTTGCCATGTTATGATTGATTTATGATGTTGTTAAATATTAATGTTTTCGTAATTGCCAGTCCTGCTTCAACTTTCATAAAAGGGCTGGTGTCAGTTCCTTCCAAATAAGATACAGGCAATTGATAGGGTGATGGTACGGTTAAAGCAATAGTTTTTGGATCTGGATATAAGAGCGTCAGAATCTGGTTGCACACGTTATCGATCTTCAACTTGGTGATAGCAGTCTTCGTGTATTGCGTCACTTCCACCAACACCCGGCAAGTAGCACGAAAATGATGCTTCGTATTCTGCTGCTGCATATCTTGCGTGGTGATCCGAATTACTACCGCTGATCCTGAATTACCCTCTACTTTTTCATCGATGATAGGCACAACCCCGCTATCAATCGTTACCTCGTTTTTGATAACATCGTAAAATGCTTTGCGTATTATTGTGCCGTAATCCCTCATATTATTGATCGCATTATCTCATCCAGCTTCTTTTCAAATTTTCCTTGTACGTAGAACACATTTTTAAAGAAATAAGGATGAGCTTTGACGCCCTCTCTTTTAATTTTTCGCCAGATCAGGAAAGCTAGAGCGCGATCTTGTTTGGCCTTGGTAGCTGCGCTTCCCTGTCTTCTGCGTGTTTTCGTACTATACGTACCTGCTAACCCTTTACGCTTCACCCATGCTTGCAGGGCATCTACCGGGCTGATGCCAGTCTTTGGCCCCGGACCTTTGAATAAAGCGGCATATTGCGTTAATTCTGCGGGCACACTTCTGTGCCCTTTCGTTCCCCATTCTTGATAAGCCGCATAATCATTCTGCACCACTACATCCCAGGCAAATCCTGTACGTTGCAGGCTCGTTATACTCTGCGCTAACCGGCTCTGATCCTTTGGTGCATCCCGGTACGCTAACTTCCTGATCTCATCGGCTGAAGCCCGGATTTCGTTCTTCAGTTCCCGTTCGAGTCGGGTAGGTAGTGTGCCAATGCGGGCCAGCGCCTCATTTAAGCCCTTCACCTTGATATTTATACCCCCTGCCATTATTCCGCTGCCACTAACGTGAAATGAAAGAACCGGTGATTCTCCTCCCAACGCCCGTAGCTTAATATTTGAAAGAACTTATTATCGTACACTAAATACGTGTCCTTGGTTAGTATCTCTTCAATCGCTGATCTCCAATAACACCACGCCTCGTATTCCTCCACTATCGATATTCGACCCTCTTCTTCCACCCTGCCTCCGCGCTTCTTTTTAAACAACCCCCTTGTAGTGATCCTGTCCTCAAACTCTTCTTCATGCCCGCCTGCTTCATCCTGCGTCTTGACTGGATTCTCAAACCGAAACACCTGCCTGAATAATGATGCTGTTACAGTAGCCATCCCGAGCGTTTGAAAGGTTTCGCCAGCCTGCGCACTGGTTCGCTAATATCTGTCTGATCCTGGGTTGCCATGTCCTGCTGTTCACCTCTGTGCGCATACCGAAAAGCAATCTCTTCCAGTAAAGCACGTTTCAGAGATGCTGGCAAAGTAGTATAACCGGCATTGTAGGTAATATCTGCATAGCCCGGTGATACCAATTCTTTGAAGATGATGCCCCTCAATTCGTAATCATCTGTTTCGATGGTTTCGCCATCCTTGTCAAGAATCTCCACTATCTCCCCTATAGGTCCGTAGGGTAGATATATTCCACCCCTATCGTTCTGCAACTGAGCACGGAGTATTTTGGGCGCTAACGTACAGTCTGTATATCGCTCCAACGCTTCCCGGCACTGCGTAATCAGATCGGTTAAATAGGTGTCATCATCATCAAATGAATACGACCCCGACGTATCGAAAGACATATTCAGATGCCGTTTCACTTCTTCCAGTGTAACCGGCTCTGTGGTCGCGTCCTCAATAGTCGCCACATCAATCACTCTATTGTAGCAAACACTCAATGTTTCTTAGGTTGTTCTTTGGTGACAGGTTTCTTGGTTTCTACCGGCGTGTGCTTTGGTTCTTCTTTTACTTCAACTTTCTTTTCTTCTTCCACCTCTTTTTTATTCGTTTCTTTTGGTTCCGACTTGGTATTATGAATCACCTTTTTATTACCCTCTGCATCCGTGTGCGTTATTTTAACTCCGCCTTTCTTACTCACTTCTGGTTCTTCGCCTTCCTCATCCAGCCAGTCTGCTACCCCCTGGTCTACCAGTTGTTTGCCCACTGATTTTTTTACTTCGATGGTATCGCCTGCTTTCGCCCTGCCATACTCTCCCACAATTGTTTGTTTAACTTTTACTGTTGCCATATTACGTGGTTTGTATAAAAGAACCGCCCAGCTAAAACTCACACCCCGCCAGGCGGCCTTTTATTCGGTTATGAATCAGCCGCTGCAAGGTCAGCGATAGCAGCCGCAAATGTACCTTTCACGATACCAAGCGGTCTGTAAATCGCCAGCGCAAGGCGTTTTTCAATTACAATAGTGATCAAGTTTTTGATGGCGTTGTCCTGATCCTGATCGTACAGTCTCACCGAAGTGCCGGTACGGTCGAAGATAGCTGCCGCGCGAGGTTGAAATACCAGGAACTCGCCCGTATTCATTTCGGTATGCTCTACTACGCGGATGCCGCCTATGTTCAAATCTCCGTTAGTAGTGCCAGGATTTGCCAGTGCAATACCATTACCGCCACCTAAGAAAAGGTAGTTGTTGGTGGTGTCTTTTGTGCTGGTCATGATGAAATAATCATCAGGAGAAACTACCGCCACCAATGGACCGCCGAGTTTCTGCAATCTGATTTGCTTCCGAGCCGCGCGAAGGGCATCGAAACGGTTAGCGGATGTAACTGCAGAAGCAGCACTATCGAACGCTGTACCGTTGGTGTAAAGACCGCTCAGGTTCTGGCCGGTACCATCACCGTAGATGATCTGCGCATCTTCCACGCTCATCAATTCTTCCAGACCGATTTGAGTCAGGAATGATTGCAGGTAAGGAATATCATCGATCATCTCTTCAGGAATCCTGAAGTAAGTAGCGATCTTACGAACGTTTGAATCGATGATTGCGAGGTCACGATCGATTTGAGGTTTAGTAGCACCTTCTGCTACCATTCCCGGACCACCCTCTCCACCGTTATCACGCACATAGCGGATCACGTTTGAATCGGTTGCACCTACGGGTAACAGATTACGCATGTGTACTTCCTCGTAAGGCTGTGCGATCACGCCAGGAACTACCTGTGGAGATACGAAGTAATTGCCTGTAAGCGACGTCGCAGATGCCATGGTGCCCACCGCTTTGGTATCGATTTCGATGGTAAAGCCCTTGCCGTTACCCTCTTTGTATTTCTTCAATGCCTCTGCCTTCTCATTGAGCTTTTCGCCCATTTGCTGAGCCGCACCCTTGAATACAGGGGTATTAGGAATATTTTTTGCTTTGGTAAGAAGATCATCGAGCGCCTTTTGGTTCTTTTTGGCGTCTTCTTCCATTTTTCCCAAACGCTCCTTTAATTCGGTGTTTTCTTTTTGAAGACCGTCTTTCAACTCTGCTCCAAGTTGTTTAATCTGATCTTCTGCTGCTTTTTTAGCCTTTGCGTCGAGGTTGCTTTCCAGCGTTGTTTTAATTTCCCCGAGTTTTTCTTCTACTGTAGTAGACATTTCTCTAAGTTTAAAATGTTTAAAAAGTTGTTTAATCCATCTAAACTTTTTTCATCGTCCGGCGCTGGTGTCTCCTCGACGGCCCTCGTGGCTTGTAGATCAAATAAAGTTTTTATTTTATCGTTCAATTTGGCTACATGTATTTCAATGAGGCCAAAGTGTTCGTCAGTGAATGTGCCCTTGCGGAGCAATACAGAGAACTTTTCGTACTCTTTAAGAGTAGTATCTAACTCATCCGCTAGTTCTTTCTTCGTGTAAGATTTGCTTACTGATAAAGTAGGCGTATTTGGATTTGCACCCCATAGTACGGCACTACCTTCGTATAGTTTAACCTGAGTAATGAGCGTGTATTCTCCGTCAGAATCCTTTTCTTTTTTCTTTTCTGTAGAAGAAAACCCTACGCTATGCTGATTAATTGTACCAGCGAGGTAGTGCTTCATAATATCTTCTCCTAATGTGGTTTTAACGATAGGCGTAATGGAATACAGATAACCGTTTTCAATTCCTAATTCTTTAGGCTTACCTAGAGTGGATTTTAAAGATGGGTCGTGATCAACAAGATGATATACTAACTGACTCCCTTCCGGACCTCGCTCCTTGATGGTCTTATTGAACGCTGTAGGCGCAATCACATCATTATCATAATCTTTTATCCCCACCTTATTAAAGGCAACTTTTACGACAAAACCCTTGTCATCCACATCTAAAATGCCGCCTTGTATATTTTTGTATTCCATTAGGACAAATATTTTTTAATCAATAGATCATCCACCGGGTAGCCTTCCTCAGCCTCCCTTTTTATAAAGTCCCGAACATCTTTATCGATTTGCGCTTCATGTGCCTTGTAGAATAACATGATATATTCCAAGTCACTTAGCATTTGATCCGTTTTATGAACCGAACTACTAACTACAGGCATATCCTCTAATGCGGACACCATGAATACATACCCGTATTTAACATCACGCTTGATCGCGCTGATAGGATATTTTAGTTTCAGTAATGGATATAAGTCTTTGCTCATACTAATTCAATTTGTCGGTTGCGAACGAAATTTCCGGGTTGTATCACGCTTATCCTTGATTTGGGTATCAGCCTTCCGTTGCTGTCTCGTTTAGGTACGATCAGTTGCCCGCATCTGCAGTTTACCGTTTCTTCTGCTGGTGCCTCTGGATCACCTGGAAACAATAACCCGTTGCTGTAAAACTCTCCCACTTCCCTTGTCTGTCCGTCCACCAGCATATGCGATCTGCGAGTGCGCTCATCCCCTACCGCTGCCCATTCCTTCACCACTTCGTAATCATACTCATTTGCTCCGATCTGAGTGCCGTAATTAGCCGCACGAGTAGATTCTGTTCTTGCGATTCGTACCGCACGATGCTTTATGTATATCTTATCGTTAATCTCCTTTGCGATTCGGTCATAGCCCCATCCTTCACGTAATCCCTTCTCAAGAATATCGATAATGTGTCTGCGAGAGGTTTCATTGATCTTATTCACCATTTCCAGGTTATTCGACCGGAAATACCGTATAATATCTTCCGTCCATTGCCGGTTATAGCCTAAGGTGCGTTTCAAAATCATAGGCGATTTACGCAAGCTGCTCAGCGTCCGATTCGCCATCACGATACCCGCCGCTACATACATATCCTGAATCGTCTTTGTCATCGGTAGCGTGAACGCTAATTGATTCAGCAAATTTACGGCTGCACTGTTCCCTTGTCGTAACGCTTCTGCCACCCGTTGAAACTGCGTTCTGAGTGTTCGTGCAATACGAGGCGCAAAGCGTATTTCGATGCCGGTTAGTATCCGGTCGAACTCTAGTACGTATGCTTCTCGTTGTGCGCGACTACTCAAAATGATACCGTTGTTTATATTTTTCAATCAAATAAATCACCTGTTCATCCGTCAATCCCTCTGCCTGCTTCGTTAGCTTTTCAATTCTTTTTTCTCTCGCTGCCGTCATTGCTCTTCGAGTGAATGTGCAATCAGTCTCCTTGATCGGAAACGTCCGATTCGCCAGTATCTTGAATTGCTCTATCCACTTCATTCAATATATTTTCTGGGTTAAGCCCACTAATTTCCTTCAGGGTTGATGGCACCAAATATTTCTTCAACATCGGTTCATTCGGATCATCGTCATACCCCATCGCCCGGCGCTTTTCTTCCCCTGTCAACCAGTAGCACTTCAGCATCGTGTTGGCTGTTTTTTCCAGGTCCTCCTGTAGCTCAGGGAAAACGCTCAAATCAAAATCCACATACAAATCTTCGTCCGGATACATCTTTGCAATGGTATTAAAATCATCTCTCAGGTCATTCAACTCAGGTAATACCGCCTGCGTAATTAGTTGCTTGTTCCATGCCTTGATGTTGTTATCCGTTGCATTGGCGTTGGACATGAACAATCCGGGTGGAACTTTATAGATGTTGTAGATTTTTTCGTCTGAATACTTTTCCTGGTCAACAATCTTGAGATCTTCGGCAGACATACCTAGTTTGATATATCCAAGTTTACCGTTTGCTAGTTCTATTCTCCCCGCATTCTCCACACCTAAGATATCCTCGTTTAACTTCTTCTTCATTTGCGCTAACCTTGCAACACTATCATCCGAATCGTCTGCCAATTCGTTAAACAACACCCCTTCCGCTCCGGCATTCTTTAGGATATTAGCTCCGCGCTGTTCTGCCAGGTTCGACCGTTGCAAGGCTTTCGATGCTGCTGACAATGGGCTGAGGCCGTATAAATGCGATCCAGCACCATCATAATGCGGATTCCAATAACGGGAATGAATGACATTTTCAGCCGGGAACTTCACAATTCGACCTAACTGCATTTGGTATTCGGTCACCTCCCATAAGGAGTTCTGCACTACGATCATCATGTGCTGAGGTGGCAGGTTGAATATTTCTACCGGTTTCCCTGCGTTCGCTCCCGCCTCCAATCGATTCACCCATAAATAACGGTTTCCCGTAATGAGTTTGAAACCGATGCAGGTTTTGATGAACTCGGTAACTGTCTGCCAGCGATTCGGTTTCTCCAACAGATCCGTAAGCGGATGTCCTTCAATTTCTTCATAGACTTCCTCTTTGATCTGCATGGCCTTGATCAGCGAATCTTTCGTAGCGTTTTTTCCTGTCAATCCAACATACTGCGCATGTTTCCGCTTATCCTTCACCTTATAGGCTCTGAATGGCGAAATAGCCGCTGTACTGTTAATCCGGTCCACAGCCGTGTATACCGCAGCATTCCCCATGTATCCCTTCTCGATATAGTCACCTGTTTTATAGGATGACCATACATAAGTGGTGCCGATAAACTGCCCGAATAAACGTGTCAAAGAACTACCCACTCTGTTCCCTACCAGAGTCACGCGGTTATCTATGATAGAAGCCTTCACCCCGAACACCTTCGCCGTGGTAATAATTGCTCTTTCCTTCCAACTTGTCTTTATACCATTACCCACGTGTGTTTCGGTTGTAATTCAAAATATTCACGCATACAAAAGCTGTCCATAATATCGGGAGAGTCACCGCCTAACAATACCTTCATTTCATCCTTCCCGATAATCCGCAGCTTACCGTCCATATCCACCTTGTCCCGCTTGATCACCATTCTTTCCTGTACCATGCGTTGACGGACGGTTAGTTTTCCATCGTACATTTTATTCGCCACATGCTCACTCACTCTATATTGGCCCTCATTTACTTTGTCCGAAGACTTATAGTAACATTGGGTTTTTAAATTCTGATAGTTCTCTTTGTTCAAGGCCGGAGCGCCGTTGTTGAACGCTATTGATCCCTTAATGAACCCATCGATAAACCCTCCCACACCGTCTGAATCATAGATGATATGCCGGTTTTCGACTCCATGTTTCTTAGCTAAGTTTTGAATCCCTTCAATCACCTGCTTACCGTCCGACTTGTCCATGATCAGCATATCCACCAATTCATACCCGTACCACACACACACTACAAACTTATTCGAGCCTTTTAGCGCCACATCCGCTGTGATGTACTTGCCTTTGGTGCTTACCTGGCACACATTGTCAAACATCCCCAGGAACGCGGCATAATCATACAATTGATTATCGCTGATCACTACCTTCCAGTTTCCGTCAAGTAGCTGCGATTTCGTTTGCGGATCAAGTGCTGCCAAGTTTGCCAGATAGCCGGGGTTAACTTTTAGTAGCTCCCGGTTATCGTGAATCGTTCCTCCGATAAAAGTGAGCGACTTCACAAACTCTTCGGCCTTCACTCCGCTTGCTGCTATCAACGGCTCTAAAAAGTACCAAGCCTTTTCAATTACCTCCTGTTTAGTATCACCCCAGATATACTTATCGCCATCGCGTGTAAAGTACCTCAGCTTACCGGATCGTTCCTTAATTGGGAAACCATCTTCGCCTATCCACCATTCGATTAACTCAGCTACCCATGATCCAGGATCAGGGTTGCAGGTGGCGCGAACGTAGGGTTTCACCCCACACACCGACCGATTACGCGACAGGAGATACCAGAACATGTTTTGACTGAAGTGGGTTAACTCATCAAACCCCAGAAACGGGATCTGTGCACCCTGCCAGTCGAGTACGTTTTTTTCGTATTCGAGGTGGCTAAACTTCATCTTAGCACCTTTCCTGAACTTCCATTCCAAAGAGCTTTCCCGCGGCTCGGCACCTGCCAGCGGGTATAATTTTAACGAAGTATCCCACAGGCCACCTTCGTTCTTGATCTGTGGTGAGGTGCGTCGGAATATGACGCCGCCCCACCCTGGATTATTGATATGCCGTAAGAACTCCAATAATAAAGCGAACGTCTTACCTGCTCCTGCCGATCCACCCAGTATCGCAATGTCTGCCGGGGTGGATAAAGCGTCCTCTTGAAATCCTTGCTGTGGCTTGATGACCTTCATAAAGACAAAAGCCCATACGCATTAGCGTACAGGCAATACCATGAATAAGAACGTTGTCACTCCCATTTGGAAAATAAAGTTATGGGAATTGCAACGTTGTTGCAAAAATATTTTTTAATTATTGTTGGCGGCGGGTTAAGTTTGGCGATTTTCTCTCAAAATACTTGTAGGCACTATTTCGGCTTGATTCTATTTCCTCTCTAGTAAGTATGCGAAAATTAAATTTACCTGACGGGCTGCTGATGCAATGTCTTTCTTTTCCCTCTGCGATAAGTAATTTTTGTTCGGCAACAGTTTCGTTAGCTGTTACCTTGTATGTATCGCCGGATGGTAGTTGTAGGTGGATCATTGGTAAGAAATTATAAATGGTTTAATATTGTCAAATTGAGTAGTTATTAAAGGATCTAATATAACGTCCTCTTTAGGTACTTCATCATTCAGCACTCTGAGTCTTGCTCTATTGTATGTTTTATCCTCCCATGTAGTTATGTCCTCAAACGAATCGAAGGTGTTCAAAACAATTTCAAACAACAATTCATCTTTCATTAATTCATTTGAAACCAGAATGACTGCCATATTATTGACGCAATAGTTTAAATTTTTTGAAGTCTTCTAAGGTAGGAAATTCGTTTGATAGTTTCAACAGGATACAGTAGATGTTCCATCCGTCGACCCGATTCCCCATTGCTGGATGTTCGCCTATTTCGATGATCTTATATCCTGACTGCTTCACTAATTGACCGTAAAACTCTGATGTGTAATATTGGAACCCATGCAAAGGCCAATTGCCTGTTTTGGGGTTTTCATTGTACATGATGCCGCCGATACGCAAAGCATTGTGTTTATTCAGCCAGCAATTGTAAATAGCCTCCCAATCAAAAGCCCCGTTTGAGCCTACATGCTCTGAAGTGCCGCAATCCGTGACAA
>JACCDR012523897.1_pt1 | contig 10385 bp, 13 predicted proteins | sample 7446431 | NCBI WGS metagenome assembly JACCDR01 (sample SAMN15323443, study PRJNA562643) | freshwater metagenome | isolation source: river surface water | place: USA:Blue River Watershed | collected 2017-08-17 | reverse complement strand
GGTGGTACTTGAGGAGTCTCCGTTTGCGGCCGATGCTATTGTTGCCCAGCTTTCAGCACCCACACCGTATGCGATCGGGAATCGATAATTTGCTTTGAAGCTAAACGGTACGGTTGCCATGCTCCAAAATTACGGGAAAAAATAAATACAAAACAAAAGCCTGGGGGCGCTAACTTTTTAAGTACTCTATTTCAATGGGTTGAGCCGTTTAAAGTGGAGGTTCATGGCATATCGGAACGTGTCGAGCGCATCCAGCTGCTGCTTTTCATCTTCCCGGTCATCTTTGACCAGCGATCCATCTGCTTTGACCTCCGCATTCTCAAAGTCATAAAACAATGGCTTGCACTTGTCCTCGTCGAATTCGATATCAAGCTCTACAAGGCAGGTGTTGCAGAGCACCCTGTTATGGATCAGTCTCGGGTTCGGCTCAAACCTGAGCTGGCCGTCTCCAGCTTTTAATGCGATCTTGATTGCTTTGTGGTAGCTCTCCTCGTCGACGTTCCGGATCAGCGCCGACTTGCTGTTGCCGGTGTGGTCACCTCCGATCATGAATAATGCATGTGGATATTTGAGCTTGATCATTTCGCAAACATTCCAGATGGTTGTTTTTGGTTGCTTGATCACCTCCAGCCACCGGACCTTCTTAAGGCTATGCACCTGGTAAACGGAGACGCACATCGGGTCCCGGTTAAAATCGAAGGATAACCAAACGGGAAGCGACCAGTCTCGTTGGATTCCTTTCCGCTTGTGTCTCCTTGCGTCGAAGGTAACAATGAAAGGTCGGAGGTTCTGCTTCTTTCCCCAAAGTCCCCGGGCATAAACGGCATGGAAGTATGGATCCGTTTTCTCGAGATTCTCATAAACTGCAATCCTCCGGCTGTTGCACCATGGGTTGTCCTGGTAAGTCGAATGGGTGCTCCGGACCACCGTTTTGATTTTCTCCTCCGGGTTGGCAGGGTTCTCAGTCCATATCTCCTTGGTAAAATCGAGGATGTCCTCTGGGTAATGGTCCGCCATGTAATCCTTGTAAAGCCAGAAGTCCTGGTAATCACCATCGCATTCTGGGTTAAATGTCAGGTCCAGCTTTACCTTGGTGTCGTTGGATCGGAGTGTGGTGTAAAGGACAATGAAGTCCTCGCGTGTGAGCTCGTTGGCCTCCTCTACCCAGGCGTGGTTCGGGTTGGCCATGGATTTGATCTTTTCGGCCTTGTCAAATCCACGGCCGACAAACTGACCACCGTTGACGCACCTGATGGAAATCGGGGAGTAGGTGCATTCAAACAAATCATCCAGTCCCCATTCTTTGATCACGTCGACGAGGAGCTGGTATTGCGATTCCTTGATGGTACCGTAAACTTTCCGGGCTAGGATGCACCTGAAGTTCGGAGTGGCCAGGCATTTTTCAATATAGCGCATGGCCGTGTCTCGACTTTTTCCGGAGTCCCTGGATCCCCAGATGAGGTCGATGTCGATCTCCTGATCATCCTGCAGGTGCCGGTACTTTTCGAGATATACTTCTGGATCAATATTGATTCTAACCTTTCTCCCCTTTGCCATCTTCCTTCTTATAACCGACGGGAGGCTTTTTTGCTTTCACTTCGATTACGGTGGTAGTATCTTCGACTTCGATCTTCTGCTTAACCTTTCCGTAGGATCGGTCCATGAGGATCTCTGCTGCCTTCACGTTTCCGGCGGCGGCCTGCGATCGGAGCCTGCGGATGATGGCCTCCATGGCGGTGATTCCTTCCTTCTCTTCAGCAAGGACCTTGACCAGGAGCGCTTCCAGCTCCGGCATCTTTTTCGGCCTCCCTTTTGGATTGCCGGACTGACCCTTCTTAAACTTTCCGTGTTCTGGGGGTGGATTGCGTGGCATAGCTTATTGCTTTTTACCGTTTTTATAAACTTCGAGTTCTGGGAAGTTGTGCAGCATGCGGTCGACGATGACCTGGCAGAATTTCGGATCCATCTCCATCAGCCTGCCTTTCCGGCCTAGTTGCGCGCAGGCGACCATGGTGGTTCCGGAGCCTCCGAATAAATCCAGAACGATGTCATCCTCCTGGGAGCTGTTCAGTATCGCTCTTCCTGCCAATGGAACCGGTTTCTGAGTCGGGTGTTTGTAGGTGGTCACCGTTTCCCGGTCGATCTCCCAGTTGGTGGATGCATCCAGGAGGTTCTTCACGATCTGCACCAGCTCCTCCTTTTTGAGGCTGGTGAGCTCGGAGCGCTTTTGTCCGAGGATGGTCTTATGGGTCCGGTCCCCGTACCATGGCTTGGTTTGTCCGATCTTTTTGCAATAAAGCACTGGCTCGTGTGCCCAGTGGTAATCTGCATGGCCCAGGCTCATCCCTTTATTCCAGATCAGCTGCTGGCTAACCTCGAAGGCGGCTGCTTTGAGCGCCTCCTCAAACTGGATATGTGTTTTGGATGCGTACCAGACGTATGCTGCGATATCTCGTTTGCTGAAATTGTAGGCATTCTGGAAAGCAAGGAACAAAAAACGAACCAATGAGTCACCTCTCAGGTCGTCGTTTTTGATCATGTCCCATCTTTTCGCCGTGTCGTTTTGTGCTCCGGTGTAGCTCACTCCGTATGGTGGATCCGTGAATATCAAATCAGCCCGGTCCTCCTTCATCAGGTTGTGGACATCGGAGGCGATGGTGGAGTCTCCGCACATGAGGCGGTGTGGTCCGATGTCGAAAATGTCCCCGGCCTTGATATCAGTCTGGAGCTTATCCAGATCACTGATCTCGAAGTTGTCCTCCTTTGGCTCCCTGGTTTCCGGGTCGTTAAAGTCCGGAAGGTCGAGACCCCACTCTTCAAGCTGCTCGGTACTGAACTCCGCCGCGATAATCTCCCAGTCCCATTCTCCGTAGCTCAGGTTGTCCTTGATGATGAACTCCTGCTGTTGCTCGGGCGTCAGCTTGTCCGCATAAATTGCCGGTACGGATTTGATCCCAGCTTCCTTGGCGGCTCTCCAGCGCATGTTGCCTCCCAGTATGATCCTGGTCTCGGGTCCATCCAGAACGACCGGGCGCAGGTTGAGCATTTCGGGAAAGGCTTTAATCGACTGGACCAGCTTGATAAACTTTTCATCTTTGATGATCCTGGGGTTGCCCGGGTTCGGTTTGATCGTGTTGGTAGGGATGAGCTCGATTTGTGGAAGTGGTGAGTCCGGCATTTTGTGTGGTTGTTTCGGCAAAGGTAGCGGTTTATAAAACCTTTCCGATGATCTGGGTGAGGTCGTCTGTGATCTGGTGGATGTTCTTTGCCGTGTAACGGAGCACCCTCCATCCCTGGGATGTGGCAAGGTTGTACTTGGTGCAGTCGTTGGTGTAACCGACGACGCTGGTATGGCGGCTCCTCTTTGCGGTCCCGTCCTTTGAGAAGCCGATACCCTCGTATTCGATCCCGAGCTTGAGCTCCGGAACCATGAAGTCGAACCTGAATTTCCGGCGGCCGGTGATATCGAACTTGTACTCCTGCTCAAATTCCAGCCGTAAAAGCCTCAAAACCATGGCGATCTCATTTTTGTAGCGCTCGCTTTGGCGCTGGGCCTCGGTCACCCCTTGACCGGGATGCTTGTTTTTTGCCTGATTGAGCCGATCTGCTGGCTTTACGCACCCTTCCTCCGCTTTTGGGGCGATCGTCGATCCTGAGCCACCGGAATGCGTCAGGCGACCCTTTTTGCCGACAGATATTTCCCCGTTTTTGAGCATCTGCTGGAATTCGGCGGCGGTCATTTCACTTTTCATCGCGCATATTTTTTTCGACTGTCATTTGAAGGTACCGGCGTCTGCACTCTGCTTTCACCGCTTCCGGCTGCAGGAGTAGGTTGATGCTTTGCACCTGTAGTTCGTTGGTTTCCACCTTTCTACGTTGGAGGAGCCCATCAACGATCTTTCTCGACTCTGCTTCGAACCATGGCTCGACGTCGGCTCTTTTCAGGCGGTTGAGCTTCCAGAAGTGGATCCAGGCGTTGTGCCAGTCACCGTATGGCCATTGTCCGTGTTCTCTGAAGTAGTTGATAATGAACTCGTAGCTTTCCTTTTGGACTTGCTCCTCGGTTTTATGTACCTGGTTGATTTTTTTGTTGGCCTCGGCAAGCTTGATGTGGAATTCTCGGACGACCTTTCGGCGGTACTCATGGTAGGCTCTCATGATCTTTCCGAAAACTTTAAAGTCGATTTTCCCGTAGGTGTCAATGGTCTCCCATTCCTTCCCGGTGCAGTTGAGCTCGAATGCCTGGACTATTTCTCCGCCGGTGGTGGATGGGTAGTGTCGGGATATCTGGTTGATCATGAGATCGTAGGCGAGTATTTCGTCGGGGTCTGTTGGCGGCTTGGCGTCGATGGTGACTCCGACGATTGCGATGGCTTCCTTGATCAGGATCATTTTCTCCTGTTCTGATTTCTGGGACCAGTTGACGAATTCGGCGGTGTTTCGAATTGTCAGGCCATGGTTCTGGTTAAACTCGGCGATGGCGATTTCAATTGCCGGTTGTTTGGCGCCAGCCTGCGACGTTGTTTGAAGTTGAAGATTTGCCATTGTGTTTTTTGTCCTTGAGCCAGACCTTGCTGATGTGCTGCTTCCAGTTGGCTATTGGTTTTCCGGTTTTAGTTCTCCAGGCTTCTGGGGCCTCGGATTCTGGTTTGATGGATGCTCGGTAGTACTGCCAGATTCGGTCCATTTCTGGTCCGGAGAAATCCAGCGATGCGGCGTAGACGATAAATTCTTGCTTTGAAGGTCCGGCTGGTGGTTGTGGTTGTTTACCATTCCCTACAACAACAACCTTCTTTCTTTCTTTATATTCTTTATATTCTTGTTTAGTGTTCACTCGTTGTTCACTCGTTGTTCGCCCGTTGTTCACTCGTTGTTCAAAAGGTTGTTCACTCAATTGATAATCGAGCCAGTTACGAATTGATATTAAGCGACTTGTGGAGGTTTTTCGTTGTTCAATTTGTTGTTCACTTTCGAAGCAGTTTAGTATTCTCTCGACCTTACTTTCGTGAATTCCCGATTTTTCAGAGAGAGATTTTCTGCCGGTCACAAATTGTCCGGGCTGGAGGACGATGGTCCGGCCATTCCAGAAGTGCTCCTTCTCTCTGTGATTGGCCAGCAGGAGGAGGTGAAGCCATAATGCGACGTAGTCGGGCTTGTTGGCCCATCCTTTCTCCGCCATTGACCGGTAGATTTTAATCCATCCGGATCCGTTTGTTTCAGCCATAATTTTCTATCGCTTTAAAAATCTGAAACACTACCTGCGGAACTACCGCGTTCCCTCCGGCTTTTATGCTTTCCTGTCGCCACTTAGAAAAGGTAATTCTGTCCAGTCTGGCGGAAAGCCCATCATCTCCATCACAAACCGGGGATTGAGTTGGGAAGTTTTGCCAGTTTCCGATCGGACTAATTTTGTCAGACTCATCTGATTCTCGGTTTCTGATCCCGACATTTTCGTCCCTTCTGATGCCAGTGGAGTCGGCAATAACTTCATCGCAATTACCGTCCTCAAATCCTGTCCTCCGTTCCCATGAACACCCGGACTGTTGCCGTCTGATGTTTTGGGTGTCGGAAGTAACCCCCTCTGATATACAAATCCGGTCTGAATCTCCTGCGCCAGGCTCCCGCTGTTGCCCATCTTCTGCTCCTTCTTGCTCATGTTCTCCGTATAGGCGTCCGCTGCCGACGGGGTTTTCAGTAGTTTCACCAATCGACCCAGCCCCACCGACCCGTCCGTGCCGTTTTGATTGATCTTCCGTGGCATCCCCGTTGACGTTTCCCGAAAGGTGTCGTTCTTCCCTATTATTGCCCCCGTCGTCGCATCGCTGCTTACCGGTGTCGGCAGTAGTCCCTTGAAAGCTGCCTCCGGTAGTCCCTGCTGTTGGGTGTTGGGTCCTCTCCTTTTGAAGTCTTGAGCTGTCGGCGTTGGAAGTATCCCGTAAAAATTCACCGCATCCAATATCGAATTGCCTCGAAGTTCCCCCGCTGCTCTGCTCATCATTGTTTTCGCTCCGGTTGCTTTTAGCTTCTCGATTCTGTCCGGATGATCCCTCTGTACACTCGTTACGGTAGGCAACAAACCAAATCCGGTCTCTTCTATGGGGAGCATCGACGGCGCAAGCTGGAACCATAAACGGGAGGACCTCGTACCCTTCAGCTTCCAGATCAGCCTGCACCTGGTCGAATACCAGTCCCCCTGACCAATTAACAAGGCCGCGAACGTTTTCCCCCACAATCCACCGCGGCCCGACCTCTCGAATAACTCTAAGCATCTCCGGCCAGAGGTGACGGTCATCTTCTGTTCCAAGTTGTTTCCCGGCGACTGAGAATGGTTGGCATGGGAACCCTCCGGTGAGGATGATATCTTGATTTCTCCAGTCTTTTCCGAATCGTCTGGAAAGTTCAGCATTGATTGTTTCATAGGTTAGCGTTTTTATATCTCTGTGGTCGTATGCTTGTGGCCAGTAATATTCCCGGACTCGGTTTCCAAACTCGTTAATGTCGCAACTGATATAGTTCTTCCATCCCATCCACTCCGATGCGAGGTCGAAGCCTCCGATTCCACTAAATGTGCTAATGTGTATCATTTTGTGCTTTTGTTGCAGAAGTTTACGAACTCGAACATGAGGGCTGCAAAGCAGACTCCGATCCAGAATAGCACCTCGCTCGATTCGATCGGTTCCTTTACAAAAATAATCGGGAAGGCCTGCCAAAGGAAAACCAGCCCGACGATGACCAGTATAATGAATAGAACCACTGCCATTCGGAGCCATGCGTTCTGGTCCTTTTTGTGCTCCTGGTGGATTCCTTCAATGTAAACGGATCCGGGCGCTCCGGTTCTGCTTTTGCTTTTCGAGGTTTTCTGATAGCGCTGGATCAATTCATGGATGTATGCTGCCTCCAGTGTTGTGCAATGATTTTTTGCGATGTAGTCGCAGTTTTTAATCAGGAACTCGTCGCTCATTTCCTTTATCAATTCGTTGCTCATAATTGTGTGGTGTTAGTACCAGAACGAGCTGGTTGTTGTTGGTCCGATGTGTTTTTTGTTAAGCACCAGAATGCAGGTATTGACTCTGGTGTAGTTGAATGTTTTGCGCGGGAGCCAAGTTACTGATTGGATCCCGAAGGCCTCGAGTTTCTTCCTCCGGTGATCGGAGTCCGATAAGGTCCATGTTGGCATCAATGCGACGATGGTGTCGCTCATCTGCATGCATCTCTCCAGAATCCAGTAGCCTACCTGGAGTCCCTTCAGATTTGGGTCTCTGCAGTAGGTCATGTCGCATGTTTTGGTGGAGAATGGTGGATTCATAACGATCGCATCAAAGTATGGATCTCCCTGGTCTCCTGGTCCTGGGTTCCATTCTCTTTCATAAACGAAGAAGTCGGATGGAGCTATTAAATCGTGACCGGCATGTTCAAGCAGGTGAACAATGTTTCCAGCTCCTGGTGTTGGTTCCAGTATGGTCATGTTTGGCCTGCTTTGTGTGGCGAAGTCGAGAAGTCTGATCATCTCCTGAACCACCGGCAGCGGTGTTTGACCTTGGGTGATCGATCGCTTGGATCTTTCTGTTATCTGGTCCTTGAGTTGTTGCATTCTGTTGGCGGTTTGCGATGATAATACTATTTTTTGAATTCCATGAACCGGTTTGTGTAAAGGGATATAAGTCCTCCGTTTTTCCAGTGCTCCCGGCATCCCTTTGTGATTCTCGATTTCAATGTTTTCTCTTCTGGATTTTTCAGGAAGTAGCTATCTATGGCAAGTTTAAACTCCTGCTCGTTGGCCGGGTTAAACCAGATGATGTGCGGGATGACGTGCTCCAGTGTATTGAGCTCTTTATGGGTCTCGGCGGTGAGCATGGCCTGGATGACCTCTGGTGAAGTTGGCGTGTAGAAGTTGGAGCGAGCTCTTCCCTCGCAGCTGCAGGCCTCAAACATGGGAGTGACTCCGGGATCTTTGTCGTGTGAAAGCAGGAGGTGTCCGTTCTGGCATGTGTAGCAATTGATGCGGACTGTTTTGCGAGCGATCTGTCTGTTGATCAGTTCGTCGATGATAGGGTCGTTGGTGTGGATCATGTGATGGTGGTGAGTGTTAGTGCGATTTGATTGTTTGAGTCGAAGTAGTGAATGGTGAGTGTGGTTGTTGGTGGTTTTAGTTGTTTTGCTGGGTGTTGTGTGATGGTGAGCTCCATGTACGGGATCCGTTTGATGAGGGCGTCGACGAGCCTCCTTTGTGCTGTGGTGAATCGTTTCCGGTGTGGCTTGAACATATGCTGCAGCGCTTCTATTCTGGATTGTTTGTAGGCTTTTGCTGATATTTTGCTCCAGTCTTGCCCAAACATATGACAGGAGAAATCGGTAGGCAATGAGTTGATGCCGGTCATAACAATTTTCCGATTGCTTTACTGTATCGACCTGCTCTGTTGTCAAACCCTTTGTAGATATCACCGTCGTTGAATTTAATGCACTCGAAGGTGTCAATCGTTTCAACAGCAATCCATTCGCCTCCAAAACGTTCATTTAACTTTCCAATCACGACGGCATTGTATCTTGGCAGGCATTCTATGGCGACCTTCTCGTCGGTTCCTTTTTTTGCGAATATTTTGATCATGAGTTATAGAATTGAATAGCGCAACTCCAGCCTTCCTCAGTAGGCTCAAACCTTGCTATTGGTGAGATAAAGTTTTTGTTATCCGAGAAGTGAGGATCGATCAGCTTTTGTTTCAACAAATCCTCCAGCTCGCATTTAAACACGAGTATCTTCCTTCCTTCGTAGTTGATGCAGTCGAGGTATTGTATTTCGATCACCAGGAAGCTCTTTAATTTCTGGTGTCGAATGATTTTATAGTTGTCGGGTCTGGGGTTTGGAAGTTCTTTTCCTTTGTCTATCCAGCTCGACGATGGTTTTCTCATTCCCATAATTAGTTGCGTTCCGCGCCCGGGTTAATCTTTTGAGTTGAGTAGGTTTTCGATCAGTCTGGCAAATGCGAGAAGAGCTGCTGATGCAATAAATATGATCACTGCTGCTTCTATGCTTGAGTGGTATGCGAATGCTGCGAAGATCGAGCCGAACAAGATGATGGTGAGTGCGGCTCCTATTTTCCGTTTGCTTGTAGCTTTCATTTGTTGTCTGGCTTTTGGTTAAATAATGACCATACTCGATCGACGATCTGCTCCTCGGTATTGTCGTTTGCTCCGGTGATCTCATTGGACATGCTCCGCTTCTCGTCGATGATCTTGTAAACCCATTCGTCGATGGTTTCCTTTCCCAGGAAGTAGGAGCAGGTCACGTTGTCGAATTGTCCGATCCGGTGGCATCGGTCCTCGCACTGGTCCATGATTGCAGGATGCCACCCGAGCTCGACGAAGGCTACGTTACTGGAGGCGGTGAGTGTGAGCCCTACTCCGGCGGCTTGGATGCTGCAGAGGATGAGCTTGCATTTCGGATCATTCTGGAAGCTGTTCACGGACCGGTTACGGCTCTCAGTGTTGTCGTCTCCGGTGATGGTCAAGGCGTCCGGGTATTTTTCCTTGATCGATTTGATCACTTCCTTGAGGTGTCCGAAAAGAACAAGCTTCTCTCCCTGCTCGAGCAAGTCGTCGACGAATTCGCAAACCTCGCGGAGCTTGCCTCTGGCCGAGATGTTTTTAAGGATCCCGATTCGCACCATCACCTCTCCTCTCATGGAGCGAGCGACCTGCTCGTCTGTTGCCTCCTTCCATTTGCGGAGGTACTCTTCCAGGTCCCGTTCTGCTGCTGCATATTCTGGTCTGGTGCTGATGTCGCATAGGATGATCTTCCTGGTTTTCGGAGGCAGGTCCTTGAGCACATCTGCTTTGTCTCGCCTGTAGAAGCAGAACTCTCTGAGCTTGCTGTTGAGCTCTTTGAGGTTGGAGGCTTCTTTCGGACCGGAGCAGTAGCGGTTCACGAAATTCTTATAGCCTCCGAACTTTGCGAACTGATCGATGATGCCAAGCTGAGCGATCAGGTCCTTGGGCTTGTTGATCACCGGGGTTCCTGTGAGTGCGAGTACGTATTCCTTGTCGATGCAGATGCCCTTCGTGAATTTCGTCTGAAGTGTTTTCAGGCTCTTCACTCGATGGGATTCGTCGATGATCACTGACTTAAAGAAGTCGAGCGCCCATCCTTTAAAGTGGATGTGATTCAGCCGGAGTTGCTTTCCCTTCTCTGGCTTGTCGATGCTTTCAACGAAGTACTTTTTCAAGCTTTCGAAGTTGACGATGTAGAAATCTGCCAACCCTGCCTTGTAATAAAGGTGAAAGTTCGTTTTTATCGCGTCGTTGAGGATGACGGCCTTTTTGTTGGTGTACTCAGTGATCTCCCTTTGCCAGTTCATTTTGAGTGAGCTGGGGCAGATGATCAGGCAAGG
>JACCDR010277642.1_pt1 | contig 10385 bp, 16 predicted proteins | sample 7446431 | NCBI WGS metagenome assembly JACCDR01 (sample SAMN15323443, study PRJNA562643) | freshwater metagenome | isolation source: river surface water | place: USA:Blue River Watershed | collected 2017-08-17 | reverse complement strand
GGCGCGTTTCGCAAGTCTAGCGACTCTTCGACCGCAACCGATTTGACTAAGAAAGCCGTGTTTTTATCCACGGCTGGCGCGGCTGGCCTGGCCCTTGTTGACATCGATATGACCAACAACTAACGAGGGCGCCAATGTCGTTTGCAGTCAAACCGCCCCGAAAGTATCGCGCGCCTTACGTGATGGCAGTTGATCACGCGAGCGTGACAGCGGACACAACGATCAAGTTCGACAAGCTCGCGCCAGGAGAGCGCCTGCGCGTTGCCAAAGTTTATTACGTCAACCCAACGGGCTTGACGCAAGACTCTACAAATCACTTTGCGTTGCGGCTCAAAAAGGGCTCAACCACGGTTGCGAGTTGGAGCACGCAAACAGGCCAACAAGGATCGATTGCAGCCGCAACCTTTGTTGAGCTTGTAATCGTTGACGCCCAAAGGGTTGTGGAGCCTGGTTCTGAATTGAGTTTGGAACTTGACGAAACGGGCACCCAAACCCTTCCCGCTGGCCGTTTGATCGTTCACGGTGAATTGATCTAAGAAAGGTTTTTCGATGAAAGATTTGACTCGCCTTGACGCTGTAGAAACCTCGTATTTCTTTCGTGATCTTGAGCACGTGGTGCGCACGGTTTATGAAAAGAAATATCCCGAGCTAAAGGGACGGCGGCTGTGCCCCATTGTCTACGAAGGGGGCGAGGCCGCTACCACGTACACGTACAAAATGAGTGATCGCGTTGGTGTGGCGCGTTGGATTGCGTCTTACGCTTCCGACCTTCCGCGCGTTGACGTTAACCGCACCAACCACAGCACGCCGATTCACGCTATGGGCGCGGGTTTTGGCTATGATGTTTTTGAGATCAAAGCGGCTGCGCAATCTGGTGTGCCTCTTGAGCGGGACCGCGCTACGGCTGCGCGAAAGGCAATCGAGGAGAAGCTAGATCGCGTGATCCAAACGGGCGATAGCGCCCTTGGATTGGTAGGTATGTTCAACCTCCCGAGCGCTATCACTTATGTGATTCCCAATGGAACGGGGGGTGACACTGAATGGACGATTGCGAACAAGACTCCCGAGGAAATTCTTGCTGATATGCACGGGATCGTCAACAATATGATCACCGTGACAAAGGAAGTCGAAAAGCCCGATACGATGCTCTTGCCGCTCGCGCAGTATCAGGCGATTTCTTCGCGGATGTTGAGCGCGGACAATGACAAAACGATTCTGAAATCGTTTCTGGAAAACAACCCGCACATCAAGACTGTTGAGCCGTGGTACGCGCTCGACACGGCGGGATCGGGCGGTTCCGCGCGCATGATGGTTTACAACCGCAACCCGGAAAAGATCCGTTGCGTGATCCCGCTCGAAATGTGGATGAGCGAGCCCGAACGGCGCAATCTTGAGTACGTCGTTGCGATGGTCGCGCGCACGGCTGGCGTTGTGTCTCCCTACCCTTTGAGCGTATCCTACGCGGACGGCATCTAAAGCCGTTTGTAGTCAAAACAACCAACCGTTCGAGGTCAAACCGTGCTAGTCAACAACAAGCAAGAATCGATTGTTTGCTTCCCAATCGATTCTGAAAAGACTCTGCAACTGATTCCAGGCGTCAACGACGTTCGCGAAGATCTTAGGAACGCGGCTTTGCAGCGGTGTAAGAAACAAGCGCAACGCATGATCGATCAAGCGTTGATCGTTGTGGAGGAAGCGCAACCCGTTTCGCTTGGCGACCTCACGCAAGGGCGCGCTGTGGCGCTTGTCCGCGAAACTTTGGATGAAAAGTTGCTCAAGACTTGGAAGGGCCTTGAGACTCGCAAGGGCGTTTTGTCTGAGATTGGAAAGCAGTTGGCGAAGGTTGCCGTAACCGAGGGTTAAACAATGGCGGTTGTTTGGGCTCAAATTGTCGCAATCGCGCCTGAATTGGCTTGCGTGCCTGTGGCTTCGCAGAACGCGATCTTAGCCCAAACAACCGCCATGCTTGCGCCCTCCCAATGGGGCACGAAACACGATCTTGCTGTGACGCTTCTAGCGGCCCATTTTGGCGCCTTGTTTGTCAGGGGCTCTAGTAACCCTGGCGCGGTCACTAGCGAGGCCGTTTCAGGCGTTTCTGTTGGCTACGCGAGCCCGCCTGTTTTTGATCGCGGTCTGCTCAACTCGACAAGCTACGGTTCTCGGTTCCGGTTGTTGCAACGTGGTTGCGGTTTCAGCGTGGGTTTTGTCGCGTGAATACCGTAGTCGTTACAGACAAAGGGCTAGAGAGCTTGCTAGCCCAACTAAAAGCCCTTCGCACGCGAGAAGGCGCGCACGTCCAAGTCGGGGTGTTTGCGCGCAACGATCAAAAGCTCGCCACAATCGCGGCTGCGCATGAGTTCGGATCGCCTAAAAGGGGCTTGCCGCAACGGTCTTTTATGCGCTCAACCGCTTACGAAAAAGGTAAGGATTGGGGAGACTTGTTGATCGCGGGCTTGCGCCAACACCTAGGCAAACGGCGCGATCTGAAACTGCTTTTTGACAAAGTAGGCGCGCGGGCGGTTGCCGATATGCGAGCGAAGATCAAGAGCGGGATCGCGCCCCCTCTCGCGGCCTCAACCGTCAAGCAACGAATCAAGGGCTTCAAAAAAACGAAACGGCCAGGGGTTTTCAAGGATGGGCGCGGGCGCTTTACCACGCTCAAAAGCGCCAAGTTTACGCCACTTTGGAAAACAGGCGCGCTTATTCGGGCGATCACTTGGTACGTCAATCTCGGGAAGGTTTTGAAAAAATGATCGTCAACGGTCTAGCGGCTCTAATCCGCCGTTGGTCGATTCCGGTTGAGGTTGTCAAGCGCACAGCACCAACCGCCGTCAACGGGCGCTTTGCCGCACCCGAGGAGAGCCGCCGCACGATCCGCGCCCATGTACAGCCTGTGTCGGGGCGCGAGTTGCAGCGGCTTCCCGAGGGCTTGCGGGACCGTTTTACGATCCGGGTTTGGACGGATGCGGAGTTGCGGATCGCGGATCAAACTTTGCCCGATCTTTTGCTCTACAACGATTCTCGGTTTGAAGTCCAAACATCCCAGCCTTGGCAACAAATCGCGGGTTTTTTTGAATATTTGGCGACGAAAGAACCGACTTAATGAGCCAAGAAACTTTTGAAAACACGCTACATGCTTGGGCCGTCAAAGGTTCTGCTCTTGACGCAAGCCGCGTTTTATGGGCGAGCCAAGAAAACCCCTTCTCGCGGCCTGATTCTAGCGGGCCTTTCGTCGTTTTGCAGATTCTTGCCGACGTTGCCACAGGCGCCACAGCCGAGGAAATTACAGAGTACGATCCCGACGGCGAGGAAGGCGAAGAGATTATCCAAACGGTTCGCGAGTTTGCAGCCGTTACCCTTAGCGTGCAAGTCTTTGGAGGCTCGCAAACGGGCAACGCAAGCGCTAAGCAGATCGCGGCAAATATGCGCCTTGCTTTGTCGCTTCCGAGTGTGCGCTTGTCCTTTGAATCAGCCGAGTTTTCCTGTTTTGACAAGGGCTCAATTCAAGATCTAACCGAGGTTTTAGATACTACTTTCGAGCCGCGCGCAAGTTTTGAGCCTCGGTTTTACGTGACACGCTCGCAAAATGAGCGTATAGGATACATTGGTACGATTCAGATCACCGATGAAACGATCTCGGAAATGTTTGAGGTCGAACTAGATTCCTAGAAAGGGGCATCATGCCGACACTTGATCAAGTCGTTAGCCTCACTATTACCCGCGATTCTGTTGGGGTTTCGGTCCCTGGCTTCGGAATCCCGCTCATCCTGTCCGCCAACGCGGCTTTCGCGGATCGGGTGCGGTCCTACACTTCGCTTGCGGGTGTTGAGGCCGATTTTGCGACAACTACACCCGAATATCTACAAGCCGCGCTGCTTTTTTCGGGCTCTAACAAACCCGAGAAAATCAAGATCGGGCGCTTGGCAAACAAGCCCACACAGCGCTACCGGATCACCGTCCAAACGGTCACGAACTCGCAAATCTACAAAGTCAAGGTCAACGGTACGGAAGCCTCTTTTACCGCCGATGGAACCGCAACCAACGATGAGATCGTCGCGGGCCTCGTTAGCGCGATCAATACCGCGCTAGGCGGTTCGCGGGCTAGCGCAGACACTACGGATGGGACCGGATCGCACAAGCTCTTGTTGACAGCCGCGAGCGCGGGCGAGTTCCTTGGCCTAGACGTGCGCGCGGTCAACGATAATCTTGACCTCTTGACAGTGATCCAAAATCATGCAGATCCCGGCCTCGCGGCTGATTTGGCCGCTATCACCAACGCGGATGCGGACTATTATTTTATTTTGCACCCGTACAATTCTGTAGCCTGTATCAGCGCAATTTCGACCTTTGCGGAAGCGAACAAACGCCTGTTTGTTGCGGGTAGTTCGGACACCAACAACATCACGCTTGCGGATGGGTCCGATTCTGTGAGTGTGGCGAAGGTCGCGAAGGTTGCCGCGCTTTCGTACACGTCGATTTGGTATCATCACGATTCGGGCGCTTTTGTCGATTCGCGCCTTGTGGGCGCCTGCGCTCCCCTTGATCCGGGCTCTGAAACTTGGGCTTTTAAGTCGCTTTCGGGTGTTGCCGCAACGGTTCTTACTGCGACTCACCAAACCAACCTAGAGGCCAAAAACGCCAACTACTATCAAGCGGTTGCGGGCGCTTCGATTACCTTCCCTGGCAAGGTCGCGAAGGGCGATTTTATCGATCTTGTTCGGTTCCTTGATTGGTTCCGCGCAACTACCCAAGCCGCGATTTTTTCGCGTATGGCGGCTTTGTCGAAAATCCCTTTCACCGATCCTGGAATCGCCATTGTTGAGGCCGAATTGCGGGGCGTTATCGGTCAAGGCGTGGACGTGGGCGGGATCGCAACCGATCCCGCGCCTGTGGTAACGGTCCCGCGTGCTTCCGCCGTGTCGAGCGCGAACCGCACAGCACGAATCTTGCCCGATGTCAAGTTCACTTGGACCTACGCGGGCGCAATCCACAAGGTCACGATTTCAGGCGTGGTTTCGCTCTAAAGAGAGGCTAAAAAATGGCGGTTAAAACCTTCGATCCGGGGCAAGTGGTGATTTCGTTTGGAGGCGTTGTACTGTCTGGTTACGCGGACGGTACTTTTATCATGGTTGAGCGTTCCTCCGATGCGTTCTCCAAAGTTGTTGGCGCAGGAGGGGACGTTGCAAGGGTGCGGAATCGTGACCGTTCGGGGCGCGTGACCGTTACTCTCATGCAAACCAGCTTGACAAATGATCGGCTTTCGGCAATCGCGGCACAGGATGAACTTGCGGGAACGGGTGTTGGGCCGCTTTTGATCAAGGATCTTGGCGGAACTACGTTGATTTCTGCGCAGTCTTGTTGGATCGCCAAGGTGCCGAATCAGGAATTTGGAAAAGAGTTTAGCAATCGGGAATGGATTTTTGACACTTCGGACCTTGAAATCCTTGTTGGCGGGAGCTTGTAATCATGCGCGAAATCCTAACCGAGTCTCACACTTTTGAGTGTGACGGGCACCAAATCACGCTTCAAAAAATCCCAGGCCGCGCGTCTTTGCTTGTCCTAAATCGGCTCAAGACCGTTTTAGGCCCAACGATTGCCGAGGCTGTGAAGGGTTTGGGCTCAAACGATCTCGCGAAGGTCGATTTTTCCGCCTTCGCGCCAGCGGTTGAGAAGTTTTGCGGCCTGTTGTCGGACGCGGATTTAGAGTTTTTCACGAACCGTTTTTTTGAAGGCGCGTTGATTGACGATAAGCCGCTCGACAAGGTGATCAACTCGCAAGATCCGTTTGTCCTAATCCGCGCTTTGGTTGAGGCTGTGAAATTCAACTACGCGGGTTTTATGCGCGTTTTTGGGAGCGCGATTCCTGGCCTAAAAACGCTCGGGAAGTAGGAATCGATCCGCCGCCTATGCTCGCGCAGCTTGGCGAAGAATGGCCTTTGTGGCGCTTGGTTTTGGCGAAGGTCGCGACTTGGGAGGAACTAAATCGCGCGTGGTCATGGGATGAAATCGAACTAGCCAACGCGGCCCTAGACTACCAACAAGAGGTTGAGCGCAGACACTACGAAAAGACGCGCTAGAAAGGGCCTAAACCAGCCGTGAATCTGCAAGAATTTTTTATCAAGATCGGGCTTGTCGCAGACAAAGCCGCCTTTGATTCGCTCAAGAAAAGCGCTGAAACCGTTGCGAGCGTAGCGCTAAAAATCGTTGACGGTTTCAAATGGGCGGGCCTTGCTGTCGCAGGGTTTTTCCACGTTGCAAGCGACAATGCGGCGGAAATCGAGCAGCTTGCCGCGTTGATGGGCGTCTCTGTTGAGCGCGTGCAAAAGTTTATTTTTTGGACGCAGAAAGCAGGCGTTGACACTCGCGATCTCGCGGAGCTTTCGAGCGAGTTGAGCGAAAATATCGGAGAAGCGGCGGGCGGTACAGGCGAAGCCGCGGATGCGTTTAAGGCGCTCGGGATCAAGACAAAAGACGCGAAGGGGAACCTACGCGCAACCGATGAAGTCTTGATCGAAATCGCAGACAAAATGCGCGTGATGAAGGAAGGTACCGCGCAAACCTCCGCGCTAATGGGCCTCTTTGGCGAGCAAGGCATCCAACTGCTAAAGGCCCTAAATGCGGGCTCGGAAGGCTTCGCAGCCGCCGCTAAAGAGGCCGAGGAACTAGGGCTTGTCCTAGACGCCTCAACCGTTCGCCAAGGCGCCAAGGCGGGCGAGAGCATTTTGACGCTAAAGGCGATTACAAAAAGTTTTGCCACCGAACTTTTTGCAGACTTGAGCCCTACGATTACGCAACTTGTTGACGATTTCAAAGCCTGGTGGAAGGTCAATCGCGACATTGTAAAACAACGGTTGAGTGACGCGATCAAAACCGTTGTTTGGTTTTTCAAGCTCCTAGTGTCTATCGCTTGGCGGCTCGCGCAGGTTCTAGGTTTCCTGCTTTCGTACTGGAAACTTTTTGCGTGGATTTTGGGCGTAATGGTCGCCAAATCTGTAGCAACGCATATCGCAGGAATCGGGCGGCTGATTTTGCTTTACGCTGCTATGGGCGTTTCTGCTATGTCGGCGGGCTTGGCGGCTGCAAAGGCTTGGATTCTCGCAACTTGGCCTCTTGTCGCCTTCCTCGCGGGTGTTGCCGCAATCGTGCTGCTTATCCAAGATTTCCTAGTGTTTTTGGAGGGTGGCGATTCGATGATCGGGCGGATGCTCGATAAATACCGCGCGGTTATTGACGAGTGGATGCACGGGATCGGCTTGGATGAGGGCTTTATCAAAGTTCTGTGGTTGGCGCTTGAAAACATCGATAAAATCGATTTCACTTTCGGGCACGTAATAGACAATGCAAAAATCGGTTTTGCGAAACTTTGGGAAGCAATTAAGCAAGGCGCGATTGACCTTGTGGATACAATCACAAGCGCCTTTGCGCCGCTCTATGATATGTTCGGAGACTTTATTCCTGGCGGTTCGGGAGTTGTGGGCTCTTTTAAGACCGATCCGGCTTTGGTAGCTAGCAAGGTCAAAGAGGCTCTAGCGCTCCAAATGCAAGGCGCAGCGCAACCCGCGCTAGACCTCGCGAAGCCTGTAAACGACACCAAGATTGTCAACAATCAGATCACGATCTCGGGTGCGCAAGAGCCCGAACGAATCGCAAAGACGATCTCTAAAATGTCGGAGAGTGAGTTTCAGGCGAAGGCACGGCGCCTAAAGGCTGGCTTTTAATGGCGGAAATCAATCTTCTGTTTCGCCCGATCCGCACGCAAGTTGGGGGTTTGACCTTAGATGCGGCTGTCGAGATCACGCATAGCGCAGAGGTTGAGGTCACAGATCACGCGGTAGAGGTCGGGGCAAATATCAGTGATCACGCGCGCCCAAAGCCAATCACGTTGACGATTGATGGTTTGATCTCAAACACTCCCGTATCTCTTGAGCAAGCCAAGCGCGTTCGCCAATTGACGGGGTTTGAGTTCGTTTCGACGGCCCCAAGCGAGTCTAAAACGCGCTCGCCAGGGTACGCGGAGCAAGCGTTTTCCTTGCTTGAAAATCTGCGCACGCAAGGCGCTTTGTTGTCGGTTGTTACGCCTATGCGCAGTTATGACAACCTCGTGATCACTTCGCTATCAGTGCCCCAAAGCGCGCGCACAGGCGAAGCGCTTTCGTTCAAGCTCTCGCTTAAACAGATTCGTTTGGTGTCAAACAACATCACTGATGAGGTTGTCACGCGCGAGCCCAAAGCCAAGCCCAAAAAAGACGCGGGCGCTAAGGCGGGCGAGGAAGTGCCCGAGAACGCAAAGCAGCCTAAAAGCTGGCTTGCTGATTTGAATGATGTTGTGGGCGATCCTTTGAACTCCAAACAGATTATTTTGCGAGGAGGAATCTAAACTTGATCGTCAAACTTTCGTTGCAGCCTGGCGTTCCTTTTTTCAGCGTTGATCACGTCCTAGATGGCGTGCAATACACGCTCGCGTTCCGTTGGGTGGCGCGTGACAGCGGTTGGTTTTTCGACCTCACCACAACACAAGGGGAGGCCGTTTTTCGGGGCGTTCGCGTTTGCGTAGAGGTCGGGTTAGGTTCCGCGCTACAGGCGCCAAAAAGCCCACCCGGACGCTTCCTAGCCCTAGACAATAGCGGCAAGCGTCAAGACCCTACGCTAGAGGATTTCGGGACACGGGTTAGCCTGTTTTATCTTGACCTCGAAACAATGCGCGGTTTCGTTGCGGGTACGCTGTAATGGCTCAAACCCTGTTTAGGCGTGCGTGTCGCTTGATCGTTGCGGCTCCAATCGCAGAGGATTTCGCAACCGTAAGCGCGCGCGTCACAGAGATCAAAGATCTGCGCGTGTCTTTCAAGGTCGAAAAAACGCTATCCAAAGACCCAAACGACGCGACGATCTCTGTCTACAACCTCAACTCGACAACGCGCGCAAACCTACCTGGCAAGGGCGCTAAATTGATTTTGGAGGCTGGTTACTCGGAAACCGTTGCGCGCATTTTTGTTGGTGATGCGCGCAACATTTTGAGCAAGCGAGAGGGGCCGGATTGGGTAACGACTTTTGAGTGTGGTGATGGCGCGCGGGCTAGTTCTTTTGCGCGCGTATCAGGGAGCTTTGCGGCGGGTGCAAAAATGGCCTCGGTTCTAGAGACGATTGGAGCCGCAACTAAACTTCCGCTCGGAAACTTGGCCGAAATCGCGCGGGGCGATCTTGGGGGCGTCACGCTTCCGGGGGGCTTCGTGGCGCACGGTTCCGCCCTTCGCGAGCTTGACAAAATTTTAGTATCGTTGGGATACGAACTTTCTATTCAGGATGAGATTTTACAAGTGACGAAAGCCGGACAACCCACAACCGAACCTGTTTTTAACCTCAACCCGCGCACAGGCTTGATCGGCTCTCCCGAGCTAAACGACGGCAACGGCAAGGATAAAAAATCGACCTTGCGGATCACTTGCTTGTTGCAACCCCAACTAAAACCAGGCCGCAAGGTGCGCCTCGAAAGCGAATCGTTCAAAGGCGAGTTTAGAATTTCGACGGTTGAGCACAAGGGAGACACCAACGGCGCGGAATGGTACAGCGTGCTGGAATTGGAGCGTTTTTAGAATGTCAACCCCGAGTTTCTTTGACGCCCTAGCGTCTTTCGTCGCGCGCGAAACAAGCGATCTTTTTTTCCCCTTGCCTTGTCGGGTTGAGCGCTACGATGCGGAAAAGCAGCTAGCAGACGTGCTCCCCTTGATCCGCTTCCCTGTGGCGCTCGAAAGCGGGGAAACGGAATTTCAGAGCTTGCCCGTTGTACCCTCTTGCCCCGTCGTTTTCCCCGGTTTCGGGCCTTGGGCGTTGACGTTTCCGGTTTCGGTTGGGGACCGCGCACTAGTGCTTTTTTCAGGCGCGGCTTTGGACGAATGGATCGCAACAGGGGGCCTCAGTACGCCGAAATTACAGCGCAAGGCGTCACTCTGCGATGGGATCGTGATCCCTGGCCTGCGCTCGCCTGTGGAGGCTTTACCCTCGGCTTCCTCGGATGCGCTGATTTTGGGTCATTCCGAGGGCTCGAAAATCGCCATTCAAGACAACGCTGTGCGGTTGGGGACCGTTGACGCCTCTAGTTTGGTGGCGCTCGCGAGCAAAGTTGAGGCCGAGTTAAACGCCCTTCGTACCGTGCTGAATAACCACTTGCACAGCGGCGTGACGCCTGGTAGCGCGGCTTCCGGCCCTCTCTTGACACCCGCTGGCGCAATTGGATCAACGGCTGCCACAGGGGTTTACGCAACCGATTCTTAGTGCTACATTTCGGATAAGAGGGTACGAATGGCTTTTGTCCTAAACGCTCGCGATCTCGCGCTCGATTCCTCGGGAGATTTAGACCTCCAAAGGGGCGATTTAGTCTTGACAAGCGG
>JACCDR010017056.1_pt1 | contig 10385 bp, 14 predicted proteins | sample 7446431 | NCBI WGS metagenome assembly JACCDR01 (sample SAMN15323443, study PRJNA562643) | freshwater metagenome | isolation source: river surface water | place: USA:Blue River Watershed | collected 2017-08-17 | reverse complement strand
GGCCGATTTCGGACAGCCGGTCGCATACCCCCGCGCCGATGCCGATAACGTCCACCAGGATCGTGCGCGGTTGCAGGTGCTTCGGGGTTTCCATCCACTCGGCGTAGATTCGCCCCGAGGTCTGCATGGTGTCGTTGCCGCCCCACGCCTTGTGTTCTTCGAGGGTGGCGTTGGAGCAGCGTTTCACCAGCACGGTGCGGTCCGCGCCAAACCGCGCCACGTCCACGCCCCACACGATGTCACCGTAGGGCTCGACCTCGCGCACGGTGGCATCTTCCAGCAGCGACAGCGGGATCACCACGTCGTCTTCGGTGCGCGGGAAGTTCCCCCGCACGCGAACCTCGTACACGGAGGACGTGCGCCCGTACTGGTGCGCTATGTCCTCGCGGAACTGCTGGCTGACAAGCGGGCATTCCTCGCCGTTCACCGCCATCGTCGCCCACCTGGAGCGCAGTTCGGGGTGCGTGTTGAAGAAAAACCCCGAGAGCCGCGTCGGGTTCGAGGTCAGCACGACGAACGCGCCCTCCTGCGAGAGCGAGCCCTGCCCCGCCTCGAAAATCTTGTCAGGTATCCCGCTTGCCTCGTCGCACAGGACGAGCAGCGCGCCGTTGTGCGTGTGGAACCCTTGCAGCGCCTCGGGCTTTTCCGCTCTCGCGGTTCGCGCCGCCGCGAAGGACTCCTTGGGTGCTTCCTTCAGCCGGAATTCGTCGGTCGTCCACTCGAACTGCCCCCCGAGAACCGGCACCCTTTCCTTGAACACCCGATGCCACCTTGCCAGTTCGGCCCACAGCACGTCGGATAGCTGATGCGATGTAGGCGCTGTGCAGGGAATTTTGCAGGGAAAAAAGCAGGTCAGTCCCCACAGGATAGTCCACGACAAGAACGCCGACTTGCCGACTCCATGCCCAGAACGTATAGACAACCTTCGTTTCTGGACGAGTTTCATGGAAGCTTCCCACTGCCAGTCCAATATTCCCGTCTTTGTTTCTGCGTCCCATTTCTCAGGCACCCCCAGTGCTTCGACCGCAAACAGCGCCGGGCCACCGTCGCGCCAGCGCATGATTCGTTCCCTTACCTCCGCGAGCGGATCGCGCCGCGCGAGCGAGGTCATATCAGTCCGTCGTCTGCGTCTGCGGCGGGCGCGGGTTCAGGCTTCGCGGGCGTTACGTCTATCGGTTCGCGCTCGTCAGACTCCGGCGCGCCTATCGACGGCAGTCCCGCGAGGATCGCCACCAGCGACCCGCCTCCCGCGTTCACCGTCACCGCTGGCGTCTCCCCGTACCGCGCGCGATTCCACCGCGAGGCGAGCTTCAGCCGCGTGTCGATGCGCAGCTTCGCCGCCGTGACTTCGTACGGGTTCGCTGCCCCCGCCGACTCATCCGAGATCGCCAGCGTCTCCTGCGCCACCGCATCCCCCCAGAACGCCAGCGCCTGCTCGTACTGCACCGCCATGCCAGGCGTCTCGATCATCCACTGCGCCACCATCGAATACGGCCATCCACGGGAGCGGCATATCTCCTTCAGCGTCTCGCCCTCCGCGACCCTTCGCAGGATCACATCCGGGGTCAGCGGGTCGGCCAGCGCGTCCTTCCACCGCGCGCTCGGCCAGGAGCCGTCCGTTATTTCGACGGGATCAGCGTTTCCGGGGGCGTTCACGGTAGCCCGGCTAACCTGATTTTTTCCGGGGGCGTCCACGCTTACGCATCCCCTGCGGCATCGGTGCCACCAGCGGCGGCGTCACCCCCTGCGCGCGAATCTCCGCCCTCACCGCCGCCTCCACCGCCGCTACCACGTCCCCCGGCAACCGCTGCACCAACATCCCCGCCAACATCCCCGCCAACTTCTCCATCTCGTAATCCGTCATCATCCACCTCCATTCCCACCCCCGTTACGTCCACCTCCCCGAGCGCAGCCCTCGCCAGCCGCCGCCCCTCCCTCACCTTCGCCCTGTACCCCCTCATGTACCCCCGCCGATGCTCCCGATACGCATCCGCATCCGCGTACACCTTCGGCCTACCCATACTCGCCTCCTTCGCGCTCCCGCGCAATACATTCAATCCGCGCACTCGAACCACCGCACACCACCGCGCACCACCGCGCAATACCAGTTACCGTTACACCAGCGTAGCATGCCATTCCCGTTACCGCAAGTTTTAGTTACCGGCAGATTTTTTCAGCAGCGGTGATTGTCGAGGGGGACTCCGAAAAACACACCGGGGGCCAGTGTCGGGCATACCCCGCCCCCGATCGTCCGGCACACTCAGCCGGTGCCCGCGCCCAGGGCTGGCAGCGCGCGCCCTCGATCCCGGCCCGTCATGTGAGATAGCGTTACGCGATGTGGTTGCTGCGATGCAATGTGCGCATAACGGAGATTATGTAAAGCGCGATCAGGCAATGCCCTTGCGCTGCGCTCGGGTATCCGCCCTGGTCCAGCTAGTGCATGAGTGCATATCCACGGCGTAACCATATACTATACTGCGGCCACCCCAAGCCGTCGGGTAGGCGAGCAGAGCAAGTGCGCAAGTGCGCGAGTGCATAAGGTTTGTATAGATAGACACGCGCGTTGCGCGCACGGGGCAATATAGATTGAATGCACTTATGCACTAATGCACTTGGCTGCCGGGTTTGCGTTACGCGGATTGTCTGAATGTGACGTTTAGCGGCAGTATTAGTTACGCTGAGTGGCAGGCTGGCGATGTGGGCGCGCGTAACTGATTGAATTGTCGAGTAACGGAAACTGGCACAGATGGTGCTTAAACGTTACGCATACCGCGCGAGCGGGATAACCGAAAGGAGCGATATCTCATGACCACCAAACCCACCGCGATTCACGTTGATCCGAAAACCGTGCAGCACATTATACGCGCCACGTTCCCAGGCTACACCGGGAGAATGGCTCAGATAGAGCCCCGCGAATCAATCACGCTTCACAGCCTGAATTGGTCCGGAGGATCACGCAGCACTTACCGCGCCTGCAGGCTTGACGGAACGCCCATGCCTTCCCGCGTCGATATGTCAGCGCCCGCGCCATGGGAAAACCCCTACGAAGGCGCAAAAGTGAATATCCCCGAAGGCGTGGCCATAGTGGAACACGTTATTTTTTGCGGGAAGGATATTGGTATGCACATATACGCCCGCCCCGAGAATGTAGCGCCCCTCATTCCCGCGCCCGTAGAGCTCGCGCCACATGAGCGCCTGGTTCTGGCATACACGATCGGCCGCAAGGCGTCATACAACGGGAAAGACCGCTACAGCATGGCGCAGGAGGATCAACGCTACACCAGCACCGAGTGCGGCCAAGCATTGAAAGGGCCGCCCTTCCCGAGTCGCCCCGAGTGGGAGACGGCAAAAGCCGCTCTAATCGCGCGTGGTTTTCTCAACAAGGCGGGTGCCGTCACGAGCGCGGGCCGCAACGCATGGAGCGCCACAAAATGAACTATACGCACATAGCACGCCGCCCCCGCATAACTCGGTGCGAGCAGGAAACCCGCCGCCAAGCTGACGATCGAATCATTGATGCCGCGCGCGATGTCCTCATGCGACGCCTAGGCGAAACGCCAGGACCGGCGCTAGGTTCACCGGCCACTGTGCGCGATTACCTGTGCCTGACGTTGGCCACACTCGACCAAGAGGAGTTTTGGTGTATTTGGCTGGACGCGCAGCACCGCGTGATCGCAGCGCAGGCGCTATTCAGTGGCACGCTCACGCAGACGAGCGTCTATCCGCGGGAGGTCGTGAAGGCCGCGCTGACCGCGAATGCCGCCGCAGTGATCTTTGCGCACAATCACCCATCGGGAGTAGCCGAGCCGAGCAGCGCCGACGAGATGCTCACCCGCACGCTCAAGCAAGCCCTTTCGCTTGTTGATGTTCGGACGCTAGATCACTTCATTGTAGCGGGCGCGAGCGCAACCAGCCTTGCAGAACGCGGCCTATTGTGACCATGCGCCGCCTGACTTGGAATGCGTGTTACCTGGCGCGCGCGGTCGGCTGGCTTGCTGCGCTGCGCTACCTTGCGCGAAACGTCGCGCGAATCTGAAAACGGGACCATGAAACGCGCCGCCGCAATGATGTTAGGCGAGTTAATTGCCTATCTGCTGCTGCTGCAATGTCGCCTTATGCGCCCCGGCGAGTCGCAGCGCGTAGCCGATTCGCTGATCCTCGCGCTGTGCCTGCTGATAGGGGCGTATGCGCTCGGTGAGCTCGCGGTACGGATGCTGAGTTAGTCTCTATCGTAATACTGCGCGGGCGCTGACTCATTCAGTCTGAACCCGCGCAGTATCGTCCTCCCGCTCGACCGGCGCGATGGAATGGGCGCGAGGTTGCGGTCGATGATCGTGGTTGACCACCGCCGCCGCCCGTAGGTAGGTTCGCCCACTGACTCAGCCCATCGGCTGTACCGCTGATAGGCGTCGGTCGCATCGACCTCGTAATCGGGCGATAGCTCGCAGCATTCGGCCAGAAACGCACCGATTGCGTCCTCCGTGTCCAGATATTCGCGCGTTGCGTCCGTGATAACGCGCGGGGGCGCTAGGCCGATCTCGCGCCATTGCGTGAACCCGCGCATCGCCCAGGCGAGAATCTGAGGATACTCAGCCCTGAGCTTTTCGCGCAGGCGCATATCGGGAACCTCTGGCCGGAATTGAAACGGGACGATGTGAAAGCGGCGTTTCATGGCATCGTCCACTGACTTAAGGCGCGGCTTGTTGTTGCCTTGCAGCAGAATCTTGCCAGTCAGCTTGAACGAGAAAAATTCTTGTCCGAGAAAACGCGCCGTGACCGTGCCCTCGCCGGTCAGCCATTTGATGCGGCCCTCATCCCAGTGCGCCCCGCCATCCGGTTCCTCCGCGTGGATCAGCCGGGCACCCATTAGAGCGGCGAGTTCGGTCGGATGGCGCTCGGCCTTCGCGCTAAGGAAAACGTTGACCGAGCACGCATACGCATAGCCGTGTTCGCCGGAGCCCATGATCGCGGCTAACGTATCCACGAAAACGCCCTTGCCGTTGCCGCCTGTGCCAAACAGATAGAGCAGCGCGTGCGAAGTTACGTCGCCCGATAGCGCGTAACCGCAGAACCTTTGCAGGTAGCCGACCATTTCGCCATCGCCCCGGCACACGTCGCGCAGGAACGACAGCCACAACGGGCAATCCCCCGACGCAGGCGTAACGCTTACGTGGCGCGTGATGTAGTCCTCGCGGGTGGACTCGACTATTTTTCCGCTTTCGAGGTCAATAGTCCCGCTCGGGCATCCGACAAGGAACGGGCGCGTATCCCACTGCTCGACCGTCGCCGCGACCGTCCGGTGCGAGCGCGCGAACCATTCGATAGCGCCGACCGTGCGCCGGGCAGTGAGCTTGCGCTTGCCGTCCGCCGTGAGCGCCATCGCCTCCTGCTCGTAGATCGCGGCGCGCGGGATCAGTTTGGCAACGGCGTAAATGTTCTCGGTTGTGTCGGCGTCCCAGGTGTTTCCGGTCCATTTGAACCAGCGATTCCAGCGTTTCACGTAACGCCAGTCGGCTCCGAAACGCTCGACGAACCGCTCCGCCAGATGGTCCTCGCTGAGTTTGGCGGGAAGCGGATCGCCGTCCGGGTCGGGGTCGGGCGCAAGCGCGGCGTTGCCCCTGACCATCGTCAAGCGCGGCCCCCGCTTGCGACGCGGGCGCTCGGGCGTCGTTCCTGGTTCGGGTGGTATGTCGGCGTGGTCCGGGGGCGGGTCGCCCAAAAACGGGGTTTCCTGCGGTTCTGGAACGTGGTCCGACGCAGCCGGGGGATTGCCGGGGAGGGAGGCCCCCTCGGTCCTTTCGGGTGCCGATACCCCCGGTGCGTCGGATTCAGTTACGTGTGCTGGCGCTGGCGCAGCATCCGGTAGTTTGTATTCAGTTACATGCGCCCGCGCCCATGCGAGCAGTTCATCGCCCGTCCCGGTCCAGTCGGCGGCGTCCGCGCCCTCGGGCTGGTCAGACGGGTCGATCACCTTGACCGAGCAGCCCAGACCGCGCGCCAGCGCGTCGGCTATGCCCGCCATCGCCTCGCGGCCCGGCTTGTCGTTATCGGGCCACAATACCACGCGCCGACCGCGCAGGGGTTCCCAATTGGCGTGTCGCCACGCATGCGCCCCGCCCGGCCACGTAACCGAAACGTATGCCTTCAGCAGCCCGCGCGCAGCGTCGGCGGCCTTCTCCCCCTCGACCACCAGCACGGCGGCGTCGGCACGCTTGGCGAGCAGGTCCAGCCCGTACAGCGGTCGCGGCTTCGACCAATGCCCGCATGCCCATTCGGGCGCGTCTGCGCCCCGCGCGCCCCACGTCCAGCAGCGAATTTCCTTGCCAGCGGGCGTGTCATACCGTGCGACGTAACCAAGCGCCACCCCATCCGCGTCGGGATAGGTCCACACGCGCGACGGCGCGCCCAACTGCCGCATCGCCATATCCGGCACGCCCGCGTCGGCGGGCGGCTTCGAGGTTACGCGCTCGGGCAGTTTCGGGCGCGGCGGCGCGGACAGTTGCGGTTTCCAGTCGTGCTTGCCGCCCAGGAATTCGCACGCGCCCTTGAAGTCCAGTCCCTCGACGCCTTGGATGAACCCTATCACGTCGCTCGGAAAGTCGTGCTGGCACTCGCGCGTGAAGCAATGCCATAGCTGCACGCCGTCTTTCACGTAGATGGTGAACGCGGTTGGATTGTCGCCGCCATGCACAGGGCAGCAGCCGTGCCACTCGCCTCCCTTGCGCGTCAGTTTGGTGTAGTGACCCGCTATAACCGCGAGGTCGTTAGCGGCGCGGAGTCCATCGATATCGAACGACATCGAATTCCCTTTTTCGGCAGGCTGCGTGGTCTGATTATTCTAGGCTAGGCTTCGCTGCACGTCCTCGATGCAGGTGGCGACGAACGCCAGTCCGCCGTTGCATCGGATAGTTTCGAGAAATTCTTGCTGGTGCGGCATGAGTGTACCGCCGGGGCGCTTGCACTCGCACGCGAACAGCCGCCCGCCGTGGAGCATCCCTAGTATGTCACTCATACCGCGTTGCGTGTTCGCGCGAATGAACCTGTCGCCGTCCTGAAACACGCCGGAGTTCATGCGGCAGACCCACGCGACCCTCGGGTGCAGGCGCAGGAACTGCATGACGGCGCGCAGCACGTCCGATTCGAGCGGGACGTTCGATGCGCTGCGCTTGGCGCGGGGTTTCACGTCGCGGATCAGCGGCGCGCCGTTCAGGTCGCGGAAGTCCATGCGCGGCTTGCCCGCCATGTCGGCCAGTTGATCCAGCGCCCGCTTGTTCGCGCGCAGCTTATCCTGGTAGGACTGGCGACCGCGTTTCATCCGAGAAATCGCCCTGTCCGCGCGCACCAGTAGAGCATTTCATACAGTCGGTACTGCACGATCCACGGAAGCGGAATCCAGCGCGAGCGCAGCGCGAGTGGCATCTGCTGCGGGCGGCTGGTCATCGCGGGAGGTAGGATCGCACGATTGCCGCGTAGCAGCGCGCAGCCTTGCCGGGGTTCGCGCGTGCGGACAGAACCGCCTGCCGGTAAGATTCGTCGGAGAGTTTTCCGAGTTTGCCGCCGATCGCGATGCACCACAGATTTACGATCATGCGCTGGCGTTCCTGCGCCGTGGCTTTCGGCGGGCGCTCCCCCGCGTGCGGCGCGCGACTCACTTCGCCCTCGCTATTTGGCTCACGCGCTGCGGACTGATCTTCAGCTTCCGCGCAACTTGCGCCTGGGTGAATCCTCGGGCCAGCAACGTCCGCACAGAAAGGCGGCGGCGGCGGAATGCTTCTAGGACTTTTGCATAGTGCATGGCGCGGATAATTCGCCTTTCCAAAACGAAAGTCAATATATATTTCACAAGACCCCTTGACACGGGGTTGCGCTAGGCGTAAAACACGATCTCACATAACCGAAACTGAGGGACGATGAAATACACAATTTTCTGCAAGGACTGTCGGCACTGCGTGCGCTATACACGAGGCGACGACCCGGATATGCACTTGGCTGAGTGCGGCCTAACTGAAATCGCGCACGTCGTCAGCGGCAGGATTATGCGCCGCGATTGCTTCGCGGAGCGCATGTACACCGACAGCAAATGCGGCCCCGAAGCCCGTAACTTCGCACCGAAGCTGGAGGTCGCATGAGCAACGCTGCCAACGCGGTCGTGCCTTACGCCGACCTCGAACGCCTCGCCGGGGCGATGGTCGAATCCAATCTGTTCGGAATCAAAACGAAGGCGCAGGCAATCGCGCTCATGGCAATTGCCAACGCGGAGGGGAAACACCCCGCGCTCGCCGCGCAGGAATATCACATCATCCAGAACCGCCCGGCGCTCAAGGCCGACGCTATGCTCGCCCGCTTCCAGAACGCGGGCGGCGTGGTCGAGTGGATCGAATACACGGATGCCAAGGTATCCGGCAGATTCAGTCACCCCACGGCCAGCCCGAAGCCTGTGCTGATCGAATGGACGTTCGCTCAGGCGCAGAAGATCGGGCTGGCCGGAAAGGACAATTGGAAGCACTACCCGCGCGCGATGCTTCGCGCTCGCGTTATCTCCGAGGGCGTCCGCACTGCATACCCCGGCATCGCGGTCGGCACCTACACGGTCGAGGAAGCGCAGGACATGGGCGCGGAACGCGATATGGGCGCGGCGCAGGTCATCTCCGGCCCGGTCGATGCGGATGCGTTTATCGCAGAGGTCGAGTCCGCACTGACGCGCGATCTGCTGCAAGCGGTCTGGAAACGCGCCGCCGCCGCGTGCAAGGAATCCGCCGACACCGAGGCGCACTCGCGCATCAAGACCGCCGTCACCGCGCGGCTGGCTGAACTGAGCAAGGCGGAGGAAATATGACCGACGCGACACACGACGGCATTTCGCCGGAAATCCTCGCGGCGGCAAGCGAGGCTCACCCGCAGCGCACCGCGCAGTGGCTTTATGATCGCGTGGGCTACTGCACCGCGTCGCGGTTCAAGGACGTGCTTGGCGTGCTGAAATCGGGCAAGGAACCCGCCGCGCGGCGCAACTATCGCGTCCAGCTTGCAGTGGAACGACTGACGAACCATCCGACGAGCAACTACATGAACGCCGCGATGGAATGGGGCGTCACGCAGGAAGCGCAGGCGCGCATGGCTTACGAGGCGCGCACGGGCGAAATCGTCGAGGAAACAGGGTTTATCCATCATCCGTCGCTGGAATGGTGCGGCGGCTCGCCCGATGGACTGGTCGGCGCGAAAGGACTGTGCGAGTTCAAGTGTCCCTACGAGTCCGCTGTTCACGTTATGACGCTCTTGGACGGCGCGATGCCCGAGGAACACGCGGCGCAGGTGCAGGGCTTGATGTGGATAACGGGCCGCGAGTGGTGCGATTTTGTGTCCTACGATCCACGTCCGCCACGCGGGCTGGACCTGTTCGTGCAGCGCATCGCCCGCGACGACGCCTACATCGCGTCCCTCGAAACCGAGGTCCGCAAGTTCCTCGCGGAAGTCGCTGCGATGCTCGACGCGATGCACGCGAAACTCGAAACCGTGAAGGAGGCGGCATGATATTCGGCGCACTGATCTGCCTGGTTCGGCGCAAGCACGCATGGGGGCGGCAGCAGAAAACCGCGACCGGCGAATGGCTGCGGCGCTGCACCCGCTGCGGGGTCGCGCATCCGGTTCGCAAGCGCGCGAAGCCGACGCCAGACGAAGCCGCTGGTTGAGGCGCTGATCCTCGCGTTCCTGCTGTCTGGCTGCTCGCCGTATTGGGTTCGCGCTGACTGGCCCGCGCAGCCGATGCCGTCGGTGGTCGAGGTTGATGTAGTGCATTGCGGCCCAGGTGTGGCGGTCGGCTGTTACATGGCGCCGCCGGTGAACCTGATCCTCATCCAGCGCGGCCTCGATTCGACCCTACACGCCTGCGTCCTAGCGCATGAGATCAAGCATTCACAGGGCTGGACGCACGCGCATGGAGTTCCTGCGTTTGCCGCCGATTGCGGTAATGGGGAAATGTGGCTACCCACCGTGGAGGCAAAATGAACTGGCTTGACGACATTCGCAAACTGCATCCGTGTGTCAATGCGCTGTGCTGGCTCGAAACACAGCTCGACGCGCAGACCGCTTGGCGCGATTGCCAGCGCGGCGACTGGATGTTGTGGTTGATCGGCAAGATGGATAGCAGCGAACCCTACTCGCCCGAACGTCGGCGCATCGTGGCCGTGGTCTGCGAGTGCATTCGGATTGCGTGGCAGTGGATGCCGCAAGCGTCGCGCGATGCGCTGATCGTATTCGAGCGTTGGAGCGCGGGCGAGGACATATCGATTGCGCAACTGAAAACCGCTCGCAAAGCTGCTGCTGCTGCTTATGCTGCTGATGCTGCTGCTGCTGCTGCTGATGCTGCTGCTGATGCTGCTGCTTATGCT
>JACCDR012156695.1_pt1 | contig 10386 bp, 9 predicted proteins | sample 7446431 | NCBI WGS metagenome assembly JACCDR01 (sample SAMN15323443, study PRJNA562643) | freshwater metagenome | isolation source: river surface water | place: USA:Blue River Watershed | collected 2017-08-17 | reverse complement strand
GTTTCGGATATCATCGCTGCGGCCGACGTCGATGACGTTGACTATGTGCAGATGGCTACCCCGACTGCGGACTTCTGGCTGGATCCGGAGATCGAACCCGAAGCGCCGTATGTGTGGTGGAACCTGGTGACCCTCGAGGTCAACATGATCTACTCGGAACGTCGTTCCTACAGCGACCGTAAGTGAGGACACCATGGCACTCGATGACATTCAACGCGCGAGCATCAAGGATCTCTTCACCAACATCCTGAACGAGAACACCACGTGGCGGGACTTTGCTTCCGCCATTGCTGAGGTGTTTCAGGTAAACGTCGAGGACCCGATCGACCAGCTGGCTAAGCTGCGTTGGATCCGACGCGATACCGATCCCAAGGTGCTGGAGCAGGCGGCACGAATGCTGGGCTTCGATCTGACGCAGGACGTGTTGTACCTCAACGCGGAGAACCTGACCAAGATCGTTACCCAGCTGCCGCACTATCCGGACCACAACAGCACCAAGTATTTCATCAACTTCGTGGATATGATCCTGAACGCCGTGACCGACGTTCGGTATCTCTACACCAAGGACTATGCGGACTTCGTAGAGCAGCCCAACGGCCGTCTTGTTATCGACGGCGGTGAATGGTTCCTCACGACCCACATCGAACTGAACATCGGTCTGCTGCACCTCGACTCTCTGCTGCTGGCTGACGGCGAATCCCTGTTCTCCCGTGTCAAGGCCCTGTTCCACAACTTCGCACCTATCGCGTTGGTGATCGAGCGTTTCTATTTCACGATCATCATTGACGACAAGGACTGGGTTGGTGGCTCGGCTTTCGGCATCGGCGCCGCCTTCCACCACGGTGAGTACGAAATCACTCTGGACTGATCCAACATATCGCTTCGCCAAGGAATCATCACCATGACCATGATTGCAACCGACTTGGGTATTGCTGCATCGCGTGACGCGCGTATCGGCGGCTTCCTCGTCAGTCTCAAGCAGTTCACCATCACCGAGGCCACTGGCTTCGAGGTGCGGGCTGATCGTACGGAACTCGTCGGCACTGGTGTGTACACCTCGCCGATCCTGAGCGTCGAAGCTATCGACAAGAACACCGTTCGCCTCACGTGTGCCATCCCCAAGGGCCGTCCCGTTGACGGTCAGTGGAACGTTGGTGAGATCGGCATCTACGACTCCAACGGTGTACTGTTCGCCCATGGTGATATGCCGCCGTTCCCGAAGACCTCGGAGTACGGCCTCAAGTTCTACGTGTACGTGTCGCTGGCACGTCTCGGCGAAGTCATCAACATCACCACGTCCGACTTCTACTCGCTGCCGAGCGCAGCCAGTGTCGCCTCTCTGCTGGATCCCACCGATTCGATGCAGAACGTGGTTGTGGTCCTGGACGGCAATTCCCACGAGAAGGAGATCCTGTCGGGTCGCCCGCGTGGTTCATCCTCTCCTGCACTCGCAATCAAGCACGGTCCGGGCGGCACCGCATGGGGCTTCTCCAATCACTCGCGCGTCTTCATCGGCAAGCCCGACCTGGTGACCGCGCAGGGATCGTTCAACCTCGACGCTGGCGCAAACGGCTTCTGGCTTGCTGACGGCGAAGTGGTGATCGTGCAGGTGCTGACCGGTGCGGGTGCGGGCCAGAGTCGCAAGATGCAGTACAGTCAGATGGCCAACCGCTTCACGACCATAGACAGCGACTTCTCGGCGCTGAACTCCGATTCGTTCCTGCACATCTGGCGTTCCCACGAAAGCGATCTGCCGAAGCGTCATGCCGGTGTGCCGGACTACATGGTGCTTGGCATCGGCGAGAACACCTTCACGGTGAACACCTCGACGCTGAGTGCCACCCATCTGGATCCGCATCAGCATTCCATGATGGGCAACAACAGCGAGAACTACACGCTGCCGGGCACCTTCCCGCTGTCTCAGCTGGAGTCGGCCGAGGCGTTGATCGTTACCGTTGGCGACAACGTGCTGAATGCCGGCCAATACACCATCAGCGGTCAGGTGCTGCGCATCCCCGGCGGTGTGCCTTCGACGGCACGTATCACCCTGTGGGGCTTCAAGCGCGAGTCCGACGGTGGCCAGCTGTCGTTCCAGGAAGCTGAGTATCAGGCAAGCGGCCAGCTGGAGTACAACACGCCGCTGGTCGCTGACACCAAAGCCAAGGTGATGGTCATCGCCTCCGACACGGTAGTTCCGTCCGATGCGTACAGCATTGTCGGTGCGAAGGTGGTGTTCATCTCGGGCCGCCAGCCGCAGTCCGGTACGGTGTACATCCTCGTGTGTGGCAACACCATGTCGGATGACATTCGCGGCTCGATGGTGCGTGATCGCTACTCGGTTGCGGCCGGCGCCAATCAGATCGAGTTCAAGTCCAGTGCGGTGATTGCTGGCAGCCGCAATGTGCTGGTGTTCGTCGGCGGCAAGTACCTGCCTCGCGCTCGCTACCGCATTCAGGGTGAGCGCGTCATCATGCGTGCCGGCCTGAACAGCACCGTGGTCGATATCCTCAACTTCATTTCCGAGAACGTCGAGGTTGTGCAGTCGAAGTCCGGACGTGATACTGGTCCGCAGTGGGTTGATCCCGCCGGCGCCCAGGGCACCCCGAACAAGATCATCCCGCGTCGTCATACGTTCACTGCAAGTGGTCAGCCGAGCTTCCCGATCACGCCCGTGCCGGATATCTCGCATATCATCATGGCGGTCAACGAGAAGATCGTTCACAACACCAGCTTCGTCTATGACGGGTTGAATGTGTGGCCGCATGAAACGCTGACCGGCGGCGAGCGTGTCGAAATCCTGTGCTTCACCTCGGTGGATCACCCGGGTACTTCGGCACGGCCCAAGGCCACGCGTTTCGTATCGACGGGCCAGAGTGCGTTCTCGATGCACCAGTCGGCGAACCCCGATTCCCGCATCGTGATGGTCGATGGTGAGTTCATTCCGACCAATGCGCATTCGTACTCGGCGGCTACCGGTGTGCTGAACTTCCCGACCCAGATCCCGGCCGGCAAGGAAGTCTACCTGTGGACCTACGAGGACGTGGATGAGGCTGGCAAGCAGGTCCGTGCGTTCAATATCATTCATCCGGTCTCGACTTCCAAGTCGTACGCCATGCGTGGTATCCTGGACGACAAGCTGGACATGGTGGCAGCAACCACTGCACGCCTGATCAGCTGGGACCTGTTTGGCTTGACCAACAGCGGCCAGTTCTCCTTCCTGGAGTTCGTGAACACGCCCGATGCTTCGATGATCGGACTGGATCTCCAGACCACGCACTTCGTGACGCGCAAGCCGGAGACCCGACTGGTTCTTCGTGCCGACATGGATTCGTACCTGCAGGGCTTCCTGCGTTCGACCAACAACCTGAGCGACCTCACCAACGTCGAGGCTGCACGTCAGAATCTCGGCCTGGGTGAGGCGGCGTTGAACGCGCGGTATCTCCAGCGTGTGCTGAACCTCGCCGACGTTCCGGACAAGGCTGCTGCACGCAACAACCTGGGCATCACCGACCTGCTGAACCAGCTGGCCAACAACGTTCTGTTCAAGAATCAGAACCTTGCCGACGTGCCTGACAAGGGTGCAGCGCGTGCGAATCTGGGCCTGGGCACCATGTCGCTGGAGAATGCAGGTGCGTTCCTGCGTACGGCGTTGAACCTCGCCGACATTCCTGACAAGGCTGCTGCGCGTGCCAATCTGGGCATTGATATGTCCAACATCGGCATCGACGGCAACTTCACGAACGTCAACGGCTGGTGGGCACGTATCGGTCCGTTCTACATCCAGGGCGGTCGCTGGACGACGAACACCAACATGGGTGAGGGTTCGATCATCACCATTCCGTTCCCGGTCAACTTCCCGTCGGCTGCTGCGACTGTCATCCTGTCGGATATCAATCCGGATCAGCGCGACAATCACGATGCCGTGGGTCAGATCCTGGGTACGCCCAGCAACGTCAACTTCCGCATCTTCGTCAACGAACCCGGTCGAGCATCGTCCAACTGGCGTGGTGCACACTGGGTCGCTTTCGGCTGGTAATCAAGGATACAACAATGGCCACTACCCTCGAGGCGTTTGTCGATAGCATCGTCACCCTCAGCGACATTCGCAACATGGACCAGTTCAATCCTGTTGCGATCTTCGTGCAGCATCCTGTGTCGGCCGCCCAGTTCCTGGTGCTGGCCGCGCAGTCCGAACCCACGAGCCTGCTGGTTCCTCAGTACGGCCTGTGGGTAGACCTCAACCCCGTGAGTGCGAACTACCGCAAGGTGTATCGTGCCATGGACTTCACCAACAACGGCATTGGCACGTGGGAGCAGGTTGTCACCTACGACGACCTGTGGACCTTCCCTCAGCGCTATCTGCTTCCTGTCGGCGACACTGGACCTGCTGGTCCCGAAGGCCCGCAGGGGCCGATTGGTCCCATTGGCCCTCAGGGTCCGAACGGCCCTGCTGGCCCGCAAGGACCACAGGGTATCAAGGGCGACAAGGGCGACAAGGGCGATAAGGGTGACACTGGCCCGCAGGGTCCCCAGGGTCCGAACGGCGGCGGCGGTGCGCAAGGTCCTGCTGGTCCCGCCGGCCCTGCTGGTCCGAAGGGCGACACTGGTGAACAAGGTCTGCGCGGTATTCCGGGTGCAGATGGACCGACCGGCCCGCAAGGTCCCGAAGGTCCGGAAGGTCCCCAGGGTCCTCCGGGTCAGTTGTCTACCGGTGGTCTGAGCGGCCGTGTCATGTACTCGGTCGATGGCTCCGATACCGACGTCACCTTCGACCTGATCGCCAAGCCGTACAACGTAGTGGAGAGTGACTACGATGTTGCTCTGTTGAAGTCCAGTGCGGCATTCGATTTCTCCACTGTGTTCTCCGCGTGGCGGCGCTTCTCGCATCAGGGTTCGATGCCGCAGCCGGCTATCCCCGCTGAGTTGAACAGCTGGGTGTACGATCCTTCTCTGGACGTCATCAAGTCCACCGTCAACAGTACGTCCTACATCGGTTTCGTGTCGCCTGCGTTGTACGACAGTTACGACCTGACGGTTGAAGCCTCGTCCGGAGATTCGGATGATGACGCCATTGCGGTGGTCATTGCCTTTGCTGTGGACGACAACGGCATCGAGCATACCCTGAGTGCAGTTCGTGCAGCGCGCGCTGCTGGTTCGGTGCCGGGTTACAGCTGGGCACTGGTGATGGACTACGGCCAGACGAACGCCGTTGTGCTGGTCAATGGTAGTGCCACGTGTACGAACACGACCACTGCGGGTTGGACTGGTCAGTCCGTACGCATGTTCATTGAGCGTTCGAGCTCCAACATTCGCATCAGCACGTCGCAGATCGGAATGACGCTGCCGGATCCCAGCGTTGACAATGGCGTCGATCCTGCAACTCGCCTGGAGTTCGACCTGGCGGACAACCCGATCGCGGAAGCCCTGTTCGACCGTCCGTGCCGCATCGGTGTGTCGGCTCACTCGCAGAACAACGCCACCTTCTCCAAGATGGTGTTCGAGGCCGGTGAGATTCTGTATTACGACACCCGCGACAGCAGCTTCTACATCTACGATTCGACCGAAGACACCACCGATCGTGACGACGGTGAAACGCTCAAGGACGCAATCGGTGCAGGTCGACTGGTGTACAGCACCGCAACTGACCGCGTGTACTTCGTGGACAAGGATGGTCTGCTGGCCCGCGTCAAGTCCAATCACTTCGACCAGATCAACGGCCGTGAAACGCAGTACGTGCTGCTGCCGAATCACGGTCTCCAGGTCGGTGACATTGTGGTGCCGCAGTCCGGCGGTTGGGTGAAGGCGAACGCCAGCGATGTGGTGCTGGCACGTGCAGTCGGTGTTGTCCAAACCGTGCATTCGTCCTCGCTTGCGGTGATCCAGATGAATGCCGGTCGCATCACGCGCGTTCGTAAGGGTCTGACCGTCGGCAAGGTGTACTACCTCAGCGCAACGGATGCTGGCCAGTTGGTCGATACTCCGCCGACTGGTACTGGTAATTTCGTTGTGCCGTGCGCCTTCGCTGATACCTCGTCCACCATGATCTTCAATCCGGTCTACCTCGGTATTCCGGCAAGCTGACCGCAGGGCGGGGCTCCACACGGGGCTCCGCCCTTTCGCCGTTCCATGCTCGCCGTTTTCGTAATTTGGTCATACGGGCAGAGGACGCTATCTAACAAGATGGGGTCTTTCTGCCCAAATTCGTATCCTCGGAGACTACCATGCTTACTGATTCCTTCCGCGATATCGGCACCAACCCGTATCCGAACTTGGTCGTGCGCTCCGGCGCCGCGTTCCCGACCACGACGCTGACTGGCCTGTTGTTCCTGCACAACACCCACGGCCTGTGCGTGTACTGCCACGACGCAAAGTGGCGCAAGGTCGCACGCTAACCCAATCCCTTCTCTCAGAGGTACGCACCATGTTGAATGACAACGCACGAATCGAAGGGCCGTCGGACATTGTTGCCGACAACGTGACTGCCCTGCCCGCAACGGCTGCCGCCAACTCGCTCGTCTACCTGACCCAGGTTGATCGCACGTTCCAGCCCGGCCTGTACATCTTCACCGAAGCAAACGTCTGGATCCTGCTGTCGAACGGCGACGTGGTTTCCTGATCAACACCCGAGCCGTAGGATAATCTCTGCGGCTTCTTTAAGGATCCGACGATGAAACACAACCAATTGAAACTGATCGGAGGTTCTCTTAAGGGCCTCGCGATCCCGACCGCAGATCGTGCAGAAGTCCCGGCTGAGGCCAACCTGTTGAAGGTGCGCGGCGGTATCTTGGTGCTGTCCAAGAACGGCGCAAGCGGTCTGGAGTGGCAGCAGGCGGTTGATACCCGTGACGTGCTGTACGACTTCGCCACTCACACCTTCACCAACGCAGGCAAGACCGGCACGACTGGTCCCACGCTCGCTCAGTGTAAGACCGCCTATGCGGCAGCTTCGCAGTGGATCAACAATGCTGCATGGTTCGGCGTTACCGCAACCGGCATTCAGGAATGGACGGTTCCTGTCACCGGTTACTACCGCATTCGTGCACGCGGCGCCAGTCGCTACTTCGGCCTGTCTGCAACCGTAAGCGATACGCGTCCAGAAGCCGATGCGGTGTTCCGTCTGCTCAAGGGTGACAAGCTGCGCATTGCAGTAGGCCAGCTCGGTTACTACCCTCCCAACGTCGGCCCGTGTGTATCAGGTAGCGGCGGCACGTTCGTACAGAGCGCGGAGCAAGGTCTGCTGCTCGTAGGCGGCGGTGCTGGCGGGTATGCAGGCGCGTCTTCAATCGTAGGCGTGACAACCCGTCTCGCAGGTCCGAGCATTCACATCAGCTCCAACGTGCTGATTCCTCCTCAATCAGCAGAAGGCAAGGCTGGTATAAACCGGACGTACTCCAACGGCAATCAGTCTTCGCAAGGTTACGGTGGCGCTTCCTACGACGATCAGTTCACAGATGGCCGCGCTCCCAAGTCGTTCCTCAATGGCGCGACGGGCGGCACCAACATTGATCGCGTTTCCACTCACGCTGGTGGTTTCGGTGGTGGCGGTGCTGGCGGCGTGAACTACAATTCGTCCTACAACACCACCTGCGTTGGCGGTGGCGGTGGGTACTCTGGCGGCGACGGTGCAGGTATGTCGAATACCGGGGCTCGTGGTGGCGACGGCGGCTGCTTCATCGCAGACTTCGGTACGGATCAGGATTTCATCATGACTCCGACCAACAGTCCTCAGCACGGTCGCGTTATCGTAGATCTGGTGGGCTAAACATGGATCACAATAAGGTAACTCTGATCGGCGGCTCGATGAAGGCTCTGACGGTGCCGACTGATGACTTCTCGTCGGCACTTCCTCCAGCCGGAACGTTGGCTATGCTGGAGAGCGGCCTTGCGATTTCTCGCGGTGGCTCCTTCGACCTCGTTCTCGACCTGAGTGAACCGCTGTATACGTTCACCCAGCAGGTTTTCAAGACCGAGGTGACCGGAAGAACAGGCCCGACCCTTTCCCAGCTCCGCGCCTACTACACGGGAACCCCGTTCGTAAACGACACCACCCTGTTCAATTCCTCGGCAGGTATCCAGATATGGACCGTGCCTGCCACTGGTCGATACAGGATTGAGGCCATAGGCGCAACCAAGTATTCGTTCATCAACGGCGGTGGCACAGACAGTCGCCCGAAGGTAGAAGGTACGTTCGACCTGATCAAGGGAGACAAACTGCGCATCCTCGTTGGACAGATGGCAGGCTCCTCTCCCGATGCCGGTGCTGGCGGTAGTTTCGTCGAAAGTGAAAAGCTCGGTCTTCTTGTTGTAGGAGGTGGGCAAGGCGGCATCGCAACTACAAACGTAGGCATTACCACGACCGGTAAGGCTGGACCTCGGCGTAACAATGCAGGAACGCGCTATGAGTCTACAACTGCCCTAGGCCGTGCCGGCACTACAAGTGCTCTCTACTTAAACAACGCGTATGGGGCAGGCTGCGGCGGTGCTGGGTATGAAGGTAGTGTCCTCTCCGAAACGCTGAATAGAGTCTACTACACAATAGTGATTACCGGCGCCAAGTCATTCAAGGAAGGCGGCATTGGCGGCCGGGCGCAGACCAGCGGCAGTAGAGACGCTATCGTAACCCCGGCAGATGGTGGTTTCGGCGGTGGCGGCGCGGCGGCGGGAGGAAAGGATCCTACTGCTGTGGGCGCTAACATCCCACAGGTCGTAGGTTACGCCGGTGGCGGGGGATACACGGGTGGCGATGGATCTCCTGGATCTATCGCAAACCTAAACGGAGGCGGCGGTGGGGACGGAGGCAACTTCATTGCTTCGTTTGCGCTTGCGCCCTCTGTGACCTTGCGCGCAGCGTCAAGCACGCCCAGGAACGGGTCGGTAACGGTTACGTTGGTTGCTTTGATGTGACGCTAATCTAATGAAACACTGGAGAACCTCATGAAGCACAACGAACTGAGTCTCATCGGAGGAGACTTGTCCGGGCTCCTGCTGCCTACCTCTAAAACGCCTGTTCGCACAGGTAGTCTCGCGGTGTTCAATGGCGGTATCCAGCTGCGCTCTGGGGGTGAGTGGCACGAGGTAGCCAACATTCTCGAAGAGGTAGCTCTGTTTGAGTTCACCTCCTTCCAGTTTGACACTGCCGGCCTTACCGGTCGAGCCGGACCGACCTTGGCGCAGTGCTTGGCTCGAGGCAGCTACAAGGCCGCGGCCTGGGCGTCGAACACATCGTTCTTCAACGTAGTAGGCGGCATTCAAAGATTCACCGTGCCTTCCTCCGGCAAATATCGCCTGTTGCTCAAAGGCGCGAGCAGCAGCACTAAGGCATACCCTCTTGATACCCAGGTAGAGCTTCCTTTGGTCAAGGGTGATGTTCTGTCTATCCTTGTAGGGCAGTACGGCCCCGAGTTGTCAGGTTCAGGCGGTACCTTTGTCGTCAGTCGTGGCCAGGGGTTGATTGCAGTTGCTGGCGGAGCAGGCGGCGCGTCATCCTCAAACACGACAACGTATTCTCCTTCGCTTGAGAACGGTACCTCGACTTCGGGTGGCCTCAACATAGGAAGCGCGACAGCGCGAGGTAACGGCGGTGCTGGGTATTCAGGGAACGGACGCATCCTTTTAAGCTCATCCGACGTCGCGGCCTTGAGCTATACAAATGGTGGTACAGGCGGCTTGCCGAGTAACAGTCCCACAGCTCTAGGTGTTCCAGGTGGCTTCGGCGGTGGCGGTGGCTACTTCCTCCAAGGTCAGAATTACGGTGCTGGCGGTGGCGGTGGCTACACGGGCGGCAATGGTGGGCAGAGCGCTCTCACTACCGTAAGAGGCGTCACCGGACGCTCCTACTACTCACCCATCTGTCTGAACCCTTCTATTACGGCTGGACCCAATGCGCCTCGCTCCGGATCTTGTCTACTCACTAAGCTCTAAGGAGAAACACCATGCTTTCGGATAGCATCAACATGCTCCTCGTGGACAAGCTGCCTCCGGCGCCCACAGGACAGAGTGCGATGATTGTGTTCCTCGGAGAGCAGGACGGCGACTTCGCTCCCGGCCTGTACTCGGGACTCAACGACGAGTGGAAGCTCGTAGGCGCAACCTCGGGTGGTGCGAGCATTCGCACGATCCAGATCAACACCACAGATACACCGAGTATCGACGTGGCAGAGAAGGTAGGGGACTCGCTCATCCTGTCTGCCTTGGTCTTCCGTCCGGGCGAGACGAACCGGACGATGCTGCTGGTGGACAAGACAAGCGAGGAGACACTCGAAACTGTCCAACTGTCGAAGGCCTACACGCCGGTCTCCATTCCCCAACCGTATTCTTCCTATCGTCTCGACGCCGATCCGGGCCTCGAACTCACCCTCAAGGTTCTGTAAGGAGAACTACCAATGG
>JACCDR012080322.1_pt1 | contig 10389 bp, 10 predicted proteins | sample 7446431 | NCBI WGS metagenome assembly JACCDR01 (sample SAMN15323443, study PRJNA562643) | freshwater metagenome | isolation source: river surface water | place: USA:Blue River Watershed | collected 2017-08-17 | reverse complement strand
CTCGCATATCTTATCTCTGATCCCCAGTCGACTGAATCCAACTCAGTTCTCGGTTAATGGATATGATTTTAAAAGTGGAACTAGTCAGGCTGCGCCTTTTGTGACAGGGGCCTTGGCACTTCTAAAGTCCATTCTGCCGCAAGCTTCTAACGACGAGTTGAGAGCGCGATTGTTAAGGAGTTCACAAACACGGCCGCGGGTCGACTCGTCTTTGGTGGGTCTTGTGCAAATTGATGGAGCCTTGGAAGCTCGAAAACAAGCTGCAGTCTATCCGATACTCAAAGGAGAGCAGTTTATCTCAATCAATGACAGACTACAGTTTATTCTGCCGCTTTCTTTTAAGAACTATTGGCAAGAGACATCAAGTGTTCAAGTTCAGGTTTTTTCTGAAAGTGGAGTCACATTACAAGAGTCTGAATTTGAACTCAAAGATTTTGAGATGGGACAAGAAAAATCTATTTTATTGAACGGAAGTGTCACAAATCTACTCATGAGTCATGTCTTTCGTTTGCGCATTCGAGTGCTAGTGGGTCATGAAAGTCAAGACTACTGGATTTTAAGAACGATGGTTCAAGATAGTCAGAATCGAAAACAGGAGATATTCAATCTAGATTTGGATTTGGATGAGCAAGCTTTGAGCAAAATTCAGCTCTCGACGGTTAAAAATAGATTTCAGGCGGAAGAAGAGCCCGAGTATTTCTTTGTGACTTCCAAAGATGAAAAAACGTCGTTTCTCTATCTCTTGAAACAAAGTGGGTTGCGATATCAAAAAATGGTATTGGAAGTTTCAAAAAACGAAACACTTTTAAATTTTGTCAAAATTGATCTAGATGGAGATGGTCAAGGTGACTACCTGTTGCAGTCCTTTGAAAAAACTGACAGTAGGCCGACGTTCAAGTTTTGGTATCTTAATTCTGACCTGCGGCCTCTTTATAAGCAGAATTTTTTTGTGTACGAAGCTGAAGAGGCTATGCCAGCCTGGAAAAACTTAGGGTGGGTTTGGTCTAAATATCAGAATAGAAAAATGTTGGTTCCTTTTTTCTTAGCAGAAGGGGCTGTCGCCAAAACGGGACGATATCAAGATCCTTTTGAAGAGACCCAGGACGAAGCTATAGCGTCTCGACTCTATTACTATGTTCTGGATGCTCGAACCCAGCGATTTGTCCTTTATAGTTTTGATGTTTTTAGGCAAAGACAAAATTTGCTACAGGCATCTAGGGCAAAGGGATTGGAGCAGATTTCATTTTTATGGATTGTTCCTCAGTCCTTAGCAGACCTCAAAAAAGGTGAACTCAAGGTTTTAATGATGGTCAGTGGCAATGCAAGTGGTGAGAGATACTACGAACTAAAAGTATCTCGACAGGCCATGTTTTCCGGCCTTAAGAAAATTGAAGGGCAATTTAGTTTGCGTGGATTTGTACCCGTAAAAAAGACTGGAGCTGGGGACTTGTCCGAGCCTTTCTTTATGTCAAGAAATCAGTCTGCTGATATCATTGAGTTTGCTCTCTTGGACGGGACTCAAAGACCAAAATTCTTTTCTTATAAACATCAAATTAAAGGGGATAGTATCATTGGCGACCTGAGTGCCACTCTGGACGCGGGACGTGTTCATGTTTTTGTGGAGACAAAGACCAATGTTGTGTCTGTGATTTATCAACCAAATGGCAAAACACAAACCAGCACCATTTCGATTAACCGCTCGAGTGTTTTATCTAACTCTATTTTCACTGATCTTTTTGCATCGATTCGTGTTCGAGATCATTTAGGGCTGTACGTGGACTCCTCGCAGCTTTACCGCGGGCATGTTTACGCGCTCACCACAGAGTCTGATGGAGGTGTGGTTGGGCGAGTCGAGAATAGTTTTGATGTTGGAGAGGCATGCCAGTCTCTCAATCCCTGGGTGCTGAAAGGAAATACCAAATTGACATTTTTTTGCGTCAGCTCCCAAGCAGCTAAGATATATCGAACAGACGTGCGCTGAATTTTTTGTAATTGCTTTAAATTAGAGATGTTCACAATAACAATAAATAGTTTGGAGGAACTATGAACTATAAAACAAAAGTGCTACTCGTAACAGCTTTGGCGTCAACTCTGACTCTTCAGGCTTGTAAATCGCCAAATTCCAGGCCTTCGATGAACGTTGAATCACTTCTGGAATCAGATGGAAGTGGTGACTGGCAAAGAGTCAAAACGGACTCGCGCATAAAAGACTATGCTGTCTTTTTAAGTCCAGATGGGCGCTACTATGCTTTTAATGTTCAGGCATTTCAGGACGGGATGACTCGTGATCAGTTTCTAGCTTCCGCTGCCGTCTATTCAAACTTGCAACAGTCCACCGAGGTCTATTACACCTATGAGCAGTCTTCTTATAGGACCTATTACTCTTATTACTGTCCTTATGAGGGGGCCGATACCTCGATTCGCTGCGCTCCTTCGAGCTTTGATGCTTATGGAAATATCACGAGCTTTTATGTTGAGCAGACCGACTATCGCTGGGTTGCTAACACTGAAACTATTTATTCTGATTGGTACACGGGTCTTGTGTTTGAGCGTGGTGATACAACATCAAAAGATCTCGAATCGGTATCGGCAGCTGTCGAAGCCGCTGGTGACGAAACAGTTCGAGATATGCTAGTCGCGGGTTATGGATTGTCAGAGGATCGGGCGTCTGAAATTGCATCCCTATCACGTAGCTGGAAGAATATTGAAAAAACTCGAGCAATGACGGCAAAAGATCTTGCTGAGTTTCAATCAAAAGTCTTTGGATCTGATTTAAATTCCCTTCGCAAAGCGGCCGTCAAGGCTTCAGAAGGGGACGGTCAAGACTACAATAAGTTGATTGAGCGAGCCGCTCGATTGAACGATATTTCTCCAGAGCAGGCCAAAGCCATCTTTAAAGAATTTGCCAATTAAGATAAAGCCTCTTCCTTGCGGGGAAGAGGCTTTATTAGGTGCCCTTTAAGATTTCACCTAAAAGTTGAATATGCTGGAGTGGGTGTCGACCCACTTGATTGATCGTCAAGCGTTTGACAGCCTCACTTTTTGGAACGCCCTCGAACGTGATAAGGCGATCTACAGCATTTGACGAAGAAACTAAAATTGAAAGAGGATCGAGGTCCTTCTCGAACATTTTTTTGGGACCCGTTCCGTCTATGGCTTCTTCGTGTTGTGCAATAATGTTAATAACAGCTTGATCAAAGTGTTTTTTGTCTTGAACCTTTAAAGCACCTTGCTGGGGATGCTGTCTCCAGAGCTCGAGATCTGGGGCACTCATTTTCTCTAGAGGCTGACTTACATCCAAGGTTGTTCCGTGGTGCCCATAGTCGTGTAGAAGTGCACCCAAGGTTAGGAGTTGAGCTTTCTTTGGATCTTCAAGGTTGAGCTTCTTAGCCAAGGCAATGGACAAAGTGGCAACTGTAACCCCATGGTGGGCGACGTTTTTATCGACATTTTCAACATTCATAATGGCGTTGAGGGCCTCGGTGTTATTCATGAGAAAGTCGACATATTTAGCAGCTCCATCTTTAGCAGAGGTGTAGGACTCGACACTGTCGGGGTTCTCAAAGACTTCTTCTGTATTGTTTTGTTGTGCGCCTTGAATCACTTCGGCTCTGGACTGCATGTCTTGTCCTGATTTGTTGTCATAGGCTGTTTCAATATTTTGCTGCAAGTAGGATCGATACCGTATTTCGTCCTCAGTTAGAATGTACATCTTACGCAACTTTCGATCTTTGAGTCTTTTGAGGCGGTCCCCTTCAAAGCTATCTCCTCGACGAAGGTAGAGAACCATCTTGTCGTTGATTTTGACGTAGGCATTGAAATCTATTTTTTGCTCTCCACGCAGTGTACTGACTCGGATAGATACATAATCCATTGCTTCGCGGCCCTTCGGTTGTTATCTTAGCAAATATGTCTATTGATAAAGAGATTGTAGAAGATTTTGTTGTAGAGTCCAAGGGTATTATTGATTCTCTTTTGGAACTTCTTGAGGGTCTAGAAGGAGACTTCTCTCAGGTCAAGCGCCTTTCCGAGTATGGAAATGGAGTGGATCGAATCATGGGCGGAGCAAAAAGTTTGTCGATGTTGTCTACAGAGGCTGACCACCCTCTCCACATGATCTCGGACTATGCAGCCCTTTGTAAAGCAGTCGGATATAAAGCTTCACAAATCAAGGACAACGAACAATTTTACGATATCTGTGTGGCTCTTTTGTTAGATGCCACCGAGACGCTCAGTACTTTGATCAACAATATTGACCGAGATGGTCAGGTCCTGAGGCAGACTATTCCACAGGCTTTTATCGAGCGGCTGCGCTGGGTCTCAAATCAATTTAGCGCTGACTATGCGATGAGTGTTGGCTCCGAGAGAGCGCCTTCTCAGCAAGAAGAAAAGAAATTAGGTCAGGTAGATATTGATGAGCTCCTTAAGAAGTTAGGACTTTAGGGCGCTCTAAGCAAGATAAAGTCCAATGTGCCAATTCACCCAACTTTTTATGTTCAAGAAGTGCCTGAACCTCTAGTTTCAAAGATCTCATCTGTCTGTTTCCTATGACAACAAGAGCATTTCTTTTGAGTCCAAAAGATCCAGAGCGTGACAGCGAGGTGGCCGCAAAATCTCGAGTCAGTTGCTTGCCCGAGGCTGTCAAGATATAGCGTAGATCTTCCTCGAGATTCTTTTCGGCATCAGGTGTCAGCTGTAAATTTAAATCTGTGACAAGTTGATTCTTAAAGGTCTTTTGATTCCACGGGCAGATGGTTTGACACAGATCGCAGCCAAAAAACCAATCGCCTATTTTGTTGCGAATAGATTCCTCAGCAATACCACGGGACTCAATAGTCAAGTAAGAGATACATTTGCGCGCATCTAATTCGCGAGGGGCAGTCAAAGCTCCGGTTGGACAAATGTCCAAGCAGCGGGTGCAGTTTCCACAGAAGTCGGGAATTCGAGTGGCTGTTGACTCTGAAAAATCCAAAGAGCTGTAGATTTCTCCAATAAAAAATAAACTGCCTTTTTTGGGGTGAATCAGGCAGGTGTTTTTGCCAATCCATCCTAAGCCTGCTCGATAGGCGAGATCTCTCTCTAAAACGGGGCTGCTATCGGTTAGGGGCAAAAACTCATGACCTTGAAAAAAAGATCGAAGCTCAGCACTGACTCTTTCCATTTTTTCTTTAAACCAATGGTGATAGTCAGCTCCTTGGGAGTAAAGACTGGTGCGAGCTTGAGTTAGGGGGAGGTGAGATGATCTTTCGGGATGGGGATAGTAGGCTTGTGCAAAAACAAAGGCACTTTTTGCGCGAGGCCACTTTCGAGTGGCATCTTCTTTAACAGGGGCGTGGTCTTTGAGGTAGGACATATCCCCCTGCATGCCTTTTTTTAACCAGTCCTGGTAAATAGAAAAACTTAAAGGTCTCTCAAGTCGTGTCCAACCATAATGGGAAAAGTCCCATTCTGTTTGTCGGCCTTCAATATGACTTAGAATCTCCTGTAGCGTCACAAGAACAAACTCTTTCTATAAAGGGCCGCTTTCATCTAAACTAGGTAAATGTCTCCCCAAGAGTTGTTGAGTTTACATCCTGATTGGCCGGCCGTTGTCACAATCTACCACAGATTGCGAGCTCATGGCTACAAAGCGTTTTTGGCTGGTGGGTGTGTGCGAGACGCTTTATTGGGAATTCAAGCCCACGATTTAGATGTGGCCACTGATGCGACTCCAGATCAGGTAGAGGACATGTTTGAAAAAACTGTGGCCGTCGGTAAAAGTTTTGGAGTGATACGAGTCCTTGAAAACTCTTCGGATATTGAGGTCGCAAGTTTTCGCCGAGATGGGCCCTATCAAGATGGCCGTCACCCTGAAGGAGTTCATTGGACTGATCCCAGGGAGGATGCGCTAAGGCGAGACTTTACGGTGAATGCTATGTTTTGGGACATGAGTCAACAGTCTGTTGTTGATTACGTTCATGGCATGGTGGATCTCAAGAATAGAGTTATTCGCGCTGTTGGTGATGCTGAAGCGCGTTTTAAAGAAGATCACCTGCGAATATTAAGGGCTCTACGATTTGCTGGCCAACTGGGTTTTACAATTGAATCGCAGACTTTTTTTGCCATAAAAGAGTGCCAAAATTTGATTACCAAGGTCAGTCGTGAGCGTATTCGAGAAGAAATGACCAAAATGTTTTTAGCTAAAAGCGTCCACATATCCCTAGATTTGTTTTTTACGTCGGGACTTCAGAAACAACTTTTTCCACAACTTCTGGGGGCACCGCAAATGGTCCGAGAGGACTATAAGCAGGGCTGGCAGGCCTGGGTTTTCTTTCTTTTGCCTCTCGACGAAATGCAGGCGCGACACACATTAGAGTCTTTAAAATTTTCAAACAAAGAGTTGGAGTGGATCCAAGAGGCTTCAAAGATCCTGCGGGCTCCACAGGTTCTTCTCAATGTTAGGCGAGGAAAGATTTTGCAGATGTTGGCCTCTCCAGGAGCGCATTTTGCAATTTCAGTTTTAAAAAAATCAGCAGTTTATGAGTTGTTTGCCCTGGAGCTATTACAGGATTGGCATAAAATGCAGGAGTCGCTGCCTGTTGCCTTTTTGACTGGAGAGGACGTGAGAAGTCTGCTACAGGGGGCCGCCATCGGCCAGTGCTTAAGTGAAGCTTACTGCCAACAGCTTGAGGGAAAGATCACCAATCGTGATCAGGCATTGGCATGGCTTTGGAGTTATTTAAATAATGGAGATATCAAGTGAGTTTTATCTATGTTCCAGATACCAAAAAAAGGCTCTTTGCTAGACTGACTGATCAGTTGATCACGATGATTTTTTATATTCCCATCGCAAACGCTGTGAGACTACTGGTTTTCACAGAGCAAGAGGTGGAGATTTCCATTTATTTGCTGGCTCTAATGGGATTGATTCCTGCTATCTACGAAGGGATGTGGTTGTGGCTCATGCAACAGACGCCAGGAAAATGGTTTTGGGGTTTGAGGGTGGTGAGCTGTGATGACCCTGATCGTCCCCTTGATTGGCAGCAGTGTGTGATGCGGGCTTTGGTGGGACGGTTGGATTTATTTCTTTCTTTAGCTGTTTATGCGACGGCCTTTTTTCGTTACGATCGAACGCACTTGGCAGATTGGCTCGCCGAGACTAGAGTCGTACAAGAAGGTCCACGCTCTAAAGTAGCGGGTTGTCGCTGGGTGGTGGGTAGCTTTTTGGTATTGGTCTACTCGATACAAGGCTTAGAGCAGGCCGCACAGTTTTTAAAAAATGCTACAGTTCGTGATGGAAAAGTATCTTTGCGGCAGATCTATGAAGCTCAGCAAATTTCTTTAGATGGTGATGAGGATTCTATTTAGGCAGCGATCTTGCTGCTTTTCCATTTTTTTGAAAGGCTCGTTGCAATAATCAGATCGACTTTGCCTTGACCGGAGACGGCGTCATTTTCCAATTGTTCCAATGCCATTTCCGGTGTCAGGGCTTGGCGTTCGTCCTTCAGGGATGTCAGCTCATGAAAGCAGTAGGCGAAGGCTAAAAGGCGACCTAAATCTGAGATATCAGTTGAGGTGAGCTTATTTGGGAAGCCCGTGCCTTTGGGATTTTCTCGATGTTCGGAGATTGCCCGAGCAATTTCTGGAGCCAGGGGGACCTTTTTAGCTTTCACCAAATTAATCGAGCGTTCAGGATACTGGTAATATTCAGCCCGTTCTTCAGCGGTCATCTTTTCAGAGTTCTTTTCTGTCAATGAGATCGGAAGTGTCGAGGTGCCGATATTGTGCAAGAGTCCTGCGATAGCTGCCCCCTCACAAACGTCACTTTTCCATCCTAATGCTTGAGCAAAGAACGACGCATAGGCTGAAAGGCAAATGCAGTCATGATAAGGTGTGCGAGCATTTCCTGTGTAGCGAAAGGCCTCATCAAAGAGCGCGGGTCCTTGCAGCTCTTTTGTGAGCTCAAGATCTCCGAGAATATTTTTGCAGCTTTCGTAGATTTTTTTACCCTCTTGAAAGTCGGTGTTTGAGCCATTTAAAAAGACAGCCATAATTTCATAGATTGCCTTTTTAGAGCGGTGAAATTTTTCCGTCATCGACACTGGAAACGGAATATTACGCAAGCTCATGACAGTTCGTGCGTACTCAAAAAAAGCCTTCATTTGGGTCTTCTTTATATACATCTGGCGGTGTGAATTTTGGAATTTTTCTATTTGCCTCAATCCAACTTGAGCACCGGCTTTATACATAAGTAAAGAGCGATGATTAGCCGGCAGGTGAATATAGATGTCAAAGTTGATATCTAAACTGACCTCGATATCGCGAAGATCTACTGGCATCAGAGCTGTGATAGGGATGTGATCCCCTTCCATGTCAATAGGAGCCAGTTGTAGAACCATGTCAGATATAAACTCGCGGTCAAAGCTTATGTGCATGATCTCGTCTGCACCATTTTTTTTGACAGCTCCAAAGTCCAAACTGGTTGCGGCAGAGTGCAGAACTATCAATTTGCAATTTGGAAAATTCATCTTAGTGGATTGAACCCACTCATTTGTAGCTGCACTTCCGTCTTGCCCATCAATCAGAGCCAACACGGGTGTAAATTCGGATTCGTTGTAGTCAAGAAGCTTGTCGACAGTTTGAAACTGGAGAAGTTTATAGGGATAGTAGCCCCTCAGGATGACTTGAACCGTCTCCCAAAAGGAGTCTCGCGGACTCCCGATGATGACGTCAACACTTTTGCCTGAGGAGTTCATTACTGCACCGTTATCTCCACATAAAATGTTGAACCCGTAACGAGATTAAATGGAATGACTAAGGTGGCGGTTTTATCAGCTTGGATAATTCTAAACTCTCCTGATATGACACTTGGGATTGCCATTTCGAAGTTGTATCCAAGTTGATTCAAGGATGTCTTGGCGGATCCATAAATCATATTGGTCATTTCTCCAACCGCATCAGAGACTTCTTTGTTGATCTCGGTGTGCTTTTCTCCAAGCATATTCTCTAAAATTTGAAAGATGCTGTCTTTGCCGTAAGAAATAAGCAATGTCCCCTTGAGGGGTGGTGCGACCATTCCCACCATGCCGGCAATCTCACCTTTCAGAACAAATTGAGGTTCAATAAAAGGCTTTCCGGGTGTCACGTTTGTTTGGGCCATGGTTTTCATCGTTTTGATGACGCCGTCAACAAAGGCATTGATCAGACGCTTATCAAAGAGAGGATTAAGGACTTCAACCTTAGGTGCTGCAGACATACACAATCTCCTTTAAGAGGCTTTTGCCTGTGAAGAGGGGTTGTGTTTTGCCCAAACTCGTTCCATTTTTGCTTTTAGAGTGGCTGAGTTGAAAGGTTTCACAACATAGTCCGAAACACCTGCTTTTGCGGCTTCCAGAATATGTTTTTGCTCTGACTCCGCGGTGACCAGCATAAAGGGCATTGATTTCAAGCGTGGATCCGCCTTACATGCTTTTAAAAGATCAATTCCTTGCATTCCGGGCATATTCCAATCCGAAATAACAAAGGAATAGGGTGTTCCGGCATCATGTGCAGATTGAATCATCGGAAGGGCGGTTTTGCCATCGTCAGCTTCATCGACATTGGTATAGCCGAGCTCATTTAGTACTTTTTTTATGATTTTTCGCATAGTTGCGAAGTCATCAACCACTAAAAACTTGGAATCTTTGGGAAACATAATAACTCCTCTAGTTCCTTTGGACTGTAAATCCTTCACTTTATCGGTCTAGTTTTTTAAAACTAGAGTCCAAAGCTATTGCGAATTTTTAAGTTTATTGTCAGACTTTATTACAGGTGGTCGAGTTGCAGTATAGACATGAGTCTTAATGTAGCTGGAGTTTAGAATAGTTTTTAAAACAAAAAAACAATTTAGCGGGAGGGAGCAAGGATGCTCAGAGATGTCCTCATACAAAAAGGTCTTTCGAACAGAGAGGCAGAAGTAGCCGAACTAGTTTCTAAAGGCTTGTCTAACAAGGAAGTTGCAAATCAGCTGTTTGTTACAGAAAAGACTGTAAAATTTCATCTGACTAATATTTATAAAAAAATGAACGTTAAGTCGCGTGCTCAGCTTATTGTATGGTGCTTGCCTCATCTTGGATTTGTCGAGAGCGAAGTTCGCGCCGACAGCAATACTCAAGCTGCAGCAGCTACGGCCTACAATGCGCCAGCAACGCAAACTATTCCTGCTGGGTCAGCAACAGTTGCCGGGACGACAACTTTGCCAGGTAGCGGTTTGAACCGCGGTGGCAATTCAGATGTCGGCATGGGCGGAATCTAAGAATGAGTTTTTAAGAGCCGGTTTCGACCGGCTTTTTTTGTTGTTCCAGTCCCGACTAGAAGAAGATTGCTGGGGGATGTTGTTTTATTGAGTGTCTGTGTTCACTAGACAAGCTT
>JACCDR012409148.1_pt1 | contig 10390 bp, 8 predicted proteins | sample 7446431 | NCBI WGS metagenome assembly JACCDR01 (sample SAMN15323443, study PRJNA562643) | freshwater metagenome | isolation source: river surface water | place: USA:Blue River Watershed | collected 2017-08-17 | reverse complement strand
GTTAACAAGAATAAATGTACGCACTCCACTTGAAGTAACAGAAATTGGTAATGTTTGTCCAGAGGTTATAGTTGTATTACCTGTTAAAGTTACACTTGATGTACCAGCAATAGTATAAGTACCAGAAAAATTCCATGTTGTTCCAGCGATAGTAAGTACCGCATTGTGTGTCATAGTAGCTGTATAACCAGCAGTGATTGTTAAACTAAGAACTGTGATTGTAGCTGATATTGTAGAATTAGTATTTCCACTTGCCCCTGCTCCATCAAATATCACATCATCAGCACTGGTAGGTACAGACTGATTACCTGCACCACCAGAAGTTGCAGCCCAGTTTGTATTACCGGTTGCATTCCAGTTTGCTGATGATCCGCCTCCTACCCAATATCTTGCTGCCATATTATATTACTATCCATCCAAAAACTCCAGGTTCCCATACGTTTGCTGCGTATTGAGATTCCCAATTACTACTATTATGTGTAACCCTTGCTCCTAATGTGTAAGCATCATGTGCTCCTGTTGGCTGTATCCAGGGTGGATATAACTCTCCAGGATTAGGTAAAGGCTTTTCAACAAACAACGCAGGTACTTTATCTGGTTCCCAGCCTACCTGTGTTGTATGATCCTGTACTACTACATATCTTTTACTGTTATGCAGTCTTACCATTCCTATTTTTACTTCCTGATTCGCTACCCAGTTTGACTCTTTATCATGAAGAATTTCAGTTGTTATCTCTTCATAACGTAGAGCCTGATCTGCTGCAGTATCATTCGGTTCATCAGCAATAGCTAATGATCTTTCGTAGTTAAACACTTCACTATCCCAGCTACGCAGGATATAGTTCATGAAGAATGTCCACTTCTGTTGTTCTTCTGTTTCTTCTCCTTCAGGGTTATATACAAATCCCAGGGAAGGTACTACTGCCAGAATCCTATCAGCTTGCGCTTGTAATATTTCAAACTGGATTATCATATTAAATTCCTACTATTTGATAATCGTAAAACTGTCTTACATTCACACAATCACTTATCGTACCTCCAAAGCTGTTAATAGTCCTTCCTCCACTGGCGTCAATTCGGGTGAAGCTGGCAAGGACGTTGCATACTGTGGAGCCGTTGTTGGGAAGTAGTATGTTAGCTCTTAAAGAGGCGTGAGCACTTGTAAATAATGGTATCGAACCTACTCTGGCTTGATAGCAACTGAAAGTGTCAGTAACTGTGTAAGTGATAGATTCTTTAAAGTTTATTGTCTGTACTGAAATAGCTGCACAAGACAGCGTTGTTACTTCAAAACCTGCTGTACCTGTAAAGTTTTGTGTTGTGGCTAAACCTAAATTAAGAGTAGCAGCCGATAATAAAGAGTTAATAGTATAAATCTGTGCTGTTGTTGCAGATGTAGCAACAGTATTCCAACTCATGCCTACAGTATCTAAAGTACAGGAAGTTAAAGTTAGGGTACTTCCAGTTACTACTGGAGTTCCTGCTTCATATGTTAATATACCATTACCTCCATAGTAAACTACTCCAGATATAGTAGGATTTCCATTAATAGTTAATGGAATACTAACAATACCAGTACCTCCTGCTGTCCAACTACCTCCTCTTAAATAAAGAGTTGCTGTCCCAACAACAGTAGAACTACCTGTAGTAAATCCACCATAACAATTCATCAACTTACCAGTAGTTGTATTAATAATATTACTTGTACCTCCTGCAAAAGTCACTACTCCATTAATATCCCAGTTAGAAGTTAAGGTTACTGTAATATTAGCATTAGGTCCCCATTGTATGTTATTCCAAAACATACCTTCTGTATTCAACGTACAATTACCTCTTACAAATAATTCAGATCCTGTTGTAGTGATTGTGCCTGACACCCAAGTCATAGTTCTATTAGCAAACCCTACCTGACCACTTATAGTTGAATTTCCATTAAACCTTAAATCCGTTTGGATATTTCGATTGCTACCGCAAGTCCACGTACCTCCGGTTATTTCAATAGTTGTGGTTGAACTTGTTATAGTTTCTCCAGCAGAAACCCCATTGCTACAGTACAAAAAGAAAGCCCCAGTTAGAGTACAGGCTTGATTAGTCGTACTTGCAAACCTTGCACAATTAGTGTTAGATGAAAGTGTGACAGTACTTACTAAACTAACTGTTATGTTATTCCAGTTCATTCCAACTGTGTTTAGTGTACAGCTACCTGTAATGGTTAATGTAGAAGATGTTGTTGTTACACTACCAGCTATGTAAGTTATTGTACCACTTTGATAAAATACCGCTCCTGAAACAGTACAAGTACCACTTTCAAACCATGTATTTAATCTCAAAGAACCGGCCCCAGACCAGGTAGCACCATTAAGTCTCATTAAAGTAGACCCTTGAAAGATTGCAGTACCCGTAAGACTTAGTAAACTTGTGACATAAGCATTGCCTACACCCCAAGTAATAGTTCCGGAATTGCAAAGCAATTGGGCTGTTGTTAGATCAGTAGGTAAACTTATACTAATATTACCTCCTTGAAGAAGGATTGATGAAAATGTCACTCCTGCAGTGTTGAAAGTTGAGGTCCCTAACACTACCACTTGTTGTGAGGCTGTCACTACACCTGAAACATAAGTCATTGTACCTATAAACCCTAATCCATAAGACCCACCTAGAGTTACATTACCTGCAAATTCTATATTCCCCTGTAAGGTTCTTATACCATTATTTCCACAAGACCATGTACCTCCAGTTAAAATATATTTAGATATTGTGCCTGAGATAGTACTTGAGTTTAAGTTTGTAATACTTAATCCGTTAGCAGTTATAGTATAAGCAGAGCCATTAATTATAGCTCCTCTACCTGTAATAGTACAGGTTCCAGACATAACACAATTACTAGCTATCGTATAGCTACCAGAAGCACCAGGAGTTTGAAAGTCAATGACTCTCCAAGTCATACCTGCAGTATCTAAAGTACAAGCAAGTAAACCTAATGTTGATCCGGTAACTGTAATTGTACCACTTACATACTTTAAAGTTCTGCTGGAATAATAGACAGTACCACTCACTGTCACATTACCTTGTAAATCAAGATCTGTGTAAACAATACCAGAAGCTGCATTGTGAGTCCACGTACCACCTGTAAGAATTAATTTGGTGGTTCCATTTATAGAAGCAGTGCCTGATAGATTAAGTCCATTACCAGAACAAGTGAAAGCTCCATTAAGTGTAGGAGTATTATTAAATGCTATATAAATAGCACCTGTAGCAGTAAAATTAGATGTCAGGGTTACAGTACCACTTGTAACAAATTGTAAAGAACCCCACGTCACTCCGTTAGTGTTGAGAACAGTGGTAGTTCCACTACCAGTTATATTTAAAACTGATCCGGTAGTAGTTATTGTACCACTAATATAAGTTAAAGTTCCATCTCTGTAAGACACATTTCCTGAGACAGTAATATTCCCTTGTAAGTCTAAATTTGGTTGTATGCTTCCTCCACTGCCAGACCATGTGCCTCCGGTGAGGATGATTTTACTACCTGTCCCATTAATATTCTCACTTGTAGTGCTAAGACCGTTGCAACTTAAAGAATAAATTCCTGTGCTTAAAGTGTGCCCTCCTGAACCGTTGGTATGTCTGTAAGTACCTAAAATAACAAGATTATCAGCTAAGGTAAATGTACCTCCGTTTCCATTATATTCAAAATCATTAGGCCACTGAAACCCATTGGACGTAATTGTAACCCCTCCATTGTAGTTAACAATAAATTTACCGCTACCGGTAACATTCATTCCACTGTCAAAGATTACACTGTTATTTCTCAACTCTAAGTTGAAAGTCATTGTTATAGTGTTTGTGTATCCTGTAAAGTCAATATACATAAACACACGATCAGAGCCATTAACAGTGCAGTTTGGAGACGTAGCATCAAAAGTAACAGTATGACCATCAACAGCAGTAGGGACAGTACCCTGTGACCAGTTTGTAGCTGTTCCCCAGTTGTTATCGGTTGCTCCTGTGAATAGATTGACTGCCATTACTTAAATCTTACTTTCCCTTTCTTGCAATGAGGGCATTGTACTTTTACTCCGTTCTTTGCTTGTATGTTTTGCGTTTTCAGCATTTCTGGTTTTTCAACCGGTCTGTGACAAACCGGACAAAAAGTTGGTTTCATAGTTTATCTGTAGATTATAAAGTTGATTTTAGTTGCTGCAGTACATGCATCAATGTTAATACAAAATATATCATCAGCGTCAAATGAAGTAGTCCATCCGGTTAGGGTAGTTGATTTGATAGCATTACCAAGCGCTAAGGCTGGCTTTGTTCCCATAATAGTATCAGCTACTGTTGGAAGGGCTGTTCCACTTGCTATTTTCCAGACATCAATTGTACAGGTAGGGTTAGTTCCATCTGCCACTATTGACCATCCTGAGATAGTACCGGTAGTAGGCATCCTGAAGTAACACTTGGTATTGGCCAGTACAACTGATCCCTGACCGTCAAAGGTAATACCAAAACCACCATTTATGGTAGTGATAAAGCTCTGAATTTTATCATAGATAGCATTCTTTGTTGGAACCTCGTTAGAACCATCCCAGGATACACCATATGCTTCATCTGGGACAATAGGGTCACTGGAGAAGGTTTTTACTCCTGCAATTGTCTCATTACCAGTTAATCCCACAGCTCCAAGGTTTGTTCTGGCATCAGCAGCGTTGTTGGCTGCTGTTCCTCCTCTCGCTACTGCCAGAGTTCCTGTCCAACCCAGAGTAACCTGAGTCGCAGTCAGAAGGGCTTTAGAACCACCTGAATCTATTGTAAGGGTTACGTTGGTATCATCTATGTTTGTTAAGGCAGCGCCATTTCCTGAGGCTCCCAACAAGGCTATTGTACCATTCAGGTCAGGTACAGTCAGGGTCCTGGTTGTACCGGTTGTGATCCCAGATAGCTGTAAAGCAAGAATCTTGGTAGGATCAGCATTGTCAAGTAACCTGAAGTTACCATCCAGAAATGTATGATTTCCTGTCCAATCCTTATTGATATCCTCATCAATAGTTATAACAGTTCCTACACCGGACACTGTAATATCTCCATAATCACCGTCAACCAATCCTGCCCCTCCACTACCTGTATCCCATTTTAATCCTGAAGCTTCAGCGCTGTCTGCTGTTAAAACTTCTCCATCAGCTCCCACAGCTAGTTTAACCAAAGTGGTAGCGTTGGTAGCTACAAGGATATCACCTTTAGTGTATCCACCTGCTTGTCCTGTACCTCCACTTCCTGCCACTAAGGTTCCTGAAAGAGTTAATGTACCTGAAGTGGTAACAGGACCACCTGAAGCAGAAAGACCTGTTGTACCACCAGAGATGTCAACAGAGGTTACAGTACCTGTACCAGTTACTGCCTGCCAGGTAGGAGTTGTTCCTACAATGGTTAATACCTGCCCGTTTGTACCTCCAGGAAGCTGTGTTGCTACGTTGGAAGCATTACCTACCCATATAGCATTCTGTACTAAGGTAGTTCCAAGCTTGTTTCCAAACTGGCTCTGAATGTTTCCTGATAAACCATCAAGGTAGAACAATTCAGTATTGGTGATTCCAAGAGCAGCTAATCCACTTAACAGGTTAAGATCGTTAGCTGTTGAAACAACATCTGACACATCAGCCAGGGTAAGTGTATCCCAGGTAACATCGTAGTTGGTATTACTTACTTTCTTTAAGTATTGATTGGATGTACCACCAATAGGAAGACCCTGAAGGATAGGATCAGACAAGATCCATTCCTGGTTGGAGTCATCCCACATAATTGCAAAGAAGTCCTGAGCTGCTGTTGGATTCTGTACTAATGTATTAGTAGGAAGTCCTACAATGGTAGTGTTAATCTGTGTCTGCAGATTTGATGATGCTCCAGACACAAAGTTAAGTTCAGAATTAGTAACACTGGAAGCAATTACTTGTCCGTTAGCATTACTGATCAGGGCCCTGTTTGCTGTGATAGCAGGATTTTCCCCTATTACTCCAGTTGCATCATTTGCTACTAATCTGTAGGCAGTCCCTGAAGCAAGCTTTGTGCGGGTAATGTTAGCCCCTGTTGCTATGTCAGCATTAACAATAGAGTTAGTTAGTAACAGCTTGGAATATGAAATTCCAGCGCTGGCTGAAATGTCTGCATTTACAATAACACCTGTGGCAATACTGGTAACACCGGTATTACTGATCAAAACATCTCCTGTTATAGCCCGTGGAGTAGCCACATCAAGGCTGTTCCCCACAAGTAAATGGGCAGAGTTAAGCGCATTGGTAATATAGGTTGCAGGGGTTCCTGATCCTACTTTGGAGAATGACTTATCACTACTGATTGTCAATATATCCTCACCAGTACCATCACCTAATGTACCTAATAGTTTCTGCCCTCCTCTTATTACTGCTTTCTTTGCCATTATCCTTCAGTTATTATTACTGCCAACAAATCATCAGGAGCTATGTCTCCTATCAAAAAAGTCTTACTCACACTAACAGGATCACCTGCACTAACTACGTCTGTTGCTCCATATGCTACTCCATTAATAGTATAATCAATGTTCACAATATCTGCAGCAAGACCTGTTCTTGTTATCACTACTGTTACATTCTCACCTGCCTGCACTTTCAACTTTCCAGTAGTAGTCTGAGATCCTGTTGTATTCAATATTTTTGTAAAAAATACATCATCCCAGGAAGTCTGATATTCAGGAAGTCCACTTACAGCTTCACTTACAAACATGGAAAGTCTATAAGGAAGTACTGGTGGTACTGCCGGTTGAGCACTTTGTAATATTCCTTCTAATGCTATTCTCATTATACTAAGGCTCCAAATACATACCATTCATTAGTAGCAATCTTTAACAATGCTACTCCGCAATACTGATCTCTTATGTCAAGCATTCCTGCTTCACTTCGTAGTGTTACTCCTGATCCTGGAGTTATTGTTGTAGTTCCTGTTCCGTACTGTGAAACAAGAACTTGCGTACCAATTGGGAATGCAACATCTGAATTAGGAGGTACTGTTAATGTATTTGCAGACCCTACATTCATTTCTACAAGAAGATCTTTGTCTCCAAGTACAAGGACGTAGTTTGCAATTTGTCTGTTTGTTGTTACAAGCTTATCTACCTTATCATCTAACTGTTCATAAGCAACTGCTTCTCCGGTTGTTGTACCAGGAGCCAATCCTGTTACCTGATTACCGTCCATGTCAATGTCTCCTGACATCGTACCTCCTGCTAATAACAAGTAAGGTAAGTTATCAATCTGATCCTGTAAAGGAGAGTTTACACCTTTAAGGTAACTTAGTTCAGTAAGATCAGGATAAGTTGCTGTATCAAGAGTAAGCAGGAATCCTGCTCCATCTGTACCTACTAACCTGCTTGCTGTAAGAGCTTCAAGTTTTGTTACTTCAATTCCTGCAGTACTGTTAATGTTTGCATTGAGAATGACATTATTACTAAGGGTTACAATACCAGTATTGTCAATTGTTAATGCTCCACTTAAGAAACGTGCTTGAGCAAGATTACTGGAGTTACCAATATAAACAGCACCATCAGCTAAAGAACCTGAGATTGGCCCTGTACCGTTACCATTATTTGGAATAAAGTAACGAGTTCCAATGATATTCCATGTGTCGGTTGTAATGGTAGCAACTAATCTTACTTCACCACCGCTTATGTTAATATCAAATTCAATTCCTGCTGTGCTTCCACCAAGATCGTCAGACCCAATATCAGCCAGGTCATAGGTTCCGTTAGCCAACCAGTGTCCAAGGATTGAACTTACACGCTGTGCACCTCCTGTATTCTGTACCCAGTAGTCCCAGCGTGCAGCATTAGCATCCCCAATAAGGAATGAATCAACTACTACTGTTACGGATGTATTGAGTACACTAAAGTCTGTTGCAAGTCCTGTAGGACCTTGTGCCCCTTCATCTCCGTCTTCACCAGGTTCTCCTTGACGACCAGTGATAATATCAGGAGCCGGCTGAAAGGTAAGAGGAGCTGCAGTAGGAAATTGATACAGCTCACATAGTTTGATCAGGCATTCCAGGATATGATTGACATTATTAATGTCTTCTTCCTCTGTAAGTAAATGCCTGTAATTCAGAGCTTCGAGATACCCTAATATGAGGTCAGCCTTATTCCATTTTGGTTCAAGGGCCTTACCATGTTTCTTATTTTCTACAAGATCATTTACAAGGTCCCTGTAGTAAATTTGAGATTGGTATATAATACTGTTTGCACGTACATCAATCATTAGAGTAAGTTAACGGGTTAAACAACCACAATCATCACAATATTTCTCTGCAAGTCTTGCGTTCTTTTCTCCTTCAATGTACTGACCTGTTGTTTCATTGATAGCCATGATTGCAAACAGATTTCTGATCTTCATGTAATATTTACCAAGAGTAGTATCACAATCACAAGCTCCTGTATTACATACTTCCTTAGCGTGCTTTGAAGCTGCTTTAAGATTACAAATTGAAGTCTGAAATGAAACTACTTTATCGATAACCTGGTAAACAAGATTACCAGATTCTTCAGCTGTACCTACATCTGCAATTTTTGTTGTAGGATCAGCAATCAATGTCCAGTAAAAGGTGTCTGTTACCAGATTACCGGTTGTTGCTGTAGCGTAAGTATATTCGTAGAAGGCAGCCTCAGCTTCGTCCCACACAATATCATACTGATTGTATTCTACAGCTACATCCCAACGAGGGGCGATGATAAACATGTAACGGTGCCAGCCATCAACTCCATTTGCTGCAGTAAAGCTAGTGGCTGCCTCTGGATCAAAGGTATCAACTGCAAGCGCTGTTGCCACCTGATTAACATCCATTTTAAATGCTGTAAACCAAACAGCAACCTGGTTACGATCAGCTTCAGGAGCTCCATACTCCGTTCCATCAGAGAAAATACTTTCGAGTCCATCATCTGTTACACTTGTTCTTGTGACTGCTGCTACTAATGCCATTATTCTTCATTTGAAGTTAAAAATAAACCCTTGCAATAGGTTTTTAGTCTACTACAAGGGCTACACATATTTCAGTTCAGGTTATACCCCAAACACGGTTCCTAATGTAGACTCCAGAGTTCCTGAACTTGGAGCAGCGATAAGGATACGTTGAATCTGCTTTGTTTCGTAATTTGGCAGACCGGCACCAGGGGTTACCTTTGGAGCAAGATCAATGAAGATTTGATGATATGTACCGCTTGCACTGGCAATCAGTTCAGGTACACCGTAATCTTCCTTAAATTTGGTGTTAAGGGTAGAACCAACACCGTCAAAGTAGAAGCTTTCCTTCTCAAGTTCAACGATTTGCTCGCCAGCACCAGAACCAAGTTTCCATGCAGTGATAGCAGTAACAGTGTCTCCAGCAAGAAGACCTGAACCAGCTACTTTGAAATGACACTCATTTAAGATTGAAGTGAATCTTACACCAAGGGTAGTAGTACCAGAAGTGTAAGCAGCAGTTCCTGCAATGTCTACAGTAACTGACACGTCTTCAGTCTTTGTTGTTCCTGTGTAAGGACGATCCAAAGTGATGCTCGTACCAGCAGTTACACCAGTTGCTACTTTGTAAGTAGGACCAGCAACCCCTTCGAACTTCACTAATGCACCGGTTGCTATGGTTACGTTACCAGCAAAGGTTACAGTTCTTGAACCGTTAGTGACTGTAGGATCTTCTACGAATTCAGTAATTGCTCCATTCGTAAGAATGTCTGCAATTACAAAGCGATCAGGCATTGTGTTTTCGTAATCGAAATCACCATTCATCTGAGATACGATAGAAGCCAGAGCAGCGTATTCATCAGCAGTTGTGCTGTTGATCATCACATATCCTTCCTGAATAGGGAAAGGCTGGTTTCCAGGAGTTGTCTCACGAACGCTTAATCCGTAAGTAAGAGTGTTGGTGGCAGAAGCACCAGTGAATCCACTCCAGCTTAAGTCACCGCTTGTACCATTGTAACCAATAGTACTTACCTGTTTTACAGGGGCATCGTAATCAGTCTGTACTTTGCGGAAAATATCATTGAAATCCAGAATTGGGGTCTTATTTACAAGACCATCACGCTTCTGCGCAATGAAAAATTTGTTTACTGAAGAAGTAAGTGCGGTAGTACGCACTGCACCTGAATCAAGGAATACCCCGATTTCTCCATCTGGCGCATTGGCAACAAACGCTGCAAACGTTGTGTCATCAGTGTAAGTAGCTGTACCTACAAAGAATTTCTGGTTTACACCAGCAAGATTTTTACTGTAACGACTCATGAGTTAATTGTTTCTTTTAATTTGTCCTTAGTTCAATGTCCTGTGTTGTTGGGGCTAGGGCCTGGTCCTTGGTATCTAATCTCAGTATCTCTACTGCC
>JACCDR010860686.1_pt1 | contig 10390 bp, 13 predicted proteins | sample 7446431 | NCBI WGS metagenome assembly JACCDR01 (sample SAMN15323443, study PRJNA562643) | freshwater metagenome | isolation source: river surface water | place: USA:Blue River Watershed | collected 2017-08-17 | reverse complement strand
TTCCAGCCGGCACTGGTGATCGAGGCGCCAGAAGGTGTGAAGCTCACCTGCTTGACCCGCGACGGCGGCGACGAGGACTGAGGCCGAACGGTTGAACTAACCGGACCGCCCAGGCGCGCGCCGAACTGACAAGGATCGCTTGACGGTTGCCCGCCTGGGTGGGTCCGGTTGAGTGAATGGTTAGGCCCTAGTGGCCGAAGGGGAAGACGATGGCAAGCGAAGACTATTTGACGCTGAAGTGGGGCACGCTCAAGGCATGGAACCTGACCAGCGAGCGCGGCCAAGAGCTGCTGAAGCGGTATTTTGAACTTGGCAGCAGCGCAAGTGCCATGCTGCAGGAAGACACCCCGGAACAGAAAGAACTGATCCTGCAGATGATTGACGAGTGCGGCGCAGAAACCATATTGCTGGATTGGGATGGCGTGCATGTCAGCAAGGACGAGGCCAAGGACTACATCCGCGACTACGGCAAGACAAAGGCTGTTGGGGCCTAACAGGTAGTTATGCCAACCTTGCAAAGTCGCTGGCACCGCTACAACCGCACTCCAGGCGCGCATCGCCGTCGCACCCAGGAGCGCGACGCCGCCAGGATCGCGGGCCCAGCGCCAGCGTACCCGCCCATGGCCCCGATCCACGGGGACTGGCTCGGCGGCTGCATCAACGGCCACACGGTCATCATGCGCCTGATGCGAGATCCGCAGCACCGGAGCGACCAGTGGGCGGCCGAGATCGACGGGCAGACGGTGGCGGACGCTGCAGGCCTGACGCGGCTGCACGACCTGCTGCGATCCAAGTGGCCGAAGGCACTCAGCCTGCGGGCCCTGGCCAGCGTGAGCCACGGATTCAGCGCCCGCGACCTGGCCGATGCCGAGGTGGCCCAAGCGGAGATCGACCCGTCCGGTTGACAGATGCAGATTTCGGTCGAAACTGATTCGCGTCGCCCCACACCGGGGCTAGCCGCGTCTCACGACCGACCACATGGCAGCGCGCAAGAGTGCGCCCGGGAAAGCCCAGGCGCGCACCACACGACCACAGCGGGGTAGCTCAGCCGCGGTAGAGCACCGGGTTCATACCCCGGAGGCCGCCGGTTCAACTCCGGCCCCCGCTTCCAAGAAAAGTCCCCGTGGTCCAGCCGGCAAAGGACGGCCGCCACGATCCGCCGGCGCCGGCGCCGGACCGGCGGAGGTTACGCCAGCGGCAGACGCGGGTTCAACTCCCGCCGGGGGCACCAGCGCAACCAAGGCCCGCACCGGCCATCTGGGGAAATCCCCAGATACGACGACCCTCGACCCGCACGTCGAGCGCTTCATCACCGAGTACCTGGCCAACGGTCTGAACGCGACCGCAGCGTACTTGCGCATTAAGCCCCACGTCACGCTGCTGGCCGCCCGTGTCGAAGCCTGCAGGCTCCTAGCAAGACCTAACGTGCGAGCGCGCGTCGACGCCGAGCGCTCCCGCCTGGCCGGCGTGGCCGAGATGGACCGCGACGCCCTGGTCAAGCAGCTCGCCACCATCGTGCTCGCCGACCCAGCCGAGCTCACACAGATGCGCCGCGTCCGATGCCCGCACTGCTGGACACCGGAGCAGCAGGCCAGCGCGTGGGCCGAACCCAACCCGGACTGCGCCACCTGCGCCGGTGAAGGCGAGTTCCGCCCCTGGTTTGCGGACACCCGAACGCTCAGCCCGGCCGCTCGAGCCCTGTTTCTGGGCGTCAAGGTGTCCGACAAGGGCATGCAGGTGCTCATGGAGAGCAAAGACGCCGCCCGCGAAAAGCTGGCCAAGATCCTGGGCGCCTACGAGGCCGACAACCGTCAGAAGGCCGACGCGATGGCCGCGCTGATCGGCCGCATCAACGCCGCTGGCAGCAGTCTGCCGGTGTATCGCCAGCCTGAAGACTCTGACGCAGGATGAGCGCAGCAAACACCGTCCCGTTGGACTGCCGGCCGCAGACGCCGGAAGACCTCGAGCGCTGCCTGTCAGACCCGATGTGGCGCCTGTGCTCCGGCCAGCTCTACAAGATCATGGTCAAGGAAGGCGAAGGCGACTCGACCATCGTGCCGTTCAACCCGAACCGTGCGCAGCGGCGTTTCCTGTCCAGGCTCTGGCACCGCAACATCATCCTGAAAGCCCGGCAGCTCGGCTTCACGACGCTGGTGTGCCTGATGTTCCTGGACCACGCAATGTTCAACCCGAACCAGCGCTGCGGGATCGTGGCGCAGGGTTCAGAGGCTGCCGAGGAGTTCTTCCGGGACAAGGTGCTGGTCGCCTACGACAACCTGCCCGACGAAGTGCGGGCGTACCTTCCGCTGGCCAGGCGCCGGGCCGCCGCGCTGGAGTTCGCCAACAACAGCGTCATCCGAGTCGGCGTGTCGCTGCGATCTGGCACGTTCCACCGGCTGCACATCAGCGAGTACGGCAAGACGAGCGCCAAGTTCCCTGACAAGGCCAAGGAGATCAAGCTCGGCACGCTGCCGACGTGCCCGCTGCATGGCATTGCCATCATCGAATCGACTGCCGAAGGCCAGGAAGGCGAGTTCTACGAGATGACCACCAAGGCCATGGAGATCGCCGACTCGGGCCGCCTGCTGACACCGAAGGACTACCGCTTCCACTTCTTCCCGTGGTGGCAAGAAGCCGGCTACCGACTCAGCGACGAAGACGCCAGCCTAGTGTCGATCACCGCCAAGGAGCACACCTACTTCAACGACATCGAGAAGGTGATGCAGACCAGGATCGATGCCGGGCAGCGCGCCTGGTACATCGCAACGCGAGAGAGCGAGTTCGGCGGCGACCCCGAGGATATGTGGCAGGAGTACCCGAGCACGCCGCGCGAGGCGTTCCAGGTCTCCACGGACGGCTTCTACTACGCCATCCAGCTTGCCCAGGCCCGCCAAGCTGGCCGCATCGGCATGTTCCCCTACGTGGCCGGCTACCCGGTCAACACCTTCTGGGACATCGGCGGGTCTGACGGCACCGGGATCTGGCTGCACCAGCACATCAACGGTCTGGACCGCTTCTTCCGCTACCTCGAGGGCTGGGAGAAGCCGTATGGCCACTACGTGTCCGAGCTTCAAGCCGTGTCGACCGAGTGCGGCGGCATCGTTTGGGGAACGCACCACCTGCCGCACGATGCCGAGCATGTCAGGCCGCAGGGCAAGACCATGGAGTCGCCGCTGGACATGATCCAGGCGTTGAACCTTGGCGGCCGATTCACCGTTGTCGAGCGCATCGAAGACCTGCAGCACGGCATCCAGCTGACGCGCAACGCATTCAGCCACAGCGCCTTCGACGAGGCCGGCTGCAAGGAAGGGCTGATCCACCTTGCCGGCTACAAGAAGCGCTGGGATCGCACCAACGCCCGCTGGTCTGACGAGCCGCAGAAGAACGTGCACCGCGAGGCCGCCGACGCCTATCGCCAATTCGCTCAGACCGACCGCCTCCAGCACGAGCAGGTCGAGAGTCGCTCGCGTCGTCGCGCATCAAACCGCAACTGGAAGACCGCATGAAGCTCAACCTCTACAACACCCTGCGAGACGCCTTCGACCGCCCGGTGATCGCCTCTGGCGGCCAGACCGTCCACAAGCAGATCGAACACCGCGGCTGGGTCATCAACCTCGAGTGGTGGCGCGACACCGACCTGGCCACGATGCAAGAGTCTTTGCGCTGGGCCCGGGTCATGTGCATCTGGCCGCTGGTGGCCGGCCCGGAGGCTGGTGTCTGGGCCATCGCCGACGACGCGAAAACCAACTTCTGCGCTTTCGACGCCGACGACAAGCCGACCGGCACGCCGACCCGCTACGCCTTGCTGGCTGCCGCCGAGGCGCTGGTCCACACGTTCGGCCGGCCGGCGCTGGCAGCCGACCTTACGGCACTGGTTGACGCGATCCTGCACGCCATGCCCGAGTTCGTGCTCATGCCGCCAGCGCCGATCGAGGCGCGCGTCGAGCATGCCGGCCAGGCCGTCTGGGACGTGACGCACAAGGCCAACGGCCGCGTGGTCAGTGAAGTGGCTGTCTGACCTGGAGCCGCACGATGTCGATCCTGATCCCATCCAAGAACAAGCGGACGGTGCAGCACCGCAAGGCGGAAGACGCCGAGGCGGCGAAGCAGCGCTTCCTGCGCCGCAAGAGCTGGTTCATCACGGAGATGATGCGCCAGCAGGCCAACCGCTACCAGATGGCCTTGGACGAGGCCTACTACGACGGCGATCACTGGAGCCCGGACGAAGCCGCGGTGGTGCGCGCCCGCGGCCAGAACCCGGTCGTCTTCAACGAGCTCAAGCCGATGGTGGACTTCCTGATCGGCACGGAACGCCGCGCCCGAGTGGACTTCCAGGTGATGAACCGCACCGACGGCAGCGAGGAGGCCTACGAGGACGCCCAGAACAAGACCGCGCTGCTGAAGTTCATCGACGACATCAACCGCAGCGCTTTCGAGCGCAGCGAAGCGTCTGCGCAGACCTTCAAGGCCGGCCTGGGCTGGCTCGAGGTGGCGGTGCACGGGCACCCGACCGAGCACCCGATCTACAAGCGCTGGGAGTCGTGGCGCAACATGCTTCACGACAGCCTTGGCCAGTCGAAGCTGCCGCGCGACTGGCGCTACATGTTCCGCTTCCGCGAGGTCGACTTCGATCTGGTCGAGGCCATGGTCCCGCGCGACAAGGTGGACCTGCTGCAGAAGGCCATCATCAACGCCGACACCCGGGCCTACATGGACTGGTGGAACGGTGCGCCGCTGACCGGCACGTCATCGGTGGTCGACGCCGGCCTGACCGGCAAGTGGACGACCTACGATGCCGACGCCTGGCTCAACAACCCGCGCCAGCGGATCATGCTGATCGAGTGCTGGGCGACCGAGGTGTACCGGGACACCGGCGACGCCAAGAACGGCATGCGCGACATGCCATTCGAGATGCGCAAGCGCTGCGCCGTGATGACCGAGTACGACACGCTTTTCGAGTCGTGGTCGCCCTACAACCACGGCGAGTTCCCGTTCATCCCGTTCTGGTGCTACCGGCGCACCAAGGATGGCCAGCCGTACAGCGTGCTGCGCCAGCACCGCGGCCCGCAGGACTCGCTCAACAAGCACATGAGCAAGGCCCAGTTCAGGGTCAGCACCCGGCAGGCCTGGATCGAGTCGGGCGCGCTCGACCCGAAAGAGATGGACATCGACGAGTTCGAGGAGGCCGTCAACGACCCGAGCGCCACCATCATCGTGGCCAAGGGCGCGCTGAGCGGCAAGAAGGTCGAGATCAAGGAAGGCGCGCAGCTCGCCCAGGCCGACATCCTGCTGGCCGACCGGTTCGCCCAGAGCATCAGGCAGACCGGCGCCGTCAGCGTCGAAGACCGCGGCCAGGAGCACTCGTCAGGTGCCGTCAGCGGCAAGGCCCGTGCGATCCGGCAGGAGCAGGGGTCGATGCTCACGGCCGAGGTGTTCGACAACCTGCTGCTGGCGCGACAGCTCGAAGGCGAGATCACGCTCAGCCTGGCCGAGCAGTACATCGACCAGCCCATGGCGTTCGCTGCCCCGGGCGACACGCGCCGCCGCAAGTTCATCGAGATCAACCAGCCGGATCCAACCGCGCCGGGCCGCAAGATCAACGACATCCAGGCTCGCAAGGCCGCGTTCGTCATCGGTGAGACCCCGTGGCAGCAGGCCCTGGCCGAATCCGCCTTCGAGTCGATGATGAGCATGCTGGGCGAGACCGCCAAGGTGGCGCCAAACGTCGTGGTGGCGATCCTGGACATCGTGTTCGACCTGCACCCGAGCCTGCCGAAGAAGGAACTGCTGCTGCGTCGCATCCGGCAGGTGACCGGCATGGACGATCCGGACGAAGGCGAAACGCCCGAAGCCGCGGCGAAGAAGCAGCAGCAGGAGCAGATCGCCAAGGCGCAGTTCGAGGCCCAGATGGCGCAGCTGCGGGCCGACATCATGGCGGCCGAGGCCAAGGGCCAGAACCTCAGCGCGCAGGCCATGGCCAAGCGGCTGGAAACGCTCTACATGGCCGCGCAGGCTGCCCAGGTGCTCACGATGGCGCCCGAGATCGCACCGGTGGCCGACGAACTGGCTCGCAGCGTGGGATTCGAGGACATGGCCGGCGACGCGCCGCTGGGCCAGCCTGTGCCAACTGTTCAAGCCCCTGCTGTGCCTGATGCACTGCAGGCCGATGGAGCCGCTGCCGGCGGCATGGCCGGCGCCGAATCGCCGGAGATCACCGGCGTGATGACCCAAGGAGCACCCGCAGCATGAGACCCATCGAAGACCGCGAGGCCTCACTGGAGGAAACGCCATTGAGCGAGCCGCCGGCCGATCAGGCCATCACTCCCGACGGTGCGCCGGCGCCGCTGCCGGAAGACGATCCGCCCCCGGTCGAGACCTACCGCTACGCCGACCTCGAGTTCGACGCCGATACGGTGCCCACGCCCATGGGCTATGAGGTGACGATGCGCGGGCTGTGCGTTGCAGCCGCCCGGGCCCGCGGTCTCGAAGGCCCGGCCGCCTGGAACGGGCTGGACATGCCGACACGCCAGGACGCCGTGGCCGAGGCTTACGCATGGCTGTGCGACAAGCTGGAGCAGAGCACCAAGCCGATCCTGGTCGAGCCCATGAAGCAGGGCATGCCGCACGTGAGCGACGTTCATCAGGCCCGCGCGCTCCCGCTGCTGCCGCCCGGCCGTCTCGCCGAATCGCTGCCCCACGTGCCTGGCACGGTGGTTCGGTTCAAGGATCACGACGGCACCACGATGGTCGTGGTGCTGTTCGACGGCGAGCTGTTCAAGTCGCCAGCCAACCCGCAGGAGAACTGAGATGCCGACCAGCAAGAAGAAAGCCGCCGTCGCCAACCAGGCGATCGGCAGCTACGCCATGACCGCCGAAGACAAGAGGCGCCAGCAGCAGTACCAGGCCGAAGACGACCTGCGCACGCTGGTGCGCGCCAACGAGATCCGCCGCGACCCGGCGCGCCTAGCCCGCGCCAAGGCCATGGCGAAGGAGCAGATCGCCGCTGCGACCGCCAACGCCGCTGCGCTGAAGTAGCGCGTGCATCTGGGGATTTCCCCAGACGGACCTACAAACCAACCGACCAAGGATCAACACCCATGTCCACCAAGCTGAGCGACGCCGACAAGATCGGCATGAGCCCCGAAGAGATCGCCGCCCTGGAAGGCGAGAACGCCGATGCACTGCTGGCCATGCACGGCGCCACCGAGCAGCAGCAGACCAACGCTGGTGATTCCAACGACGACGACGGTGGCAGCAGTGACGAAGACGATGCCAGTCTGTCTACCGATCAGCTCGCCGAGGTGCTGAATGGCGAGCAGACCCAACCGCCTGCTGACCCGGCACCGCTGAAGGTCGAGACGCTGGACTACGCCGCCGAGCGGAAGAAGCTCAGCGACGAGCGCGCGGCGATCGAGCGCAAGTGGGCAGCCGGCGAGGAAGGGTGCACGGACGAATGGCGGGCCCAGGAACTCGAGCGCATCGAGGCCGCGCGCGACGACCTGTTGATCCGCCACACGCGGGCCGAGACGCTGCGAGAGCAGAACGAGCAGGCGGCTGCACGCTCCAAGGAGGCCTACGACAACGCCATCAACGCCGAAGTGAGGCGGCTGCTGGAGGCGTCGAAGAAGGAGGGCGCCGCCGTCGCCTACGCCGCAGACCCCAAGGCGCAACAGCAGTTCGACCTGGCGCTCAAGATGATCGAGGCCGACCCCGACGCAGCATCGCTCACGCCGGCCCAGCGCGTGGCCGATGCCCACCGGCTGGTGCTGGCACGCCGCGGCATCGCTGCGCCGGCGCCGGCCCCCGCACCCGCTCCGGCGGCAGCACGCCGTGAAGTGCCGGTGACGCTCAGTGGCCTGCCGAACGCCGGCCGCGAGGTGCAGGGCAACGACATCCTGGCCGAACTCAACACGCTCAGCGGCGAGGACTACGAGATGAAGCTCGCCAGCCTGCCGGCGGCGCAGGTGGAGCGGCTGCTGCGGCAGGCCGACAACGCCGCTGCGGCCATCGTCTGAAGGCCCAGCCATGAGGGGGAAAGACGGCGGTGTGTCGATGGACGTGCGGGTGCGCGAGACGCTGCACCTGGACGTGGATGGCGCCGACGGCCTTCCGCCTCAGCGCATCGAGGTCACCGTGGAAGAGAAGTCCGGGCAGGTTGCCCGCTTGCGCATCCGAGCAGGCGAGAACGTCCGGATTCTCAAGCCGCTCAAGCGCGAACTCGCGCGCACCGGTTGACAGCCGGATTTTTCATGCAACAGTGACGTCGCTTGCCCGTTTTACGGGCGATGTTTCAGGCGCGCAGGAGTGCGCCATGTGCCCCCCTACGGAGGAATCACATGGCACGCACTCAGGTTCTCCCGACCGATCCCGCCGCCCTCAAGCTGTGGTCTGCCAAGGTCGCCATCGACTCGAAGAAGAAGACCTACTTCGACAAGATGAGCGGCAACGAGGGCAGCTACATGCCCGTCATCATGAAGACCGACCTGGAGAAGGGTCCGGCCGACGAGGTGACGACCACGCTGGTGGCCAAGCTCCGCGGCAAGCCGGTCGAAGGCCAGGAAAAGCTCGCCGGCCGCGTGCAGCGGCTGACCTGGGCCACCCACAAGATGCGCATCGACAAGCACCGCCAGGCGGTGAACGTCGGCGATGTCATGGACCAGAAGCGCGTCAACTGGTCGATCCCCGAGCAGGCCCGCGATCGCCTCTCGGACTACATGGCCGAGGTGTACGACGAGCAGATCACGATGACCGCGGCCGGTGCGCGCGGCATCGGTGACGAGATCCAGCACTACCCGGTGGGCTACGGCGGCTTCCCCAACGCCTTCGTGGCGCCGGACTCGCAGCACCTGATGTTCTTCGACGGCTCGCGTGCCAATGCCGGCGCGATGACCTCGGGCGACAAGCTGGGCACCAACGTCCTGGATCGCCTCGTGCTGCGCGCCAAGAAGCAGATCGGCGGCCAGCCGAACCGGGCCGTGCGCATGGAGCAGATCCGTGTCGACGGCGGCAAGCACTTCGTGTACCTGGCGGCGCCGGAGTCCATGTACGACATCCGCCGCGAGGTGGGCGATGCGGGCTGGCTCACGCTCGAGAAGGCCAAGATCACGGCCGAAGGCTCCAAGAGCCCGATCTTCACCGGTGGCAAGGCCTACTACAACGGCGTGCTGCTGGACGAGACGCAGACCTGCGTGAAGTTCGACACCACGGCTGCTGGCGGCAGCTACGGCACGCCGCTGATCGCGCGCAACCTGTTCCTGGGCGCGAACGCGGTGGCGGTGGCCCACGGCACGAAGAGCCAGCGCGGCGGCATGAAGTACGAGCTCACCGAGGACGACGAGGACTACGGCGAGGAGGGCGTGATCATCGTCCGCATGATCGCCGGGTTCTCGAAGTGCCGGTACAGCCCGGACGGCAACCCGGCCAACGGCCTGGACTTCGGCCTCATCGCCAACGACGTGGCCTACACCGCGTCGGCCTGACGCACCACACCAAGGAGTCAGCCACATGGCACTGCTTCGAGCCCTGCAGGTCGTCCAGAACCTGCCCGTCCCGGTGGTCGATCGCGCCACCGATGTCCTGCCGGTCTTCGCCGACTACACCTTCACCGGCAGCGAGGCCACGAACGACGTGATCGAGATGGTGCCGCTGCCCCGCGGCTACGTCCCGATCGACGGCTTCGCCGACGCCGAAGACGCCGGCACCACGGTCACCGCGAGCTGCGGTGTGCTGTCGGGCGAGTACGGGAGCACCGACGGCGCCCGCACCTGCGGCGCGCAGTTCATGTCGGGCATCGCGCTGGGCACGGCCGGCATCTACCGGTTCTCGGTGGTGGGCTTCAGCCGCCTGGCGCCGAGCAACACGGCCGACCGTGGCCTGGGCTTCCTGCTGTCGTCGGTGTCCACGCCGACCGCAGGCGCGCGGCTCCGGCTGGTCGTCTTCTGCCGCCCGGCCATCGAAGGCGCCTGATGCCGCGCCGTCGCGCCGTCGCGGTGCCATCCGATCCGGCCGCCGCTGGATCGGAGAGCGCGGCCGCGCCGTCGCCGAGGAAGAAGCGCACCCAGGAGCCGAAGGCCAAGCGGACGCCGATCGAAGCGTTGATGGCGGCCAGTGAGCCGCTGCCGCATCTGGGGAAATCCCCAGATGCTGGTCCGGTCCTGCACGACGGTGCGCGGCCGAACGCTTTTCGCACCGGCGTGAACATCGACGCGCTGGCAGGCGACGCATTGCGCACCTACGCCCGGCAGATCGGCCTGACGCAGCGCGACGCCATGGAGCTCAGCGAGGATCGTCTGCGCATGAACTGCAAGGCGCGCCTGTTCGACATGATCGAGACCCACCTGAGCTGAGGGAAACGCACCGATGGCCGCCACCGTGCTGGTCAAGGAAGGAC